>Ga0184637_10000398_pt1 | contig 32442 bp, 33 predicted proteins | sample PLM3_127_b2_FD_133143 | JGI IMG/M metagenome (GOLD analysis project Ga0184637, IMG submission 133143) | Groundwater sediment microbial communities from an aquifer in East River, Colorado, USA - PLM3_127_b2 | ecosystem: Environmental > Terrestrial > Soil > Riparian zone | place: USA: East River... | reverse complement strand
TTCCGTGACAACAATCTCCTGCGGTGGATTCAGCCCGCCCCGCCGCCACGCGCGACCCGCAGCACCGACTGTCTCGCGACGAGCAGCCCCATCGCGAAAAGGAGCAGCGAAGACGGCTCCGGGATCGGGGCCTCGTTCGGACCCCGGGGCGGAAGCAGCGGCTCGCCCTTGCGATGCGCAAAGCCCTGCCACCCCTTCTCCTTGTTCTCGTCTTTCTTGTCCTTCCCGTTCCCAGTCGCCTGCTGGTCCAGCTTCTGGTCCGCGAGTAGCCGCGCGACCTCTGCTCTTGCGAGGCCCGGAGGAGTCCAGTCCGCGAGCACCAGCGACGCATCATTCCTGTGCGCGTTCGCGGTGTCGTTGTCGAATCGACCCGCCGACGCGCCGTGCGGAACGATTCCCAGAATGAGCGCAGCTCCGCACGCGCAGAGTCCGCGCGCGGCGCCGATCCGTAGCATTCGTTCCGTCAGCATCATTTTCCTCTTGCTGGTGCTTTTCGTTCACTGGCCGCCACTGGCGTGGCTCGGGTTCACAGCGCGTCGGGCTTCGCGCGCTGCAATGGAGAGACATTCGGGACGTGCGCGAGCAGTTGGCGCTCGACGGGTCTCGCAACGAAGCGCTCGATGCGCTTCACGTCGATTCCTCGGTTGGCGACCACCCCGTTCTCGATCGAGAAGCGGCTCGTGAACGGGATCGCGCCCCAGGCGTGATCCGAAACCCAGGTCCAACCGACCTCGGTGTAGACCCAGTGACCGCGGTGGTAGGGATGCCATCCGGATGCGATGCCGCGGGGCTGCCATACGCGGCCGAAGTCGGTCGATTCATACCAGCTGCCATGTGGAGAGAGGCCCGAATCGAAGAATCCGAGCGACACCGTCGTTCGCGCGGCGAACGCGACCGCGGGCCATAGAGCCGCGGCGAGCAGAGCCATCGCCAGGATCGGCGCCAGGCATCGTGTCCGTCGCATGCGGCATCTCTCCTCGACTCGAAGTCGATTGCGGGGCTCGATGGAACCTCCTAGCAAGGCGCGTGCCACTGCTCTGGCGTGAGAGAAGGCTCCTTCACGCTCGTTAGACGCCTACTACTAAACGCGCCTCGTGCTCCTCGTCTTGCGTTATTTACGCGAGGTCGTGTACGCATCGGACTGGGGCCGCCCAACGAAGCCGCTGGCATGTTGTAGAAACTGCTCAGCGGCGCCGTTACCCGCACGCCGATAGACCACGGCCTCACGCGAGTCATGGCACAGCGCTTGCTTCGCTCGGAGACGTGAAGGCCATTCCAGCCTTCCCGATGGGCTTCTCGTGGCGAGAGTCGATCGATGCGGAGGCCCATCGAGCGAATGCTGCAAGCACGAACGGTTGCTCTGATGCTGTTGCTGCTCTGGTCCGCGCCTGCGCGAGCCGACAACCGGGACCCGTCGGGCGAGCGCGAAGAGCTTCGCTTCCTCGACCCGTCCGACCCGGACTACCGCACGCCTCGCGCCGGCGAGGGATTTCGCACCAGGATCTTCGGACGCGACGTCGAGGTCGAGCCGCGCGACCGGCGCTCGACCTCGGCGCTCAGCCTGGGCGCCGCGGGCTGGCACCCGAGGCCCGAGGGCCGCGGCCAGGTGCCGTTCTTCGCGGCCTATTTCTGGCGCCGCCCCGACGAGCAGCGCTTCTTCCGCGGCAGCGTGTCGATCCTCTACAACGACCTCCTCTACGCGCACTCGCTCGCGTCCGATACTCCGTTCGAGGTCGTGCTCAGCTTCGAGAACGACACCGTCCCGTTCGGGAGCTCGGCCCTGTGGGCGGATGGTGAGCGCATCACGGGCGAGGAGCTCGAGTGGGGATGGGTGCGGGGCGGTGTGGGGCTCGGCTACCGGCGCCAGCTGGTGCCGGGCTTCGGCGAAATCGAGTTCGCGGACCACGTGGATCCCCAGACGCCCGACAACATGTTCGCGGTGAGAGCGACGCTGGAGCCGAAGTACCTCTATTTCTCTCAAGGGGACGATGCGAGCCCATTCTTCGTCACGCCCCAGGACACCTTCGAGCTCCAGGGGCGCCTCGCGCTGCGCTGGGATGCGCTCGAGCGCAATCTGCTCGATCTGTCGCACCACGGCTATGCGCTGGGCTTCGACGGCCTCCTGGGTTGGCGCGCGAACTGGGAGGACTGGGGGCTCGGCGAGCGCGCCGGGCGGGGGCGCGACTGGAGGCTGCTCCAGGCCTACGCGGTCGTCGCAGACGGCGTGCCGGGGCTCGGCGAGCGTCACCGCCTGATCGGCTCCCTGCATGGCGGATGGGGCGGAGATCTCGATCGCTTCTCCAGGCCGCGGCTCGGCGGTGGCCCGGGCGGGGACGAGTATCTCTCGCTCGCGCGCGCGAAGATCCCCGGCGCCACGATCAGCGAATTCACGCCCGATCACTACGTCTCCGCGATCGCCGAGTATCGCTACGAGCTGTTCTTCTTCACGTATCTGAGCGGGCGCACGGGAGTCGCCTGGCTCGACCGCGACAGGCTCCACCTGGCCGGGATCCACCGGCAGAACGACGTGCTGACTTCCGTCGGCGGACGCCTCACGACCGGCTTCTTCTTCGAGTCGCGGCTCCAGGTCGACTACAACTACAACTTCGATGTGATTCGCGAAGGCGATCGGGGCGGCAACGAGTGGATCGTCCACCTCTCGAGACCGTTCTGAGCCTCGCTAGGCCGTCGGGCTACCGAACGTCCGAGCGTTGCGGCGCGCTACCGCGGGTTGCCGGGGGCCTGGCACGGTTCGTGCTTGTCTGCGTAATTCGAAGGAGACCCGCCCCATGACCGTTGGAACCCTACTCCTGATCATCATCGTCCTGCTGCTCGCCGGTGCGATCCCCACGTGGCCGCACAGCCGCGGGTGGGGCTACGCGCCTAGCGGGACGCTGGGCGTCGTCGTGCTCGTGCTCGTGGTTCTGCTCTTCACCGGCCGGCTCTGAACGGACGCGATCGCGACGCACCTAGCCGGTGGCGCCGGTTTCGATCCCCACAGGCCCTGCGATGCCCGCCCCTGGAATCTGTGGGTGGGCCTGCGGCGATCCCGGTCGCGTGACGCCCAGCTCTAGCGGCGCAGCCGCATGAACTCCTTCGCTTCGAAGGCATCGACGCGAATCGCTTCCTGGCGCGCCTCGTCCGCTGCGCGAAGCTGCTCGAGCTCCGCGTCGGTGATAACGCCGGCCGCGTGCGCCGCGCGCGACAGCGCGTCGCGCGGCGCGGCATCGAGCAACCCATCGCGGACACCGCGCCGGAGCTTCGCGTCGGCGCGGAACGCCGATCGGACCGCGCGCAGCGCCGCATCCAGGCGTCCCAGGCCGGCCTCCTCGGCCGCGGGAGGAAGATTCCCGCGGTCAGGCTGTCTCGAGCGCGCGCGTCGTCGAGCAGTGCCTTTGCGGCGGCCGATCCGAGCGCATCGTCGGGTCCTCGCTCGCCGCGGCCGAGCGGAAAGACGAGCGGGGCGAGCAGCCACGCCACCGGGCGCGCGGGCAGGTTGCGCAGGACTCCGCCGAGCGCGGTCTCGATCTGGGCCAGCGCGTGCAGGGCCGCCCATTCAGCGAACGGGCGCTCGCCGTCGGGCGCGCCGTCGTCGGAGAAGCGCTTCACCACCGCCGAGCCCAGATAGAGCCACGCCAGCGCGTCGGCCAGCCGGCCGGTGATCGCCTCGCGGCGCTTGAGCCGCCCGCCGAGAGTGGCCATCGCGGCGTCCGAGACGAGCGCGAAGGCCGCGCTCGCGCGGCTCAGGCGCTGGCAGTGGCGGCGCAGCGCACCGTGGGGCGCGCGCCGTTCGAGATGCCCGCGCGACAGCCCCAACAACAGCGAGCGAGCGGCGGTCGTCGCCACGAAACCCAGGTGGCCGAAGAACGCGCGGTCGAAGCGCGCCAGATCACCCGCCTCGACGGCGTGCATCTCCTCGAGCGCGAACGGATGGCAGCGGATCGCCCCCTGGCCGAAGATGATCATCGATCGCGTCAGGATGTTCGCGCCCTCGACGGTGATGCCGATCGGAACCGTCGAGTAGAGCGAGCTCAGGATGTTGCGCGGTCCGCGCATGATCGCCGCGCCGGCCCGGATGTCCATCGCGTCGTTCACGATGTCGCGCATGATTTCCGTGCAGTACGCCTTCGCGATCGCGGAGAGGACGGCGGGCTTCTCGCCCGCGTCGACGGCCGCAACCGTGAGCGATCGCGCGGCTTCGATCGCGTACGTGAGCCCGGCGATGCGGGCCAGCGGCTCTTCGACGCCTTCGAAGCGCCCGATCGGCGTGTCGAACTGCTCGCGCACCCGCGCGTAGGCTCCGGCGTCTCGCGCCGCGAGCTTGGCGGCTGCGACCGCCACCGACGGCAGCGAGATCGAACGGCCGGTGGAGAGGCTCTCCATCAGCATCTTCCAGCCCTGCCCCGCGCCGTCGCGTCCGCCGATGATCGCGTCGAGCGGGACGAACACGCCGTCCCCGGTCGTCGGGCCGTTCTGGAACGGAACGCCCATCGGATCGTGGCGGGCTCCGATCTCGATGCCCGGCAGCCCGGCGGGCACGAGCGCGCACGTGAGGCCGAGATCTTCGCGATCGCCGAGCAGGCCATCGGGATCGCGCAGGCGGAACGCGAGACCGATCAGCGTGGCGACCGGTGCGAGCGTGATGTAGCGCTTGCGCCAGCGAAGGCGGATGCCGACGACTTCCTGCCCGTCCCACTGGTCGCGGCAGACGACGCCCTCGCTCTGCGTCGCAGCGGCATCGCTGCCCGCTTCGGGCCCCGTCAGCGCGAAGCAGGGGATCTCCTCGCCGCGCGCGAGCCGCGGCAGGTAGTGGTCGCGCTGCGCCTGCGTGCCGTAGTGGAGCAGCAGCTCGGCCGGGCCGAGCGAGTTCGGCACCATCACCGTCACGGCGGCGGTGACGCTGCGGCTCGCGAGCTTCGTCACGACGGCCGCGTGCGCCTGCGCCGAGAAGCCGAGTCCGCCGTAGCGCTCGGGAATGATCAGGCCGAAGTAGCGTTCGCGGCGCAGCAGCTGCCAGATCGCTTCGGGAAGGTCGCCCGCGCGCGTGATCTCCCAGTCGTCGAGTCGCTCGCACAGATCCTGCACCGGACCGTCGAGGAATGCCTGCTCGGAGTCGGAGAGTCCGCGCGGCGCAAACGCGAAGAATGACGTCCAGTCGGGGGATCCCGAGAAGAGCTGGCCATCCCAGCCGACGGTGCCGGCTTCGAGGGCGATGCGCTCGGTGTCACCCAGACGAGGGAGCAGGCGCGCAACGAGCGGCATCAGCGCGCGCGTGAGCCACTGGCGTCGCAACGCGGGGACCCCGAAAGCCAGGAGCGCGATGCCGAGAGCGAGCGCGGCGATGATCATTCGCTCTGTTCGCGCGCCGCGCGCCGCGCTGCCTGCTTCGCACGGCCGGACTTGGCGAACGCGGTCGCACCCTCGCGATAGCGGCGATCGGCTTCGGGATTTCCCTCACCCTGGATGTCCTCCCCATCGTTCGCAGGCGGCGCCAGCACCAGGTTGGTCGCGACGAAGTTCCAGTTGAGCAGGTGGTCGAGGAAGCTCTCGACGTAGCGCGCGCGCTGGTTGCGGTAGTCGAGATAGTAGGCGTGCTCCCAGACGTCGAGCGTGAGCAGCGGAACCAAGCCGCCCTGGAGCGGATTCTCGGCGTCGGAGCTGTTGCACACGAGCAGGTTTCCGCTCACGCCCTTCACGAGCCAAGCCCATCCCGACCCGAACTCCCCGTTCGCGGCGTCGGCAAACTGGCTGCGGAAGCTGTCGTAGGACCCGAACGACTCGTCGATCATCTTCGCGAGTCCATCGGCGGGCCTCCCGCCGCCCTCGGGCTCGAGGCTTTGCCAGTAGAAGGTGTGGTTCCAGACCTGCGCGGCGTTGTTGAAGACGTCGCCACGCGCGCTGCGGATCAGCTCCTCGAGACTGCGCTCTTCCTCCGGCTTGCCCGAGACGAGCTTCTTCAACTTGTCGAGATAGCCCTTGTGGTGCTTCTCGTAGTGCAGCTCGACGGTCTCGGCGCTGATGTGCGGGACGAGCGCGTTCTTGGGATAGGGCAGGGGGGGTAGCTCGAACTTCATGGTCTTCTCCTCCGGACGGAGACTCTCGGCGGCCTCATGGAATTGCGTCACGTCATCCGTCACACGAAGCAATCTTCATGCCGGCGAGCAGGCAGCAGGCTCATTCGCGAGTTTCGTCGCGCCGAGCAGCTCGCCCACAGGTCGTAGGATCGTCTGTCATCTGCCGACTCGCGGCACCCGCCCGATCTCCATCGCGGATCACGCGGCGGCGCGCATCGGATTCAGTGGTGTGCGAGCTCGGAGTCGTCACCGTCGACGAAATAGCTCCACGGGTACTCGGGCTGCAGGATCGGCTCGAAGTTCGCAGGCGCCGGAATCGGCGCCGTGAGGAGCTCGTAGACGCCGATGGGGGGCCGTATGATGGACATTCCGATTCCCTTCGCGAGTCCGACCGTCCAACCCGCGGCTGCTCCCTCGCGCTCGGACGTATCGATGATGTTGCCGGGGATCTCGAGGAACGGCGTCGCGATCGCCGCGAACCCGCGACCGGCTTTATCGGCGGCGTTGTCGGCGCTCGAAACGAGCGGCCACACCAGGACGAACAGCACCGCCAGTGCGGATGCCAGCGTGGCGAAATCGCGATCGCGTTGGATCTTCATGGCTCGTACCTCCTGCCAGCGCGCTGCCGGGAAACGCCCGAGCTCGCGCTCGCAGAGATACGAAGAGCAGAAAGCGTGCCAAGCCGGGGTCTTCCCCCTGACCCGGCGCGGAGCGCTCGCTGGGCACGGGCGAGGCCAGGATCTCGCGCGTTTCTACAAACGGGTCCCGCGAACGGGCCGGGCGCTCCGAGGGTCGCGGTGGACTCTGGCGTCGATCGGGGGCAAAATCCACCCCACGGCGTTCGGACGGCGCCAGGAGAGCGGGATACGGATAGGGTGAAGACCCCCAAGCCTGACGTGTCCGCCGGCGATCCGAAGCCGGCCGAGCACTCGAAGGGCTCGCTGGGCGAGCCGCAGGGGCACAGCCCGTTCCCGGTGGTGGGCATAGGCGCATCCGCGGGAGGCCTCGAGGCGTTCAAGCTGCTGCTCGCGCACCTGCCCGAGGACACCGGGATGGCGTTCGTGCTGGTGCAGCATCTCGACCCGCGGCACGAGAGCCGCCTGGTCGATCTGTTGAGCGAGGCGACGCGCATGCCGGTCGAGGAAGCGGCGCACGGGCGGGCGGTCCGGCCCGACCAGGTCTACGTGATCCCGCCCAACACCAGCCTCGCGATCGCGAAGGGCATCCTGCACCTGACACCGCGCGGCGAGGCACACGGTCTCCACCTGCCGGTCGACCACTTGTTCCGCTCGCTCGCGGAGGACCAGCAGGCGCGCGCGATCGGCGTGGTGCTCTCCGGCACCGGCGCGGACGGCACGCTCGGGCTGTCCGAGATCAAGGCCGTCGGCGGCATCACGTTCGCGCAGGAAGAAAAATCGGCGAAGCAGCCCGGAATGCCGCACAGCGCGATCGACAGCGGCTGCGTGGATTTCGTGCTGGCGCCGGAACAGATCGCGCGGCGGCTGGGAGAGATCGGCACCCACCCCTATCTCGCCAAGACCGAGGCGCCCGAGCATATCGAGGCCGAGGACGACGAAGGGATTTACAAGCGGATCCTCGCCGCGGTGCGAAAGGTCACGCGAGTCGATTTCAGCCTGTATCGCGACACCACGATCAAGCGACGGATCCTGCGGCGCATGGCGCTGCAGCCGCTGGAGTCGCTCGTCGAGTACGCACGGCTCTTGGAGGCGGACCGCAGCGAGGTCGAGGCGCTGTACAGCGACCTGCTGATCAACGTGACGAGCTTCTTCCGCGACCCGGAGCTCTTCGAAGCGCTCAAGACCCGCGTGTTTCCGGAGATCGTCACAGGAAAGTCTGCGTCGACGCCGCTGCGCATCTGGGTGCCGGGCTGCTCCACCGGCCAGGAAGCCTATTCGCTGGCGATCGCACTGCTCGAATTCCTCGACGATCGCCCGGTGCGCCCTCCGATCGAGATCTTCGCGACCGACCTCGCGGACCAGACGGCGCTCGACAAGGCCCGCGCCGGCGTCTACCTCGACAGCATCGAAGCCGAGGTCAGCCCCGAGCGCCTGCGGCGCTTCTTCAGGCTCGAGGATCACCACTATCGAATCGAGAAGTCGATTCGCGAAATGTGCGTGTTCGCGCGGCAGAACGTGGCGTCGGACCCGCCGTTCTCGCACCTCGACCTGATCAGCTGCCGGAACGTGCTGATCTATCTCGCGACGCCGCTCCAGAAGCGCGTACTCCCGACGTTCCACTTCGCGCTGAACTCGCCGGGGTTCCTGGTGCTCGGCAGCGCCGAGACCGTGGGCGACCAGACCGACCTGTTCGAGCTCGTGGAGCGCACTCATAAGATCTACGCGAAGAAGGCCACCGCGAGTCGGCCGCCGCTCTACTTCCCGAACGAAGACTTCATGGGCACGGCCGCGCGACAGACCGGGGCGCCGTCGCCGAAGCCGTCGGACTTCGAGCGCGAAGCCGACCGCATCCTGCTCAGTCGCTTCGCGCCTGCCGGCGTGCTCGTGAACGAGAACCTGGAGATCCTCCAGTTCCGCGGGCGAACCAGCGCGTACCTCGAGCCGCCCCCGGGCGAGCCGACGACCAGCCTGCTCAAGATGGCCCGCGAAGGACTGTTCCTCGAGCTGCGCCGGGTTCTGGCCGAAGCCAAGGAGCGAAACCGCCCCGCTCGTCGCGACGGCGTGCGCGTGCGCGATGACGGAGCGATCCGCGAGATCGACCTCGAGGCCGTGCCCGTCTCCCCGACGGGCGGGCACGGCGGATGCTTCCTGGTGCTCTTCCACGAAAGAGTGCGCTCGGACGGCGGGAGCCCGGGCTCCGCTCCGGCGGCTCCCGATGCCGATGCCGACGCCGGCGCTGCCACCGGCGATCGGCAGCAGGACGGCGTAGACGAGGCCCGGCTGCGCCAGGAGCTGGCCGCCACCAAGGAGTACCTGCAGTCGCTGATCGAGCAGCAGGATGCCAGCAACGAAGAGCTCCGCTCCGCGAACGAGGAGATCCTGTCGAGCAACGAGGAGCTGCAGAGCACCAACGAGGAATTGGCGACCGCGAAGGAGGAGGTGCAGTCTGCCAACGAAGAGCTGACGACAGTCAACGAGCAGCTCCAGCACCGCAATGTCGAGCTGAACCAGCTCAACAACGATCTGGCCAACGTCTTGTCGGGCATCAACATTCCGGTCGTGATGATCGGCGCCGATCTGCGCATCCGGCGCTTCACGCCGACCGCGAAGAAGGTCATGAATCTCCTGCCCTCCGACATCAACCGGCCGATCAGCGACATCGCACCGGCGGCGTTTGTGCCCGACCTGGACCGGCTGATCGAGACGGTCATCAACACCGTCCAACCCGTGGAACGCGAAGTCTGCGATCGGGACGGGCGTTGGTTCGCGCTTCGCCTGGCCCCCTACCGCACCGCGGACGACAAGATCGACGGGGCCCTGCTCGTGCTCATAGACATCGAGCCGCAGAAACGGGCCGAGGCGGTCTTGCGAGACGCCGATCGACGCAAGGACGAGTTCCTGGCGACGATGGCCCATGAGTTCCGTAATCCGATCGCCGCGATGCGGAACGCGGTCGAAGTCGTGCGCCTCGCCGACGACCCCGCCACCGTCGAACGAGCCCACGGCGTGCTCGACCGGCAGGTCGGCTCGCTCTCCCGCATCGTGGAGGAGCTGCTCGACGTGAGCCGCATCGCAGAGCAGAAGAGCGACCTGCGTCTCGGCCGGGTCTCCCTCGCGATGCTGGTGAAGAACGCGGTGGAAACCTGCCAACCCTACATCGACGCTTGCCGCCATACGCTCAGCGTGATGCTGCCGAGCGAGCCTCTGTTTCTGGACGTGGACCCGATGCGGATATCTCAGGTCCTGACCAACCTGCTGACCAACGCCGCCAAGTTCACCGAACCCGGCGGCCGCATCTGGCTCACGGCCGAGCACGCCCCCGACCACCTCCTTCCGTCGCACGGCGATTCACCAGCTCCCGACGAGGTGATCGTGCGCGTGCGCGACACCGGCGACGGGATCCACGCCGACCTGCTGCCGAAGATCTTCGAGATGTTCACCCAGGGAGGCCGCGAGCACAGCCCGGATCGGCGGACAGCGGGCCTGGGAATCGGTCTGGCCCTGGTCCGCCGTCTGCTGGATTCCCATGGCGGGAGCGTCGAGGCGCGAAGCGACGGCCCCGGCCGAGGCAGCGAGTTCACGATCCGTCTGCCGCTGGCGCGCGGATTGCAGAGCCCCGCAGCGGAGCCCGCAGCGCACTCCGCACCCACGATCCCACGGTCCGAGCGTCCGAGGCGGATCCTGGTCGTGGACGACCACGAGGATCACGCGAATAGCCTCGGCGTGCTGCTCGAGCTGATGGGACACGAGGTTCGGCTCGAGGCAGACGGGCCGAGCGCGCTGGAAGCGGCTGCCGACTTCCTTCCGGACGTCGCGCTGGTGGACCTCGGCCTGCCCGGGATGGACGGGTACGAGGTCGCCCGCCAGCTCCGTGCCCAGGAGCGGCACCGGCAGATGGTGCTGATCGCGCAGACCGGCTGGGGCGGGAGAGAAGACCGCCGTCGCTCGCGCGAGGCCGGATTCGACCAGCATCTGCTGAAGCCCGTGCCGCACGATCAGCTGCGCGAAGCGATCGCGTCGACCCGATCGGACAGCTGAACCGGGCGGGGACCGCGCGCTCGAGATCCCGTTCAGCGCACGCGGCCTTCGAGCACGGTGGTCTCGATCGCGGGGATCAGGTCCTGGAGGATCGAGTCTTCGTAGCGCCCGGAGGTGACCGGGGTGAGGCCGGGCACCTGCGCCTCGGAGACCGCGTGGTTCACGAAGAAGGATCCCTCGGTGCCGCCTTCGCCGGGCAGGAACGCGACGTACAGGTTCTGGAGCACGTTGATCGAGATCAGCAGATCGAGCAGCGAGCCGACGCGCTCGTAGTCTTCGGGCGACTGACCGTGGCCGCCCATGAAGTAGAGGATCGGGAACTTGCGGTCGGTGTTGAGGGCGGCTGGCGGGCGGTAGATGACGACGCGGCGCAGCGGAGCGGCGCCGCCGCCCACGGCCAGCGCCGGCGACGCGATGTCGCGCACGAGCGTGTCGCCGAACGGGCGCAAGCCGCCGGTTCCGCGGTCGGGGTTCGGGAAGGCAGCGTCGATCGCCACCAGCAGGTGGAGGAGGCGCTGCCAGATCGTCGCCGGACCGCACACGTCGCCGTTGCGAAGGTCCAGGGCGATCGTATCCACGCCCCCGAAGCCGACGTGCCCGCCGTCGTACTGCACGAGCGTGTACGGGGCGTCGAGGTCGGGGATCTGTGCGCAGTTGCCGGGGAAGCCGTTGTGTACCTCGGCAGCGATCCCCTTCGCCGTGAGGACGTTCAGCAGGTTGGCGTAGTGACGCGCGAAGCCCAGCTCGTCGTCGGAACCGACGTCCATGTAGATGCGCTGGCGTTGGATGTCCGCTGCGCCGAGCCCTGCCAGGCGCGTTCGCGGATCTTCGGCGAGCCACTTCGCGATGTCCGGGTCGCGGTCGAAGGCCGCATTGCCTTCGCCGAAGTCGCCGGTGGCGGCCACGCCGTCGAGACCGGAGTCTGCAAAGGACTCGCCCGGATCAAAGCGGCCGTTCGCGTTGGCGTCGGTGAACGGCTCGGCGAGGTTCAACACCAGGCCGTCGCCGACGTCGAAGATGCCGTCGCCGTTCGGGTCCGCGAGCGAGCGGCCGCCCACGTCGGCGCCCGCGAGGCCGAAGACGGTCTGGAGCGAGCCCAGCGCGACGAGCAGCACCTCGACGGGCTCGTCGGCCGGCTCGCTCACCTGCCGCAGCCCGTCCTCGTTGGCATCGCCGCCGTCGGCGAAGCCGCTCGGGTCGACCGGGACGGTGAACGCACCCCACGCGTCGTCGACGCGGAGCTGCGCGGGCTGGGAGTCGCTCGCGAGGTACGCCCGGGCGGGGTCGAGATGGTGCAGGAACGGGTTTCCGAATGCGAGCATCAGATCGCGCGTGAAGCCGAGCCGCGTCTCGCGATCGGGATAGGGCGGGAAATGGTCGAAGGTGAAGTCGTCGCCGACCTCGCTCGGGATCCCGGTCTGGAGCTTCACCTCGAGGTTCTCGAACTCGATGTCCGCGAGGAGCTGCTCCAGATCGACGGGACCGCCCAGCGACCCGATCGCCCCGAACCGGTCGGCGTGCTTGGTGCCGAGGTTCATGGCGCCATAGCCACCCATCGAGACCCCTGCGATCGCGCGGTGCTCGCGGGTGCCGGCGGGCGGAGCCGCGGGCGGGTTCACGACGCCGTCGCTGTCGCTACTGCCGCTGCAGCCCGCCGTGGCCAGCCAGACCCAGGTGGGCAGCAGCAGGAACCGGCGCGATGCGGTTCGGATCATCCATCGTCTGCGGGCAACAACGGGACCACGGCTTCGGGACCGCTGAGCTCGGCGCTGAAGCTCTCTTCCAAGTACAGCCGAACCTGCCTCTCGTCGTGGCTCTGATAGCCGATCGCCGCGTCGCGACCGCAGACCAGCTTGAAGTCGCCGCCTCGTAGGCTCACCACGACGCCGCCCTTTAGAGAAGGGGCCCACACGACCGGGCCGTCGACGAGCTGCTTCATGTGTCGCATCACCGGGTAGCCACCGTCCCCGACGGTCCGATCGAGAGCCGCGTAAACCTCGGGCCCGAGTGCGACGCCGTACGGGCCCGCGACGCCGTTCTGGCGCAGCTGCTCGAGCGCCTCGCTGACCGCGTCGGGCAGCAGGACGCTGTCGCTCGGAAGCGGAACGCCCTTGTTCGCCGCGCCCGTGAGCAGTCCCGGCAGGCCAGCGTCGGGGTAGCCCTCGAAGAGGGCGGTGTCTTCGACGGCGGCGAACAGGCGCGCGGCGTCGCGCAGCGGGTCGAGATCGACGCTCGCAGCGCCGCGATCGATCCGCTCCAGCTCTTCGCGCTCGAGCTCGAACGGCACGCGCAGCTCGAGCAGCGGCTGCACGACGCGGATGCGGACCAGCGCGCCAGCGGGCCCCACGCCTTCGAGCGGCTCCACGCGCCCGAGATCGATCGCCGAGTGGTCCCAGCCGAGCGGGCCCTCGAAATCGACGAGACGTCGCGCCGCGAGATGGAGCTTCAGAACCTCGCGCGCCTCCTGCTCGATGCGTTCCCAACCCTTGTCGCTGATCGGCGCGAGATCCCGGTTCAAGCCAATCATGTCGCTTCCCCCTGCGTCCGCAGGCTCCCGATGCGCAGGCTTGCGCCCGTGCCCGCACCGTTGGCCGCGACGTCTCGGCCCGAATCGACGATCGGACCCGACGAAAAGAGAAGCTTGCGAAGATGCTCGTCGAACTTCGGGTCGCGGCGGCGAATCCACTCGAGCACCATGCAGGCGTGCTCCTTCTCCTCGTCGCGGTTGTGGGAGAGGATCTGCGCGAGCTCCGGATCGTGCGTCGCGTCGATGCGCTGTGCGTACCAGTCGACCGCCTCCAGCTCCTCGATCAGCGAGGCGAGCGCGCGGTGCATCTCGCGCGTCTCCGCGCGGAGCGTCTCGGCGGCTTCATGGAACTGCGTCGATGCCATCAGGGAGCGAAGGAAGCAATCCGCATGCCGACGAGCAGTCGGCAACTCGCGTCGCGGTGGATCCGCACGTGTCGAGCCGAAGGCGCTTTGTAGAAGCTGCCGCCGCGCTCCGATCGGAACGGGTCTTGCCCTCTCACCGCGAAAGAGATCACGATTCTCCGCGGAGCAGGGCGAGCAAATCGCGGATCCCTTTGACGACGGCGTTCGGTCCCGCCGCCGACGCGCCGAGGATCTGATCCTCGATCGATTCGACGCCGATCTTCATGCCCGAGGGCGGGCCCGTCGCAACCAGCCGCACGTCGACGATCCGGAAAGCGTCGCCCACGACCGGAATCCGATCGATACCCGGCGCGAGGCCCCTGATCGCATGGATCTGGATCGGCACATCGGACCTCTCTTCCCGATAGTCCAAGAAGCCGGTCGCCGTGATCGCATAGCTCGTCGCTTCGAGCTCGAAGGCCTCGATCTCGAGGCGGCCCTCTTTCATCGCGAAGCCGGCTCCGACCGTGTCGAACACGAGCCCCTCGTCGCGCAGCGACGGAAGGCGCAGGCGCAAGACCTCCGTCGAGCGCAGGATCGCGGTGATCTGGGTCGCGAGGCCCAATCGGCCGAAGCTGCCGTCCTCGGCCGACCAGCGGAGCCTCCCGTTCGCCTCGGACAGCGTCGCGCGGATGCTGCCGCGCACGGGCGCCGCGAGCTCGAGTCTTCCGGAGAAGAGCCCGCGGAGCCCGCGCGGCTTCTTGAACAAGATCTCGTCCAGCAGCGGCCCGGTGATCTTGGAGCCGACCAGCTTCAGATCGAGCTGTGGGGGGCGCGAATCGCCGGCGGCGCGCGTGTCGATCGTGCCGTCGAGAGTGGCGCTTCCGCCGGTGCCCGGAATCGCGGCTTCGACCACGATCTCGACGACGTCGCTCAAGACGCCGTCGGCCGCGAAGCGAACGCGGATCTCCTCCTCTGCGCCCAGGCGCAACGCCACGTCCTGCGCAGTCACCCGATGAACCACCCAGCTCTGGACGAAGGCATCCTGCTCAGGACCCTCGTCGCGCAGCCGAGCCCCGATGTGCTCGACGACGTCGCTCCAATGGACTCGGCGCCGCTCGGAAGTCGCCGGCAGAATCAGCGACAGCTCCACCAGGTCGATGCTCGATATCTCCGCACGCCGCCAGAGCAGCTCGCGAACCCTCGGGTAGAGGTCGAGCCGCGCGATTGCGCCGCGGAAGTCACCGTCTCCGAACGAGACGTCGAGAACCGAGACGCGCGGTGTGGGGCGAACCGCCAGCACCAGGCCACCGGCCGAGACGGGCAGCCCGGTCAGAAGCTCCAGCTCCCGTTCGATCCGCGGTCGGAGCCAGTCGATGGCGAGGGTGTCGAGCGCGCGCCACGTGGCGATCGCGGCGACGAAGATCATCCCCAGGCTCATCAGGAGCCAGAGCCGGAATCGCCTACGACGGGTCGTTCTCCGAGGCATCGTCTCCCTCTCCGCAGGCGTCGGATGAAGGGGAGCGGCGAGCTACTTCGAAGACCAGCGTCACCAGCCGCTCCATGCGCGTGGCTCCCTGCGTGCCGTTCAGCCGTTCGAGGAGTGCCGGCCGGATCGAGATCCCGTCGATCGCCTCCCGAACCTGGCGCGCCGAAAGCGATCCGAAGCGGCCCTCGACGAAGAGCGAGAAGACTTCATCCGTCCAGTTCTTCCGTTGAGCGCACATGGCTCGTTGTTCATCTTCAGATCCAGTACTCGAGGGTGCCGGCCAGCGTTTGCAGCACGCGGTCGGTCAGCGGCCGCTCGCGCCAGACGTCGAGCGTCACTTCGCGGGCATTCGTCAGATCGTCGAGGAACATCTCCTCCATCTCGAGCGCGAAGGCGTGCCCGACGATGATGGCGTTGGCCTCGTCGTTGTGGATGAAGCTGCGATAGTCCAGGTTGCTCGAGCCCACCGTCGCCCAGACACTGTCCACGACCGCGGTCTTCGCGTGCAGCACCGGCCCCTCGTACTCAAAGATGCGGACACCGGCTTCGAGCAGGTCCGTGTAATGGTCGCGGGACGCGTGCAGCAGCAGGCCGACGTCGCTGTTGGCCGGTACGAGCAGCCGCACGTCACTCCCGCGCTGGGCGGCATCCCCGAGCACCTCGAGGAACTCCGCGTTGGGGGCGAAGTAGGCTTGGGTGATCCAGACGCGGCTCTCGCTCTCCGACATCGCGGCGAGATAGCTCGCGTAGATGGAGTTCTGGTCCGAATCGCGGCTCCGGCGCACCTTCTGCAGCAGCCGCCCGAACGGGCTCAGCAGCAGATCGGAGGCGTCCTGCCCTTCCTTGGCGATGGCGCGGACGAGCTCGCCGCCGCTCGGTTCGAGCTCGGGCCAGTACTCCGCGGGGTCCTGGATCGGCCCGACCTCCTTCTCCCAGCCTTCGATGAACAGGCGCTGGAACTCGGCGACGGCTGGACCGGTGATGCGGATATGCGTGTCGCGCCAGCCGTGTTCCGAGGCACCGGAGCCGGACATCGGCGGTCGGCTGTAGGAGTCGCTGATGCCGATGCCACCGGTGAAGGCGACGCGGCCGTCCACGACGAGCAGCTTGCGATGGTTGCGCTGCGAGATCCGCCAGAGCTCCGGCTCCTCGAGCGGATTGATCGAGGCATACTCGTGTACCTCGACGCCGGCGTCCTCCAGCGCCTGGCGGAAGGCCGGACCGACCTCTATGCCGCCGATACTGTCGAACATCAAGCGCACTTTGACACCCGCTCGCGCTCTCTCGATCATCGCGTCCCGGTACTTCTGGCCGATCGCATCGTCCGAGATGATGTAAGTGACCAGATGCACGTGATGGCGGGCCTGGGCGATCGCAGCGAGCTGCGCCGTATGCGTCACGGGCCCGTCGATCAACAGCGTCACCTGGTTGCCAGGGACGAGCGGACGGCGCGTGATGGCCGTTTCGATCTCATTCAGGCGGCAGACGAAGCGCTGCTGGGCTTCCGTCGGCGCCGCACGCCGGATCACCTCCCCGTCGAGCGGCTCCGCGCAGCCCGAGGCCGGCGTTGGCAAGCCGTCGCGGCTCGTATCCATCAACTCCTCGCGCGCCGGCGGCGAGTGGCAGCTCGCGGGAGCGACCACCAGCGCGCCGAGCGCAAGGCTCCAGCCCGCAACGAGCGACACCAGGCGAGATCGCCGATTCAAAGGCGCTCCTTCTCTCTCCGCTTGAAGAAACCGCCGGTCATCCAGTGCCGACCCTGCACGCCGCGTATTCGATGAGCATCGAGAGCAATTGTCGTGCCATCGGCGCGGATCGCGCGTTCGCTGGACGTCCGCGAGCAGATGGCACGCGAATTGCTCTCCCGGGGGTACGGGTCGCTCGCGGCGAGCGACCTTCGCCAAAGGAGAACCATGACCATGGCAGGACCGACCGTACTCTCGGCCGCGGCCGTGATTGGGGACAGCGTCGTCAACCCGCAGGGCGAGAGCCTCGGGAAGATCGAGGAAGCGAGCGAGGTCGTCGACCTGATCGTCGGACTAACGCGCGGAATGGCGCCGTGAAGCTCGGCGCTCGCGCTCGCCGGTTGGTGGAGCACTTCCGGATCGCCGACGGGCGCCGTTTCCGGCTGAAGGACGTCGATCCCGAGGACACGGGCGGCCTCGGCGCGGAAGCGGGCAAGCGGGCGAGCAAGGCGCTGGGTGAAGCCACCGAGCGTCTCGTCGAGCTCCAGGACATGCTGTATGCGCAGGATCGCTGGTCGCTGCTGCTGATCTTCCAGGCCATGGACGCAGCCGGGAAGGACGGGACGATCAAGCACGTCATGTCCGGCGTGAATCCGCAGGGCGTGGAGGTGCATTCGTTCAAGGCTCCTTCCGAGGAGGAGCTCGGCCACGACTACCTGTGGCGCTGCGCGCGCCGCGTGCCCGAGCGCGGGCGGATCGGCATCTTCAACCGCTCCTACTACGAGGAGGTGCTGATCGTTCGCGTCCATCCCGAGCTCCTGGCTCGTCAGAAGCTGCCGGAGGCGCTGGTGACCGAGGATCTGTGGGAGCAGCGCTACACGGACATCCGGAATTTCGAGCACACCCTGTCGCGCAACGGTGTGGTGATCCGGAAGTTCTTCTTGCACGTGTCCGAGAGAGAGCAGAAGCGGCGCTTCCTGGCACGTCTCGACGATCCTGCGAAGAGCTGGAAGTTCTCGGCGGCGGACGTGGCGGAACGGCGCCTCTGGAAGGACTACCAGCGCGCCTACCAGGCTGCGATCCGCGCGACCGCCACCCCCGAAGCACCTTGGTACGTGATCCCCGCCGACCACAAGTGGTTCACTCGCCTGGTCGTGGCTACGGCGATCGTCGAGACGCTCGCGGGGCTCGATCTCCGCCACCCGGTGCTGGAGGGATCCGAACACGAGGCTTTCGTGGCCGCGCGGCACGAGCTCCTCGAAGAGTCATGAACAGCGAGCTGCGCCGCAGGGCGTCGGCGCCGGCCCTCGGTCGGGGGCCGGCGCCGACTGCAGCGTGGCGTCGCGCTACAGCAGGTGAGATCGCTTGGAACTCGAGCCGGGTGGTGTCGATGGGGACGAGACGTGGTGGGTCGCTCGTCCGGTTCACCCGGTGACCGATGACAGCGGCGGCAAGAACAGCGGCGGATGCCACGCGAGAACCTGACTAATAGGCTCGTGCCGAGCTGACGGGCGACTCGTCGCCAGTGGCCACAACGTAGTCTCGCGCGCGCTTGGCCTGTTCGCCGAGACGTCCGCGCAGTTCCGGACCGCTTCGCGGCGTCAACAGCAGCGCGAGGCCGCCGCCTACGGCCACACCGATTCCGATCCATCCGGCACGGACCGCGACGCGGGTCGCTCGCGAGCTGCGCCGCTCGAGCCCGACGCGATTCAGCAGCTCGTAGGCCGCCGGGGCATAGCTCGCAAGGTTGGCGATGGTCATGATCGTGTTCCTCCAGTTCCTTTGTTGGTGAGTCTCGGGGTTCATCAGGTGCCCTCCGCTGCGGAGTCGACGTTCTCCGCCGCTCGCATTCGAATCTCTTCGCCAAGCCAGGTCGCGGCAGCGCGGGTGCCGGTTCCCAGCAGCAGTGCGATCGTGGCGCGAGTCAGTCCTCCGCCCAGCACGAACCCGACGCCGGCCGCCGCAGCGGTCGCGGTGAAGGGCTGTGCTGCGACGGCATCTTCCAGCAGACGCCACGCGCCGCTCCTCGCCGACGCTACCTGCGAGCGGAGCCTGGCGAGATCCGAGCGAAGCGTTCTCGGCACGCCTTCTGCTTCCTCTCGCCGCGGCTCTCGGGAAGCCGCTCCATCTCGCGTGGCAGTCGCCGCGGCCATGCGCTCAGTCCTCCCGCATCCATCTCGCGGCCGCGAAGCCCAGCACGAGGGCGCCGAGAACGACGGGCAGCGGATGCGATCGGATGAACTCGCGGACGCGGGCCTCCTGCTCGACCAGAGCGTGCACGCTCTGCGGCAACAGTCCCTCGAACTCCGGAGCGGAGTCCGCGCCGCTCCGGTTCGATCCGTTGCCTGTGCTGATTGCGTTGCTCTGCGGGTCGGTCATATCCTTCGTCCTCCCAGCCATGCACCCACGAGGAATGCTCCGGCGGTCCAAAGAAAGGGCCGAGATTGGATCCAGTGCCGCGCATCGAACGCCCGGCGTGCCACGTCCTCGAGTTCCTCCACGGCGACCTGGAGCTCCGTCTCCTGCTCCTCGACGAGCTCGCGCAGTACGTCCAGGCGCTGGTCGGAGGAGGAGCTCATGAAGCCGCCTTCGCCGCCGTCGCTCGCCGCCGAGCCACGATCACCAGCGCGACGCCGATTCCGACATGCAGGATGCCGATCACGATCTCGACAGCGAAGCGCGGAAAGGAGCCGTCGAGTGCATCGATGATGCCCGCGACGGCGATGAACCACCCGACGAGCGCCACCACCGCTCCAGCGAAGGGAATGCCGGCCGCCGCGAGCAGGCTCCGCGCGTGCTCAGCCAGCTCCTCGACCAGCAGGTCGATGCGGCGGACGAGGAGTGACTGTCCAGCTTCGTAAACGCGCTCGATTGCGTTTCCAAGGCTCGGATCTTCGGTTGCCCCCGCGGAGTCACGGTAAGGCGCGCTGGAGGTCGGCAGACTCGACATCGTTCTCCCTCGGAGCCCGACGGCTCCGCGAATCGCGTTCGATGCGACTGCAAAGCGGGTGCCAAGGCGGATTCGCCGCACGCAGGCGGAAGACGTCGCGTGAAGCGCGAGTGAGACGCGACGCCGACCTGGGGTGTCCGGTTCGAGTGCTCGATCCGTTGCAAGAATTACGACGGGAGCTCGCAAACGTTGCAATCCGTCGCAGAAGAACGTGTGCAAACCCTCCGATCCGATGCTCAGTGGTGCGTTCCGACGCCGTCCTCTCGTGCTTGGCACGGTCCGTGCTTCTGTCCTCCGCCGGAGGATAAACACCATGCTTCAATGGGCACTGACCTTCTTCGTCCTCGCGATCCTTGCCGGAGTCGTCGGACTGACCGGGATCGCGGGAGCGGCGGCGAACATCGCGTGGATCCTGTTCGTGGTCTTTCTGGCGCTGATGATCGTGGCTGCGATCTCGAACGCGATCCGTGGACGCCCACCCGTCTGACTTCAACTGAGCTGTATCGCTGGGGACCCACGACGGCCCCCCCAGCAGGAGAAGAACCATGATGAGAACGATTCCGAAGAATTTGATTTCGAAGAGTTTGATCGCAGCGGCGACTGCCGCCCTGCTCGCGGCTCCCGCGGTCGCGGACCAACCCCAGGACGCGTTCATCACGTCGAAGGTGAAGATCGAGCTGCTGACGGCCGACGAACTCAATCCGCTGCGCATCAACGTGGATACGTTCGACGGCGTCGTGACGCTTCACGGCCGGGTCGAATCGGCCGCGCTGAAGCAGAAGGCGGCGGAAGAGGCCAGGAGCGTCAAGGGCGTCCGGGACGTTCGCAACCTGCTGGCCGTCGTTCCGAACGCGGCGAAGGACCAGGTCGCGGCTTCCGACGATCAGATCCAGGACCGAGTCAAGACCGTCCTCGAGCGCGACAAGGCCCTCGAAGACAGCGACATCCAGGTCAAGTCCGTCAACAGCGGAATCGTGATCCTCGCCGGCAAGGCGGACACATTGTCGTCCCATCAACGCGCGCTCGAAGACGCGCGCAGCGTCGACGGCGTCCGCAAGGTCGCGAGCGAGATCAAGAGCCCGGATGAGCTGGGCGACAAGGAAATCTGGAGCGACGAGCCCCCTACCGCGGGCATCGCGAATAGCGCTTCCGATACCTGGGTCACCACCAAGATCAAGATCCGATTGATGGGAGAGCCCGGATTCTCTCCGCTCGCGATCAACGTGGACACGCGAGATGGAATCGTGACGCTCTTTGGCATCGTGAACACCGAGCAGGACAAGGCATCCGCTGAGCGACAGGCGATGAAGGTCGACGGCGTGAAGGCGGTGGCGAACGAGCTGCAGGTGGTTCCGGAGATTGCTGCGAACCGCGTGGAGGCTCGGGACGATCAGATCATCGATGCGGTGCAGAAGCGGCTCGAGGAACGTCTGTCGCTCCGGGACGACAACATCGACGTCGAGGTCAAGAACGGTGTCGTGCGGCTCACGGGGACCGTGGATGGCTTCGGAGAGCGGATGACGGCGCTCACCGTGACGCGCTCGACCCTGGGCGTGAAGTCGGTCGTCGACGATCTTCGGATCGAGGAGAAGAGCTAGTTGGGCGAAGGGGAGCGCGATGCTCAACTTGGCCGGGATGATCGCTCCGGAGCGAGTGGTTCTCGAGCTGATCTTTCGAGAGCGCTACGAGCGTTTCCTGGCCCGGGTCTATGGTCACGTTGCGTCGCGGGTCGACGCTGCCCACGAGATCGAACCCCTGGTGGAGAGGATCCTCGTGGAGACGATCGACGACTGGATGGGACCGGGCGAGGACGTCGCTCGAGCAGCGCGCGTCCTCGCCCGGGCTCGGCCGATGATCGAGGCGTGTCGTCGGAGCCGGTCCTAATACTCGGTGGGTCACCGACTGAACAGGAGTTGGTCCGACCCTGAGGCCCCTTTCGGGGAAGCGCGAGCTGCGCCGGCCGTGGCGGCGGGGTCTTGCATCCCTGCAAGAGAGGCTTCATAAAGGAGCCTCATGGAAGAGAGCGAAGCCGACCGGGAAGCCGATCCGGAAGTCAGGGAGGCCGAAGCCGAGGTCGAGCCGCGTCCCGCGCTGCTGGCTCTGATCGTCGACGACGACGACGACTTCCGTGCGAGCGTCGCGGCCCTCGTGAAGCGCGAGGGCTTCGACACGCGTGTCGCCGGGTCACTCGAGGAGGCGCGCAAGGCAATCGAGGACACCCCGCCCGACCTGGTGCTCGTGGACCTCCAGCTTCCGGACGGGCACGGCCTGGAGCTGCTGGCCGAGTCGGCGCTCGCCTCGGATACCGAGTTCGTCGTGGCGACGGGAAACGCGAGCGTCGAGACCGCGATCCGCGCGATGCGCGGGGGTGTCCTCGACTACCTCACCAAGCCCTTCGACCCCGCGAGGCTGACCGGAGTGCTCGCGAATGTTGCGCGGACGCGCAGCCTGAAGCGCGAGCTCCAGGGGCTGCGCGGGCAGCTCCGGCGCCTGGGTCGCTTTGGCAAGCTGGTCGGCCGCTCCGCTCCGATGCAGGAGGTCTACAACCTGATCGCACGGGTCGCTCCGACGATGGCGACCGTGCTCGTCGTCGGGGAGAGCGGCACCGGCAAGGAGCTCGTGGCAGAGACGGTCCACGAGCTGAGCCGGCGCAAGGATCGCCCGCTCTTCGCGGTGAACTGCGGCGCGGTCTCGCCCAATCTGATCGAGAGCGAGCTGTTCGGGCACGAAAAGGGGAGCTTCACCGGCGCGGATCGGCGACGCCCGGGCTACTTCGAGCGCGCCGCTGGCGGGACGCTCCTGCTCGACGAGATCACCGAGATGACGCCGGAGCTCCAGGTGAAGCTCCTGCGCGTGCTCGAGTCGGGGCGCTTCTTGCGCGTGGGGGGCAACGATCCGATCGAGACGGACGTCCGGATCGTCGCGGCCACGAACCGCAACCCGGCCGACGCCGTCGCGAGCGGTGCGTTGCGGGAGGATCTCTACTACCGGCTCAACGTCTTCACCATCCACCTCCCGCCGCTGCGCGAGCGGGGCGACGACATGGACCTTCTCGCTCAGCACTTCCTCGACGAGCTGAACAGCGCCGAGGGAACCGACAAGCGCTGGAGCCAGCAAGCGCTGCGCGCCGTGGCGGAGCGCCCGTGGCGCGGCAACGTCCGAGAGCTGCGCAACGCGGTGCACCGGGCATTCATCCTGGCCGACCGCGAGATCGATGAGGATGCGATCCAGGCGTTCGAGCCGATCCGAAACGGCGAAGCGGCGTCCGTCTCCGACGACAACAAGCTGGAGATGTCCGTCGGGAGTGAGATAGCGGCCGTCGAGAAGCGTCTGATCCTCGCGACCCTCGAGCACTTCGACGGCGACAAGAAGAAGGCCGCCCAGACGTTGGGGATCAGCCTGAAGACCCTCTACAACCGGCTCTCCGTGTATCGCGCGGAGACGGAAGGCGACTCGGGGTGACCCGGGGCGAGCTTCGAAGGAGGAGAGGATGAGCGACTATCGAACCTTCGTCGTGCCCTACGACTTCTCGGAGCACGCTCGGGCTGCCCTTCACCTGGCGACCGATCTCGCGCGGCGGCTCGAGTCGGATCTCCATCTCGTCCACGTGATCCAACCGCCCTCGCTGGCTCTCGCTGCCTACGGAGACTACGGCGCGGCGGATTCGGCGCCGGTCGACATGCTCAGGCTGCGCGAGATCGCGAACACCGCGCTCAGCGACGTCGCGGCTGGAATCGAGCACGGTCCTGGCAAGATCGAGACGCATGTCGTGGAGAGCCCGAGTGTCGTGGATGCGATTCGAGAGTCGGCGGAGAAGCTCGCTGCCGATCTCATCGTGATGGGCACCCACGGGCGGACCGGCTTGGCCCACGTGTTCCTCGGAAGCGTCGCCGAGCGCACGCTGCGCGGGGCTCCCTGCCCGGTCCTCACCGTGCGCGGTTCCGATGAAGCCTCCGGCTAGGATGGAATGGAAACGCTTCGCGAGGCCATCGATCGTCTGGAGCGCGCCGGATTCTGGCAGGCGTTTCGCGCGTGCCCCGGCGGCTTCCTCGAGGTGGGAACCGAACGGATCCACGCCCCCGAGAGCCTGACCGTCGACGAGATCGTCCGCTTCGAGGGTGAGAGCGATCCCGAGGACGAGGCGGTGCTCTTCGCGCTGCGCTCCCGGGACGGGAGCGTTCGCGGCACCTTCGTCGCGACCTACGGTCCTTCTGCCGAGCCGGTCAGTGGAGCCCTGGTGAAGCGCCTGGATACCGGACACGGGCACGGAAATCGGGGAGCCGAGGGTAGATCGTGACGCCTCGCTTCGGGGCGCTTGCTCGGACGCGCCTCAGCCGCCCGGGGCGCTGCGTGATCGGCGCCGAGGAGGCTCGGAGCTCGAGCGTCCAAGCGGGATGACGCTCACCATGCCGTCGCTCTCCAGATAGGCAGCTCGTACCTGCGAGACGTCTTCGATCCCGTGCTCGCGGAGCTGTGCGAGCAGCTCGTCCACGCTCAGGAACTCCCGGCGCAGGTTGCGACGTCGGCCGCGCCCATGCCATCGATAACGGTGAATTCCGTCGGAGTCGCGCAACTCCTCCAAAGCGCCGGTAACAAATGCCAAGCCCAGAGCAGCGAGCAGCGGAAACGGCCCGATAAGCGGCCGCGCCAGCGTGGCACGTGCCTTGCACGACATCGGGGTCGTACGGGGAGTCTCTGCCGGCTCGCGCGGTGTGGGTCGCAGGAGCTTTCGTGAGAGAGGAAACATCGAATGAACTGGGATCGCATCGAAGGCAACTGGAAGCAGATCAAGGGCAAGGCCAAGCAGAAGTGGGCCGACCTGACGGACGACGATCTGGACAAGCTGAAGGGCAAACGCGATGAGCTGATCGGCAAGCTGCAAGAGCGCAAGGGAATCGCGCGCGAAAAGGCCGAGAAGGAAGTGAACGACTGGGCGAGCTCCCTGTCGTTGGACTGAGAAGGTCGGTTTTCTCGGGATGTTCGGCACTTGTCCTCGGCGACTGGCCGTGAGTCCCGTGAGTCCCGAGGCTCCGCCGGGCCCCGGGACCGAGAGACGCAGGCGCGGCGGAGACGTGGTCCCCCCCGTTCTTCCGCCGCGCCTGCGGTTCGCTGTGGGCACCTCTCCGGAGCGGAGTGCTGGCCTTCGTAACCGAGAGCGACCAGGTCGAGTTCCGCGAGGACATCTACGGAATCGACGAGCCGCCTGGCCGCTCAACGCGCCGGAGATCCGTCGGACGCGGCTACCTCCTCGAAGCGATCGAATCCGCGGCCGGCGTAGCGAGCCGCTGGGATCCAGACGAGCAACAGCGCGAGGATGCCTAGCGAGAGCCAGCGCACCATCGCGAAGTCTTGGAACACCACGGTGATCCCCAGGCTCAGCAGCACGGCCATCGCCTTCGCGAAGCGCTGGACCCACATGTCGATGAACGCCTTTGCCTGGTACTTCTCGGCGGTGGTGGTAGGGACGTAGAGCGACTCCTTGGCCGACTGCTGAATCGAGTAGGCGAACGCGCCGTCCGCCGTGTTGAGCAGGCTCCCGGTCCACAGCGTCGGGAGCGCCAGGAACAGCGCGGAGCCGCTGATTGCGGTCGCCGGAAGCACGAGCAGAGCCGCGCCGACACCCCAGCGCGTCATCACGAGGCTCGTCAGGAAGAGCTGGACGACGAGCGCCGCAGAGTTCGTGATCGCGTACACGAGAGAGAAGTGCGCGCCGATCGCGTCGCCGTCGAGAAAATGCTGCACGGCGCTCGAGAACTGGAAGTCCATCACGGCGGAGACGACTTCGTAGATGGCGACCATCGCGGCGACCGAGATCAGGTAGCGCGACCGGAAGGTCAGACGCGCGCCCGCGAGCGCAGACCGCTCGATGGCGTCGGCTGCGGACGCGTCGTGCTCGCGCCGCGCCCGACTCTCCTCCGGCAGCCGACCGGAGAAGCGCCCCGCCGCCGCGGCGGCCGTGGCGATCAGCACGCCGAGCGCCATGCACACGCCCATCCAGTAGAACGGCTCGATCTGGTCGATCCACGTGGCCAGGATGACCGACCCGACGACGCCGCCCGCGACACCGCCCGCCCCGACGAGGCCGTACAGCCGTTTCGCGGCGTCGCGACTGACGCTGTCGTTCAGGAACGCGAAGAAGCTCGCCACCATCAGCGTCGAGAAGAGATCGCCGTAGAGGTAGAAGCTCCAGACCGTCGCGGCTCCGGGCGAGGAGAGCAGCGTGGCGAACAGCGCATCGCCGGCGAGGAAGAAGCCGGTGAACGCGAGCGCGAGCCACTCGCGGCGCAACGTCCGCGACAGCGCTCCGAACACGACCACCGCGACTGCCGCGACCACCATGTTCAGGATCTTCGCGCACAATTCTGCCTGGGCGGCGTCGAGCGTGGTACCGAGGAACGCGAAGCCGGCCTGGTCATAGAACTGGATGAAGAAGCTCTTCTTGAGCGGCTTCAGGATCCAGAACGTCGTGATGACGAGGAAGAACATCGCGGCCATCGTGACCGCGAACGACCACTCGCCGCGCTTCACGTCGGCCGCGGCTCCGAGCCAGGTCTTCTTCACGGCCGCGGCTCCGGCTGCTTCGGGTTCGCGCTCTCTGCCCGGAGCGTCTGATGAGCGAGTGACTCGAGGAATGCGGCGGCCATCTCGGGATCGTCCTCCAGCTCGTCGACGAGCGACTCGCCGGCGAGGCGCAACACGCGGACCGGCGTGGTCGACACGGCGCGCGTGTTCCGCTCGCCGCCGGAGATGACCCGGCGGAGCCCGAGGACGGCCCCAGGCCGTTGCAAGAGCGGCGCGGATCGAAACGGCTCCGCGCCGATTTCGACGCTTCCGTCGATGACCGCGAAGCAGTGGCTCGCGCGAGCACCGGGCTCCCAGAGGATCGATTGAGCGGGGAGCTCGAGCTCTTCCATCTCCGAAGCCACCCGGCCGAGCCCGTGCACGCGCAGGCTGCGGAAGATCTCACAGCCGGAGAGCAGCAGGATCCGGTGGGCGAGCGAGACGGGTCGGTCCAGCGGCGGAGCCGAGCCTTCGCGGGTCACCGGCTCGGCCTCGAGGTCCTCGGCCAGGAGCCACCGCGCGGCCGTGTGGCGCAACATTGCGAGCATCGTCTCGAACACGTCGCTCATCACCCACAGCAGCGCGGGGCGCTCGATCGCCAGAACCCATGCGTCGCTCACGGCGCGCACCGGGAACGCTACACCGGCCAGCGCCTCGACCGCGCCGATCATCGCCGGCGCTGCGATCGGCGTCCGCGACGGCCCGGCCTCCACCCGTCCGGAGAGCAGGAGGCGCACTGCACAGGCGTCATCGGCGGACACAGTCTGCTCCTCCGCCTGCTCCGCGAGGCTTGCCAGATCGTCGGGGTGCAGGTCCGCCAGCTCGGGAATCGCGGCGAGCGCCAGCACGCGATCGAGGCGGGTCTCCGCACTCATCGCGGCGACTGCCTGCGCGCGCCCGCGAGCGGCTTCAGCGCGTCCGAGATCTCCGTCCAGCGATGCTGCGCGATGCTCACCAGGATCGGATCCTCGTCGGCGAGCATCTGGCCGAAGAGCGGCTCGAGCGCCGCGTCGAGCGCCTGCCTGTCCTTCAGGGCGTCGACCTCGCCGTCCGCGGGGAGCGCATCGGCGAGCGCGCGAGCGTGCGGCAGGCCGTGGCTGCGGGTGGCCCTTCTCAGGCGATCGGCCGCCGCGTCGGGACCGACCATCGCCAGTACCCCGTCGCGTAGCTCCGCGGCGACGAGGTGCTCGATCAGCTCGAGCCCTTCGGCCTGCATCGGATGGCCGGGGGTCCGCAGCGCCTCGAAGATCGCGTCGAACTCCGCCTGCGGCTCAGCGATGTGCAGCACCCGGAAGACGCGCTCCAGCGCGCGCGCCTCCTTGTCCTCGAGCACTTCTCCGAGCAGATCTCGAGCGTCTCCGCCGTCCACCCCGTGCAAGCCCGACCAGGTGTAGTAGCCGACGCGAAAGTGCAGCATTCCGATCGCGCGCTCGAGCCCGTCTTTCGCTTCCTCGGCGAGCTCAGCCTCGGGTAGCGCGAGGTCCGGGTCATTCGCGCGCATCCGACCGAGTCCGCGCAGGATCTTGTAGCAAACCGCCGGGTCGGACTTGGGCATCGCGCGCACGAGGATCGCCGCGGCGGCGGCGCTCCCGAAACGGTGGATCGTTCGCGGAAGATGGCGGCGCACCGCGTCGTCCGTGTCGGGATCGCGCAGCGCGGAATCGAGCGCAGCGAGCGCCCGTTCGCCCTGCGAGAGCAGCGCAGACCGAGCCGGCGGGCGCGCCTCGCGCCGGGAGAGCAGCGCGATCAGCGTCGGGATCCATCCGGGATCGAGCTCGGTCTCGTTGGACAGCGCCTGCGCGAGCTCTTTCGCGGCTGGCACATCGCGATCGGCGATCAATCGCAGAGCGGACTCCGAAGCGACGGGGCACGGCAGGCGAGGCAACGCGCGCGCGACGGCGATCTTCTCCTCGACCGCAGCGCCATCGAGGAGCTTCGCGAGAAACGCGCGCGCCTGCGCGGGGTCCTCGTGCCGCGCCGCGAGCGCGATGACAGCCGTCATGCGCACCGCCGGCGACGGATCGGAGTGCAGCAGGCGCTCGACCTGCGCCGTTTCGCCATCGCGCGCGGCGACCGCGTTCAGCGCGCCGGCGCGAACCTCCGCATCTCCGTGCTCGAGCAGCCGCTCGAGGATCCCGTCCAGGTGGGGATGATCGGCGGTCTGCAGGATTCCGAGCGCCCGCAGCACGACCTTCGGCGATGGATGGTGCAAGAGCAGCGGTGAGACCAGCGCGGAGCGGCCATAGCTCTCGAGCAGATCGATCGCGGTCAGGACCTCGGCATCCTCGGGAGAGCTCAGATTCGACACCAGCACCTCGAGGGAATCGAGCTCGAGGCTCGGAATCTCGGCGCGCGCCTCTCCGGCGAGACCGCGCAGTCGCTGCTGAAAACGCGCCACGTACTCCCGCCGCAGGCCGCGCAGCGCGAACAGCGCGAGCAGCGCGAGCGCCACGAGCCCGGCGCCGATCTCCCGCGCCCCCAGCCCCGCGCTCGCGACGCCGAGGATCAACAGCGACGAGAGAGCCTGACCCCCGCGCCTGCCGATCGATTCGACCGCGGTCTTCGCGGCGTTGCGCGTCTGTACCGATAGCGGCTGGTAGAGCACCTGCGCACTCGGCTCATACAGGGATTGGCGGAGCGCCTCGTCCACCGCCTTGAGCAGCAGCGCCGCAGCCAATCCGCCCAGACCGGCGAACGCCCCCGCGCTGGCGAGGATCAGCACAGGGAAGACCGCGATCGCCCGCGTCACTCCGAGGTGGCGCAGCAGCCAGGACGCCAGCAAGAGGTCCAATCCGAGCGCTGCAAGATTCACGACCGCGTGAAAGCGCGCGAAGAAGCTCCCGAGCTCGTCCGTCGGAATCGAGCGCTCGACGGCGTCCTTGAACACGAAATCGATGCCGGTGGCGAGCATCGCGACGCAGACGGCCAGCAGCGTGATCTGGCGCAGGTAACTACTGCCGAGCAGCTCCAGCAGCGAGGGTGATGACGAGCGATCCTCCTGCGGGCTCTGGATCTCGTGCCGGGACGAGAGCAGCGACGCGACGCCCGCCGAGACGAGCAGCAACGCTGCCGAAGCCAGCAGCAGGGATCGGGTCTCGGTCACCTCCAGCAGCGCTCCCGCAAGCACCGATCCGAGCACTGCGCCCGTCAACCCACCCGCCGCCACCCACGGAAACACCCGCTTCGCCTCGGCGACGTCGAACACATCCGCCAGGTGGAGCCACAGCTGCAGCGTCACTGCTGTGCCGAGGAGTCCCGTCCAGGCATAGAGCCCGAGCAGCGTCCCGGGCGTCGGCGCCGACGCGATCTGCCAGAAGCCGAGATCGACGATCACGCCGATCACGAGCGTCCCGATCAGCAGGCGCAGGTGCGAGAAGCGATCGAGCAGCAGGCGGTTGGCTGCTCCCACCGCGATCGCACCGACCGCGATCGCGAGGTATGCCCACGGCAGACGGGTGGCGGGCAGGTCGGCGAGGAACAGCGCGTCGCGCGCGGTTTCCCGGACCGCGTGCCCCGCGATCAGCACGAGCAGCGTCGCGGTGGCGAGGGTCACCCGAGACCTGAAGCTCGGCATCACGGCGAGCAGTTCGCTCCGAGCGCCGGCAAGGGCGGTCGGTGCCGACAGCGGCCGCGATTCGTATTCTCACCGATGTGCACCGCTCCAGCTCCGACGTCCCGCGCCGCCTGCTGGTCGGCGCCTGCTGCACGCTCACCGTCGCCGCGTGCTTCCGCGCGCCGCTGCGGGGCACCGATTTCATCGCCGATCGCGACCCTTACCTGCGCGAGGGAACCATCGAGCCCGAGAAGCTGGAAGGAGATCCGGTCCATCGCCTGCTGCTCGTCGGCGATGCCGGACACGCGGTGCGGAACGACCCGACGCTGACGCTGCTCGGCAAGTGGGGAGACGTCCACCCCGAGCGCACCACCGCGATCTTCCTCGGCGACAACCTCTATCCGGCGGGTCTGCAGAGCAGCGACCGCGCGCGAGGGGAGGCGGTCCTCCTCAGGCAGCTCGAGTCGACCCGCGCCGGCAAGCTGTTCATCCCGGGAAATCACGACTGGGGCTTTACGGGGGTCCAGATGATGGCGCCCGGCGTGCTCGGCAACCAACAGGCGTTCATCGAGTCGCAGGCTCGTCTCGGCGCCGACTTCCGGCCGAAGGACGGTTGCCCGGGACCCGTCCCGGTGGAGCTGATCGAGCCGGGTACGCCGCTGCCCGGCGGGCTCACGGTGCTGGTGCTGGATCTGCACTGGTGGCTGCTGCGCGAGCAGGAACGACCGGTCTGCGAGGGGATCGCCGACACCAAGGCGTTCCTCGAGCGCCTCAGCGCGGAGCTGAAAGAGCGGCGCGCCGAGAACGTGGTCGTCGTCGCGCACCATCCGATTCTCTCCAGCGGTCCGCACGGTGGCTTCACGCGCGGGTTCTGGTTCGATATGGGCGTATCGATCTTCTACCAGGCCTACACCGTCGGGGATCTGATCGAGCCCACCTACCACGAGATGGTCGGGGTGCTCTCGAAGGCGCTGGCGGAGAACCCACCGCTGGCGATGGTCGGGGCTCACGATCACAGCCTCCAGATCCTCGACGGCGGAGACGAGGCACGGCTCGTGGTCGTCAGTGGAGCGGGGTCCGAGGTCACCCGCGTCACCTCGATCGAGAGGACGCTCTTCGCACACGCACATCTGGGTTTCATCGTGTTCGATTTTCACCGGGCTGAAGGGAAGCGGGACGGTGTGCTGCTCGTGCACGTCGTGGAAACTGGACGAGGTGAAGACCCGGTCTTCACGCTCGGACTCGACCTCGGCCGGGAAGAGGCGCCGCCGCAGGAGATTCCCGCTGAGGAGGTGCCGACGCCGTAGGCGGCTCGCGTTCGTGCGGAGTCGTCCACCCACGATCTCTCCCTCAGAACACGGGGATCTCCCCGGCGTCGACCTCGGCGAGCAGATCCCGAATTCTCTCGCGCACGCCATCGATCTCGTGCGGTTCCAGCCCGAGCTGGAGAACGCCGTCTTTGACGCGCAAACCGCGCTCCGCGTCGAACGCAGTGGACGCCTGCTTCTCGCGCAGCACGCCGTCCGGGCCGGCGCGAAATTCGGCGACGACGGCCAGCGCACGCAGATCGTCTTCCTGCACCGCTCGCAGGCGCTCGATCGAATCGCGCGGCAGCGCGGGAACCTTGATCGAGTCCCAGTTCGGGAGGAAGAAGTTGTAGAACCACTCGTTGAACGCGATCCCGTTGTCGACCGAGAACACGCGGCGGTTGGACTCGTCGGTCGCGGCCAGCAGATTTCCGGAACGCGTGTCGCGATTGCCGATCAGGTACGTCACCAGATTGTAGTTGGCGAGGTGGCGCGCGTAGTTCGCGTCGCGACGGAAGCGCTCCTTATCGAGCCCCGTTCCGACGCTTTCTACGTTCTCGAGCCAGATCGACTGAGCCCCGAATACGCAGCGCGCGTTCGGCAGGTCCGGCAGATTCGGCGCGGCACCGGGATCGATCCTCTCGAGATCCTCGAGCGGGATGCACCGCGCAACCGTCGTCGGCACCGCGTAGCTCTCGGGAGTCAGGAACCACTTCTGGACCAAGTAGGCGGCGATCTCCCGGCGCGGCGTGTTGTTCCATCCGTCCCCTCCCTCGGGCCCGCTCTTCCACTTGAACGAGAGCGTGCGATCGATCGAAGGGTAGTAGGCTTCGATGCGGAGCGCGCCCATCACGCCGGAGCCGGCTCCTTCGCTGGAGCGCAGCTCGAACTCCTGTCGCATCACGCGCTCGAGCTCGAGCGGCGGCAACGGAAAGTGGTTGCCCGGCGGCGGTGGCGGCGCGGCGGAGAGGTGCTCGAGCCACGCTTCGCGAGGACGCCCCGAGGCTCCGAGGCTCGCGCAGCCCGCGGTGGAGCCGAGCCCGACCGCGAGCAGGAGAACGCAGATCGTTCGCTGCACCATTGCGCAGAGGGCAGAGCAGGATTCGTGCCAACGACCAGGCCGATACGCAGGGGGGCGGCGCCTTCTGTTTTTTGGCTCTTCGGGGATTCGTGTGGGTAGCGGAAGGGGCTGGAAGGCCGAGAAAGAGGGCCTAGAGGGCTGAGAACGTCACTTTTTCCTCTGCGGAAAGTGTGCATGCTCTCGCGATGCGAAAAC
>Ga0184637_10000397_pt1 | contig 32457 bp, 23 predicted proteins | sample PLM3_127_b2_FD_133143 | JGI IMG/M metagenome (GOLD analysis project Ga0184637, IMG submission 133143) | Groundwater sediment microbial communities from an aquifer in East River, Colorado, USA - PLM3_127_b2 | ecosystem: Environmental > Terrestrial > Soil > Riparian zone | place: USA: East River... | reverse complement strand
TTTTGTCGAGCGCCTCGGTCGGCCCGCCGTAGAAGAGCCATGGCATGGTCTGGACCGTGGTGACGCCGACCTCCTCGAGGCGGCGGTAGCCGTCCACGCCGAACGCGTCGCTGGCCGCCGCGACGATCTCGGGCGAGCCCTCGCGACCCGCTTCGCGCCGGTGCTCCCGGATCTTGCCGACGATCCCGCGCAGCTCCTCGGTGGTGTGGATGTCGGAGATCCAGCCGTCGCCGATCCGGCCCGCGCGCCGCAGCGCGGCATCGGAGACGCCGCCGATCAGGATCGGAACCCTCGCCCTGGGAGCCGGGCTCATCTGGAGGCGCGGAAAATCGTAGAAGCGGCCGTGGTGCTCGACCATGCCGCCGGCCCAGAGCTTGCGCAGCACCTCGATCATCTCGTCGGTGCGCGGGCCGCGCTGCTCGAAGGGCTGCTCGAGCAGCTGGAACTCCTCGCGCATCCAGCCGACCCCGACCCCGAGCGTCACGCGGTCGCCCGAGAGCACCGCGGCCGTTCCGACCGCCTTGGCCACGTTGAAGGGGTTGCGCATGGGCAGCACGTAGATCCCTGTGAGAAACCGGACGCGCCGGGTCACGGCGGCCATCGCTCCGATCGCGACCCAGGGGTCGGGCCAGGGCGCCGGCGATTGCCAGCGCGGCAAGCCATCTTTAGTGTAGGGATAGGGCGTCGCGATCTTCTCGGGGTGCACCACGTGATCGGAGACCACCAACCCGTCCCAGCCCGCCTCGTCGGCGGCGCGCGCGAGCTCACAGAGCTGGGTCGGATCGCTGAAGGCGAGCGAGGTGACGAACTTCACGGCTTCTCCTGGGAAAGGCGGGAGGCTACCTCGCGACCGAACCGCCGTCGACGAGCATCGACTCGCCGCTCACGAACGAGGCGCGGTCGGAGCACAGCCAGACGGCCGCCTCGGCGATCTCGTCCGGCAGGCCCAGGCGGCCGGCCGGGCTGCTCGACTCGATCAGCTTGCGCAGCTTCGGATCGGCGCTCATGGAGGACTGGAGCAACGGCGTGTCGGTGCTCCCGGGGAGGATGGCGTTCACGCGCACGCCGCTGCGCGCGTTCTCGACGGCCGCCGTCTTGGTGAGCCCGAGCACCCCGTGCTTCGAGGCGCAGTAGGCCGCCAGGCCCGGCACCGCGATCACGCCCGCGCCGGAGGACATGTTCACGATCGCGCCGGATTTCTGGGCGCGCATCACCCGCAGCTCGTGCTTCAGGCACAGGAAGACGCCGGTAAGGTTGATCGCGAGCGTCCGGGTCCACTGCTCGAGCGAGAGATCCGGGATCGCGCCTCCGGCGTTGGTGACGCCGGCGTTGTTCACGGCGCAGTCGAGGCGACCGAGCTCGGAGACAGTGCGTTTCACCATCGCCTCGACGTCCGCTTCGCTCGTCACGTCGACGCGCAGGAAGCAGGCCGTGCCGCCCGCCTCGCGGATCGCGCCGGCGACCCGCTCGCCTTCGGCCTCGGCGGTGTCGGCGATCAGCACGCGCGCGCCCTCGCGCGCGAAGGCGAGCGCCGTGGCGCGCCCGATTCCCGAGGCCCCGCCCGTCACCAGCGCCGCCTTGCCTTGCAAAAGGCCCGCGTGCGTCACGCGTCCGCCCCGCCCGCCACGAAGCTGCGCGTCTCGAGCGTCCCGAGCGCGAAGCGGCGGTAGCCGCCCCCGAATAAATCCCTGCAGCGCGTCGAGTGCTCGAGCGCCCGGGCGCTCCCCGTCCGGCGCACCTCCTGCCGGAAGCTGCCGTCCTGGAAGAGGCGGTAGTGCGCCCAGCCGCCGGGATAGTCCTTGCTGCAGTTGACCTCGATGAAGGGGGTGGCGCCCGCCGTCGGGTAGCGGCGCACGCGGTTGCGGTGCGTGTGGCCGATCAGCACACCCTTCACCTGGGGGTGTCGCCCGATCAGCTCGAAGAGCCGCAGCGAGTGGAGCGGATTGATCCCGATCGTGTTCGGGTAGCTGTCCGCGTGCTCGGGCGGAACCGGATGATGGTGCATGAGCAGGAGCGTGGGGACCCGCCGCTCGCGCGTCGCCTCCAGCTCCGAGGCCAGCCAGCGCAGGCGGTCGTTGGCGAACACGCCGTGGTGCTCCCCCGGGTGCGCCGTCTCGAGCAGCACCAGGCGCCAGCCGCCGAGCTCGAGGCTGCGCGGCGCGCGCGGCTGTCCGAGCAGCGCGTAGCCATCCACCGGCTCGCCCGCGAGCAGGCCGTAGTAGTCGTGATTGCCGAGGAAGGCGTGGTGCGGCATCCGAAAGCCGGCGAAGGCGCGCGCGGCCGCCTCGAACTGGTCCGCGCGCCCGACGTCCGCGATGTCGCCCTTGATCACGGCGAGGTCGACGCCACTTTCGTTGATTTCGGAGATGGCATCCTCGTTCATGAAGCGCCAGTAGGGAACCTCGGTGTCGGTCTCGCGCACCACCGGCGCACCGGGCGGGTCGAGCATGTCGCCATTCTCGAGCAGCACGCCGCCAAAACGAGGCTCGCCGAAGTGGAGGTCGTTCAGGGTCGCGAAGCAGCCGACCTGTGCCGCCCGCGGTGCGGGCAGCGTGGTCACGCTGCCGGCAAAGAACGGGTCCCGGCGCGCCGGCTCGCCGCCGGGCGTCTCGATCGCGACGCGATGGGCCGTCCCGGGGGCGAGTCCGTCGATGCGCAGCTGGCGCGTGCCGGCGGGGCCCTCGGAGACCGCGCGCAGCTCGCCGTCAAGCTTGATGTGAGCGGGCGCCTCGACCGGCCCGGCGGCATCCTCGACGCGGAAGGTGAGCGTGAACGAGGACTCCGTCACGCCGAAGAGCTCGGGATCCACGATCCGCAGTGCCACCGTGGAAAAGTATCCGCGGGGCGCGAGAAAGTCATCCGAGGCCCTTGCCAAGCGGCGGCCTGCGGGCGCAAGCTCCTCCCGACGAGCCGGAGGGGCGCATGAGCGAGCGCGAGATCACGCTGATCGACGGGGGGCGGGTGACGCGCGTCCCCGCGCGCATCCAGGGGAGCCGCGTTCGGATCGCGCCCGCCGATCTGGAGCGCGGCCTTGGGTGGACGCTCAAGCCACAGGGTCTGTGCAAGGACGACCTCTGCATCACGCTGCGCGAGCGCCGCGGTTTGCTCGACGAGGACGGCATCGATCTCGCGGTCTTCGCGCAGACGACCGGACTTCCGCTGGCCGTGGACGCCCGCGAGGGCGTCGCAGTTCTCGGCGAATCGGCGGCGGCGCGCGGCTCAAGGCTGGCCTCGCTGGAGGCGCCCGACTTCACGCTCCCCGATCTCACGGGGCAGCTCCACTCGCTCTCGCAGCACCGCGGCAAGAAGGTGCTGCTGATCGCCTACGCCTCCTGGTGAGGCTGCCGCGAGGACCTGCCGGTCTGGCAGGCACTGTTCGAAGAGCTGGGTCCGCACGGCTTCGTCCCGATCACGGTCGCGCTCGACCGCTGCGCTGACGACGCGCGCCCCTACATCGAGCGCGCCCGCCCGACGCACCCGAGCCTGATCGACAGCGAGCACCGGGTCGCCGATCTCTACGCCATGATCAATGTCCCGACCATGGTGTGGATCGACGAGGCGGGGCGCATCGTGCGCCCGAACGACGCGCAGTTCGGCACCGATACCTTCACGCAGTTCCACGGCAAGCACTCGGCCCCTTTTCTCGCGGCCGTGCGCGCCTGGGTGACGGGAAAGCAGGCAGCGTTCTCTCCGGCGCAGGTGCGCTCGCAGCAGCTGCTGCCGACGCCCGACCAGCAGCTGGCGCGCGCCGAGTTCACGCTGGCCTGGTTTCTGCACCAGCAGGGACGGCTGGCGGCGGCCGAGCGCCACTTCGAACGCGCCGGCAAGCTCTCGCCCCACGACTGGACGATCCGGCGCGGCTCGATGCCGATCCGCGGCAAGAACCCGATGGGGCCCGAGTTCTTCGAGCTCTACAAGGAATGGCAGACGGCGGGCTCGCCGACCTACCCGACGCAGCCGCTCGACGCGCCGAAGTGACGCCGCGCGCGGTCGCGTTCTATTTCGCTGTCAGGTCGAACACCCCTTCCCAGCCGGGAGGCGGAGGTTGCGCGCGCAGCGCCGCCACCCGCTCCAGGAAGGCGCGCGCCGGCGCGTCGCCCGGGTCGTGCGCGGCCGCCGCCGCAAAGCCGTGCTGCGCGGCGTCCCAGTCGCGCGCGCGGTAGGCGGCGAGGCCGGCCGCGAAGGCCTCGCGCGCGCGGGCGCGCGCCGGGTCGAGGCCGCCCGGGCGCGCGAGCAGCTCGTAGACGCGCACCGGCTGCTGGCGGCCGACCACCCGGATGGCGTCCAGCTCTCTACACTCGATGGCGTCGCCCGCGCGCTGGCGCGTCGCCTGGGAGATCAGGATCCGGGAGCCAAAGATCTTGTTGGCACCCTCGATCCGGCTGGCGAGGTTCATGGCGTCGCCCACCACCGCGTACTTGCCCCGCTCGGCCGAGCCGACCTCCCCCACCACCATCTCGCCCGTGTGCAGGCCGATGCGAAAGCGCAGCCGCGGCAGGCCCCTCGCCTCCCAGCGGGCGCGCAGCGCGGTGAGCGCCTGCTCGCAGCCGAGCGCCGCCAGACAGGCGCGGGCGGCGTCGTCCGGTCGCGCCAGCGGCGCGCCCCAGAAGGCGACGATCCCATCCCCCTGGAACTCGCTCACCGCGCCGTCCTGGGCCAGGATCGCACCGCAGGCTGCCTCGAAGTACTCGTTCAGGTGCGCGACCACGGCTTCGGGCGCCAGCGCCTCGGAGATTCCGGTGAAGCCGCCGAGGTCGACGAACATCGCGGTGATCTCGCGCCGCGATCCCCCCAGGTTGGCGAGCGTGGGGTTGCGCAGCACCTCGGCTGCGACCGCCTTCGAGACGTAGCGCTCGAAGCTGCGCTTGATCAGGTCGCGCTCGCGCAGGCCGGCCACCATCTCGTTGAAGGCGCCGCCCAGCTCTTGGAGCTCGTCGCCCGTCGTGATCTCGACCTTGGTGTCGAGCTCGCCGGCGCCTACCCTTCTTGCCGCGCGTCCCAGCGCCGCGACCGGGCGGGTGATGCCGCGCGCCAGCCCCCAGCCGGTCGCGAGCGCGGCGAGCAGGATCCCGCCGCCGACGGCCAGCAGCAGCCGGGAGAGCCGGCGCAAAAAAGCTAGCTCGACATCCAGCGAGGAGAGCAGCACAAACTCGGCGTCGCCCGGAGCCGCGCCGGGGATCACCGCCGCGCGGCGCGCGAGGAAGCGCTCGCCGGCCAGCGACCACTCGCGGATCCCGCCGGCTGAATCTTCGCTGGCGAGGCGGCCCCCGAGCGCGGCCCGCGCGGCGGGCGCCAGGGTCGTCGCCACCAGCTCGCCGCGAGAGAGCAGCGCGAGATCGATGCCGGAGATCGCCTTTAGATCCGCGAGCACCTCCGCGCCCAGCTCCTGTCCCACCAGCACCACGCCGTGCAGCTCGCCGTCAAACAAAATAGGCCGGCCGCGCACCAGGAAGAGGGCGGGCTCCCGTCGCTCGGGCGCGAGCAGCGCGCCCGACGCCGTGCGCTCGCCCGCGTGCAAGAGCGCCTCGCCCTGCCCGCTGGCTGCGATGCTGCGCAGCAGGGGGAGCGCCCCGAGGCCGTCGCCAAATCGGCTGGGCTCGGCCTTGCTGTAGAGCAGCTCGCCCTCTGCGTTCGCGACCAGCACGACGTCGTTCTCCGCGAAGATCGCGAGTGAGGGAGCCAGCGATTCGAGGCGCAGGTTGGCGTCGCGCAGCGCCTCGCCCGCCTGCTCGTCGCCGCCGAAGCCGAGGTCGGCCTGCGCCAGCGAGGCGGTCGAGAGGATCGTGCGGAACTGGGGATTGCTCCCGGCCAGCGACTCGATCTCGCCCGCGAGGAAGCGCGCGCGCAGCGCCTCCAGCCGCCGGAAGGCGGCCAGCGTGCGCTCGAAGCGCTCCTGTGCGCTCGCGTGCACGCGGCGCACCGTGAGCTCCTGGACCACCACCAGCACCAGCGCCAGCGAGACGCAGGCGATCCCGCCCAGCGCCAGGAAGATCTTGCTGCGAAAGCGCAGGCGCCTCATCGATAGTCTTTGGGGCCGCGCTTCGGGTAGGGGCTCCCGTCCTTGCGCGGGTGCGGTCCGATCCGCTCGCTGGCGACCAGCTCGAGCTCGACCTCGCTCTCGACCCCTTCCGCGAGCGTGAGGTCCTGGCTCACGCGCAGCGCGCCCGGGATCCAGGCGTTCACGGTCACCGGCCCCGGCGGCGCGCCCGGAATCTCGAATCGGCCGTCCGCGCCGGTCACCGCGTAGGCCGGGTTCTCGAGCACCACCAGGTAGGAGATCATGTGCGGGTGGATGTTGCAGTAGACGGGGACCAGTCCGGGGCTCTCGAAGACGACGCTGCGCGGGGGGTCCGTCGAGCGGTACTGCCCGAGATCGAAGGTCTTGACGGGGGATACCGAGAAGACGTTGTGGTAGAGGCGATCGAAGTTCGGAAACACCACCGACTGCCCGGCGACGATCGGCAGCAGCTTGGGCTCGAAACGCTCCCCCCGTTGGCTGAGCGTCGCGGCCTCGGGCTGGCCGGGCTGCACGAAGCCCGTCAGGTAGACGACCACGCCGCTGCGGTCCTCGCGCTCGCGGAGTCCGGAGAACAGCGAGCGCTCCTTGACGCGGACGCTGCCGCGCACCAGCGTCCCCGGACTCTCGGCTCGCGCGAGCGGCGCCGCGACGAGCGCCACCAACACCATCAGGACCTGAAGTCTTTCGGCGCTGGAGCGAGCCATGGCAGAATCCCCGGCGATGCGGGCATACGGTATCGCGCTGCTCCCCGCGGTGGTGGGAGCGCTGCTCGCGTCCGTGGCGCACGCCGGCGACGCCGCCCCTTCCCGCCCGCGCTACGCCGATCTCCGCTACGAGGAGAACTGGAGCGTGCTCGCGGGCATAGGCGACGCGCCGGGCGGAGACTTCTTCGACCCGGTGAAGTACATCCCCCTGGACCCATCGGGCGCCTCCTGGCTCTCCTTCGGCGCCCAGCTTCGTGAACGGGTCGAGCTGTGGGAGAACTTCGGCTTCGGCGCACCGCCCGGGGAGGGACACGACGACACCTTCCTGCTCTCGCGGCTCCTGTTTCACGCCGACCTCCACCTCACGCCGTGGCTCCGGGTGTTTGCGCAGGGCAAGAGCGCCTTCGTCACCGATCGCGAGCTTCCGGGTGGCAACCGCAAGAGCGACGTCGACCAGCTCGACCTCCAGAACGGCTTCCTCGACCTGAACCTCCCGGAGATCGGGGGCGCCCGGCTCACGCTGCGGGGTGGCCGCCAGGAGATGGCCTTCGGCGCGCAGCGCCTGGTGAGCCCGCTCGACTGGGCCAACACGCGGCGAACCTTCGACGGCGGGTCGGCGATCCTCTCTCTCGAGAGCTGGCAGGCGACCGGCTTCTGGACGCGGCCCGTGCAAGTGAACAGATACAGCTTCGACGACTGGGGGGCGCACGACTCCTTCTACGGGCTCTACGCCAGCGGGCCGCTGGGGGAGGAGAGCGGGATCCACAGCGATCTCTATTGGCTCGGCCTGGGCCGCGACAACGCGAGCTTCAACGGCACCAGCGGCCACGAGCAGCGCCAGACGCTCGGCGCGCGCGTCTTCGGCACCCTGCCGGGAACGCCCCTCGACTTCGACGTCGAGGGCGCCTACCAGCTCGGCGAGGTCGGACCGGGCGACGTGAGCTCCTACATGGTGGCTTCGCAGTTCGGGTGGTGGCTGGAAACGGTCGCGACCTCGCCGCGCTTCTTTGTGGGCTTCGACTGGGCGAGCGGCGACGAGAGCCCGGGAGGCGACGTCGAGACCTTCAACCAGCTCTTCCCGCTCTCGCACCAGTACTATGGCTTCATCGACGCGATCGGGCGGCAGAACGCGGTCGACGCGCAGGCGGGAGTCGTGCTGCGTCCCTTCCCGGCCACCACCACGACCCTCACGGGACATCTCTTCTGGCGCGCGGAAAACCAGGATGCCCTCTACTCCGCCGCGGTAGCCGTGAGCCGTCCGGGCTCGTCCGGCAGCACCAGCTGGCTCGGCGCCGAGTTCGATTTTCTCGTGCGCTACCAGCTCGACGTCCACACCGCGCTGCTGGCCGGCTACAGCCATTTCTTTACGGGCGACTTCCTCCGGGAATCCGGACGGGGGCGAGACATCGACTTCGGCTATTGGATCCTCCAGTACACGTTCTGAGGGCTGGATTCGCATGAAACCGGACAGGGCTCTCGCCTTGTTGCAGGGCGCCGGCATCCTCGCGCTCTTCGCGCTCTCGAGCGATCCAGAGAGCCTCGTCTGGCAGGCCCCCGCGACGGCGCGCGACCTGCTCGTGCTGAGCCGAACGGGGGCCGTCTTCGCCTGCGGGCTCTACCTCGGCGCGAGCGCGTGGGCCCTGGCACGCACGCGGCGACCCCTCGCGCCGGCGACGGGCCTGGCGGTGTTCGCGATTCCGTATGCGTTCAACTGGCTCTGGCTGCTCACGTCGCCGTCCCTGGTCGAGGGCCTCGGCCGGCAGCTCGCCTTCGGCCCCGAGCTCGCGCCCTGGGTGGCCAGCTGGCTCGGGCGCTCGGCGGTGCTCGCGGTCTTCAACGCCACAATATTTTTGGGAATCGGCTTCGTGATGGACCGGCGGGGCACGCGCGGCCTCCCGCTCCACGCGCTGCTGCTCGCCTGCGCGGTCTTCGCGGCCGCGACCCCCCTGATCGCGGACGCCGGCGCCAGCTCGGACACGCCCGGATCGCTGCGCCGGATCATCGCCATCGCAGCCGCCGCGCTCGCGCAAGCCGGGCTCTGGGCGCAGACCCATCTCGTCACGGGAGCCCTGCTCGACGCGATCCGCGGGCGGCGCCCGACGCGGCGCGCGGCGCTGGCGCACACGAGCGACGGCCTGGTCAAGGGAGCGGTGTTCGGCGGCTGCTTCATGGCGCTGATCGAGGCGCTCGCGCTCGCGCAGGGTGCGGCAGCCGGCCTGCGAGCAGCGCCGCTGCTCGGCCCGGCGCTGGCCGGGGCACTGCTCTTTCCTCTCGCGCGGACCATCGTCGAAAGCTTCGATGGGACCACGCCGTTCTTCCGCCGGCTGGCCGCGAGTGCGCGCGAGCCGGCCAACGCCTTGCGCGGCCTGGTGGTCGGATCCGGGCTCGGTCTCGCTGCGCTCGAGGGCCTGCCGTTCTCCAACGCCTTCCAGCGCTGCGGCTTCGGTCTGCTGGTGGGCGCTGCGGCCTACGCAGGGGTGGACCTGCTCCGAGACGCGGCCTCCATCGCGCGCGGCCGGCGCCGCAAGCTCCAGGCGCTGCGGGTCTACACGCTCGGCGCGCTGCTCGGCGGCGCCATCGGCGGAGCGCTCGGCTGGTACTTCGAAGCGTCGCAGCTCGAGGTCGTGATCCAGAAGTTCTCGCTCTACGCCGCGGTCGATCGCCCCGCCACGGGCCCGGGCGGGAGCTACGTCATCTATCCCCTGTTCAGCAAGTGGGGCGCGATCGACCTCGGCGAGGTCACGGGGGGCGTGAAGCTCTTCTTCGTCGAGTCGTTGTCGGGCGTGATCGGCTGGTCGCTGGCGGCGCCGCTCTTCAGCGTCAACCTGGTCCTGCTGACGGCGATCTTGCAGCGCAGCGCGGCTCCGCTGCGCCGCCTGTTCACGGCGGGCGGCCTGGTCGGCGTGGGCGAGCAGGCGCTGCGGGTGCAGCGCTGGGGCCTCTGGATGGCGCCGGTCATCTATAGCTTCTTGAGGCTCTCGCCCGACCCGACCTGGTACGACCAGGACGGCGCGGTGCGAAGCGTGGTCGCGACGCTGCACGCGCTCTTGCTCGACCCGGGCGATTTCCGCCGCTGGAGCCTCGAGGTCTTCCTCGGTCTGCTGGCCTACGATTGGCTACGCATCCTGGTGTGGTTCGATCACATGGGCCTGCGCGTGGCGACGCTCGTCAATCTCTCGTTCATCGGCGGCGATCTGCTCGACGAGAGCGCCGCCCGCTTCATCGGACACTCGGCGCGCACGCGGGTGATTCCGGAGGGCATCCGGCGCTTCGCCACCTGGGCTCCCCTGCTGATCCCCTTCTACATCCCGCGCGGCATCGAGTGGGACCAGGCCTGGAACGGGGCGGAGCTGGTGCGCGTCGCCGACGCGGCGCTCTCGGCGCCGGTGGCGGCCGTGCTGGCGGGCTACGCGATCGCGGCCGCGGGGTCGGTGCTGGCGCTCGCGCTGGTCCTGCTGGAGCAGCGGCGGCGAGGCGCGCGCCCGGCTCCGGCGGCCCGCGCGGGGCGGGCCCGCGAGGAGCACTTCAGCCTCGGCAACGGCACCTATTCGCTCGAGCTCTCGCGCGAGGGGATCGGATACAGCCGGGTCGTGAGCCGCGCCCACGGCGGCAGCGAGATCGACCTGACGCGCAGGCCCGAGGATCCCCTCTCGTTGCGCGGCAAGCTCGTCTATCTGCGGGACGCGGATCCGCGGCTGGCTGCCGAAGCGTCCGTCTGGTCGCTCGGGGCGCGACCCTGCCAGCGCGTGAGTCCCGACTACGAAGTCTCGCAGCCCACGCCGTCGAAGCTGCGGATCGTGAACGGCTTCGGCGGCGTGCGCGCCGAGGCCCTGATCGAAATCGATGCCGCGGATCCCGTCGAGATCTGGCGGATCCGGCTGCAAAATCTGGAAGATCGTCCCCGCACGCTCGAGATCACCAGCTACCAGGAGCTGGCGCTCGACGTTTCCGACGTCTACCGCCGGCATCCGAGGCTCTCGGCCCTCTACGTGGGTACCCGGTTCGTGGCGCCGCTGCGAGCCATCCTGGCCCAGGACCGGAGGCCGCGAGGTGGGCCAGGGCGCCGGGCGATCCGGCCGGTGGCTTTTCATGCGCTGGGCGCCGGCGGGGCCCAGCCCGTGCGGCTGACCGGCTACCAGGACTCGCGCCCGGCTTTTGTAGGCCGCGGCAGGTTGCGCCTGCCGCGTGCGCTCGCGGAAGGCCGTGCCCGCCCGCCGGACGACGAGGGTCTGCTCCACAGCTTCGATCCCTGCGCGAGCCTGCGGGTCGAGGTCGATCTCGAGGCGCGCGGCAGCGCGCAGGTCGTGTTCGTCGATGGCTGGAGCGAGGACGAGAGAGAGGTGGCGGCGCTGATCGCGCGTCATCTCGGCATCCCGGTCCCGGACCCGGCCTCGCTGGCGCGCGCGTTCTCCCGCATGCGCACGCTCGAGGACTCGCGGCGCCGGGACTCGGAGGGGCTGCCGTTCGAGTTCTCTACCGACGGCACCGAGCTGAGGATCCACGCCGGCACGCCGCGGCCATGGACGCATCTGCTCGCGAACCCGCTCGGTCACGGCGCGCTCGTGAACGACGACGGCGCGATCTTCTCGTTCGCGGGCAACGCCCAGAAGAACGGGCTCACGCCCTTCACGCTCGACACGATTCCCGCGGCGGCGCCCGGGCAGGCGGTCTACGTCGTGCCGCTGGAAACGAACCTGGCGCCGATCGTCCTGCCCCAGCCCGCCGGCCGGCACGAGGCGCGCTTCGGGCGCGGCTACGCGAGCTTCCGCCAGCTGCATGGCGAGCTCGCGCTCGAGCTCGAGATCTGCGTGGTTCCCGACGCCCCCGTCGAGCTGCGGCTGCTGCGCATCGAGAACCGCGGCGCGCGGAGCGTGCGCTGCCGCGTGGTGCCCTACTTCGAGATGATGCTCGCCGAGCTGCCGAGCGACAGCCTCGGGAAGATCGAGGTGCGCAGCGCGCCCGAGCTGGGCGCGCTCTTCTTCACGAATCCCGAGAACGATTTCCACGCCGGGCACGCGTTCGTCGCGACCAGTCTCGAGAGTCCTACCAGCGAGTGCGTGCGCGCGCGCTTCGTGGGCGGGGGTGGGCGCGATTTCTCGAACCCGTTCTTCGTGGAGCACGGCCGGTCCGATCCGAGCCTCCCGGACGACGGAATCCGGATCGCGAGCTTCGCGGGCGAGGTCGAGGTGCCGGCCGGCGGGGTGAGCACCGTGCGCATCCTCTTGGGGCAGACCCCGAGCATCGAGGAGGCGGAGACGGTGATCCGGACCCAGCTGCCTGCCGCCGAGCAGAGCGCCGCCGCAACCCGCCGCTGGTGGGTGGAGCGCCACGGCACGCTTCGGATCGAGAGCAACCTCCCGGAGCTCGACCGCCTGGTGAACGACTGGCTCCCCTACCAGGTGCTGACCTCGCGGCTGTGGGCGCGCTCCGGGCCCGAGCAGCGCAGCGGGGCTTTCGGATTCCGCGACCAGCTCCAGGACGTGCTGCCCTTGCTGTTCCACGATCCGGCCTTGGCGAGGCGCCAGATCCTGCTCCACGCGGGCAAGCAGTTCCTGGAGGGCGACGTGCTCGCGTGGTGGCATCCGTCGAAAGGGGGCCTCCCCGGTCTGGGAGCGCGCGGCCGCGCGTCGGACGTGCACCTCTGGCTTCCCTACGTGGTCTCGCGTTATGTGCGCGCGACGGGAGACCGCGCGCTGCTCGACGAGCCGGCGCCGTTCCTGGAGGGCGCGGCGATTCCTCGCGGCCTGGACGGGATGGCGCTTTCGCCGCGCGTGTCGCGCGACACCGCCACGGTCTACCAGCACTGCCGGCGCGCGATCGCGCGGACCCTCGCGCACCGGGGTTCCCACGGGCTTCCGCTGCTGGGAAGCGGCGACTGGAACGACGCGCTCGACCGCGTCGGCCGCGCGGGGCGCGGCGAGAGCGTCTGGCTGGGCTTCTTCCTGCACGACGTGCTGGTCGCCTTCGCCGATCTCGAGCGGGAAGGCCCGGCGGTCGCCCGCGCAGATCGGGCGCAAGCGGACCGGCTGCGCGCAGCGCTCGCGTCGATGTGGCGCGTCGAGCGCTTCGTGCGCGCCACCACCGATGCGGGCGAGGAGCTCGCCTTCGCGGATGCCCTGACCGCCGCCTGGCCGGTTCTCTCGGGCGCGGTCGACTTCGAGCGGGGACGCCTCGCCGTCGAGAGCGCGCTCGAGCACCTGGAGCGCGACAACCTGGTGCTCCTGCTGGCGCCGCCGTTCGAATCGGCTTCGCGCCCATTCCCAGGCCGGATCGCGGACTATCCACCGGGCGTGCGGGAGAACGGCGGGCAGTACTCGCACGGCGTCTCCTGGCTGATCGACGCGCTGGTCCGCTCGTCCGAACAGGCAGCGGCCAAGGGCCTGAGCGAGGAGGCGGCGCGGCTGCGGGCGCGCGCCGTCGAGATCTGGATCAAGATCTCGCCGCTCGCCGAGATGACGGCGGCGCACCTCGACCGCTACGGGCTGCCTCCGCACCAGCAGCCCGCCGACGTCTACTGGGGGCCCGGCTACACGGGCCGCGGCGGCTGGAGCTGGTACACCGGCGCCGCGGCGCGCATGCTCTCGGCTGCCTACGCAATATTAGGTCTACAGATGCGGGACGGCGAGCTCGTGCTTCCGCCCGACTTGTTCGAGCCGAAGGGGCGCCTGCTGCTGCGGCGTCTGGTCTTTCGGGGGCGCGCCTTCGAGGCGCCGCCGGGGCCCCGCGGCGACGCCTCAACCGGCGCGTAGCTCGCGGATCAGCTCGCGAAAGCAGCCCGGATCGGGAGCCCAGGGGGCCACCAGGCTCACGCGGTCGGCGACGCCTTGCGTTCGCTCGCGCAGCTTCGCGGCCAGCTCGCTTGGGGGCGCGCACACGGCGATCGCCTCCAGCATCTCGTCGCTGATGAGCCCCGCCATCTCGGCCCAGAGTCCGCGTTTGGAGAGCAGGTTCAGCTCCGGCTGGAGCGCCCCCCAGCCGCGCGACTCGAGCACCAGTCGATAGGCGGGTGTCGAGCCGTAGAAGGCGATCTGGCTGCGCACGGCGGCGCGCGCACGCGCCAGCTCCTCGTCGTTCGCACCCGTCACGATCATCAGCTGGTGCGAGACCTGGAAGTCCGCGCGCCGGCGGCCCGCGAGGGCGAGCCCGCGCTCCAGCGCGGGAAGCGTCACAGACAGGAGTGACTCGCGCGTGTTGAAGGGATGTACGAAGAAGCCGTCGGCCACCTCGCCGGCAGTTTCGGTCATGCGCGGCCCGACGCCGGCCAGGAAGATCCGCGGGCAGCCGTGCGGATTCGGCCCAGGATCGAAGAACGGCGTCATCAACGTGTGCGTGTAGAACTCGCCGCGGAAGTCGAGCTTCTCGCCCTGGTTCCAGCAGCGCCAGATCGCGCGTATCGCGAGCACCAGCTCGCGCATGCGCGCCGCCGGCTTGCTCCACGGCATCGAGAAGCGCCGCTCGATGTGCGGCCGGATCTGCGAGCCGAGCCCGAGGATGAACCGGCCCTGCGAGAAGGCTTGCAGGTCGTTGCCGAGGGTCGCGAGCAGCATCGGCGTGCGCGCGAAGGCGATCGCGATCGCGGTCGCCAGCTCGAGCCGGGCGGTCTCGCGGGCCGCGAGCAGCAGCGGAAAGAACGGATCGTGGGGGCCCTCGAAGCTGAAGCCTCCGTCGTAGCCGAGCTCCTCCAGGCGCTTCGCCTCGCCGCCCGCGCGGGCGAGATCCGGCGCCAGCAGGGCGCCGTCGATCTTCGGCATGCTTTCCTCCTTTCCGCAGTGTAGTCTGCCCCCGCCATGCGGCCGATACAGGTGGTGCTTCGCCTCGCGTTGGCTTCGCCGGCACTGCTCGCGGCGAGCGCCGCCGCGGCGCCCGTCGCCGTCACCAACCCGGGTTTCGAAGCGCTCTATCTCGGCAGCAATCTACCGCCCGAGTATTCCGGCGAAGTGCCGACCGGCGCGTTTCCCACCGGCCCGGCGCCGGGGGGCTGGACGGCGTACTACGCCAGCGGAGTCGAGGCCGGGATGTTCATCGGCGTGCTCAACCCCGGCACGACGGCGGACCACGCGCCGAATCCCCCCTGCTTTCCGGACGGCGCACCCGAGGGCGACAACGTCGTGCTCCTCTACATGGACGGAGACGCCGGCGGCGGCGAGTACGGCGTCGAGCAGCAGCTCTCGGCCACGCTCCAGGCCAACACGGCCTACACGCTCTCGGTGGGGGTGGGCGACATTGCGAGCTGCGCCGGCCTGGTGCCGCCCTACACGAGCTTCTTCGATCTCGACGGCTTCCCCGGACACCGCGTCCAGCTCCTTGCGGGAGGTGTCGTCGTCGCGGAGCACAGCGCGCCCCTGTCTCTCGCCGAAGGCGAGTTCGGCAGCGTCGAGCTCCACCTCACCACGGGGAGCGCGCCCGCGCAGCTCGGCGAGCCGCTCAGGATCCGCCTCGTGAACCGCAATCAGCCGGACGTGCCGAGCGTGTCCGGTCTCGAGGTCGACTTCGACGACGTGCAACTCGACGCGATGCCCGTCGCTGCGGTCCCTATCGCTGGCTGGGTGTCCGGTGCGCTGCCATTCGCGCTGATGGCTTGCGCCGCCGCGCGGATGCGCCGCGGGAAGACGTGAGACGCGACTTCGACGTCTGCATCATCGGCACGGGCGCGGGCGGCGGCGTGATGCTCGACCAGCTCACGCGCGCGGGCTTCGAGGTGGTGGCGCTCCAGCGCGGTCCCAACCTGCCCCCGCAGCGGTTCTCGGACGACGAGCTCGAGGTGATCGTCCGCGACACGCTCTTCGCGCCGGAGCATCTGGAAACGTACCGCTTCGACGAGGCCGCGCGCGCCGAGCCCGGGCGTTTCAACCCGGTGGCCCACGCCGTGGGCGGCACCATGACGCGCTGGTCGGGCTGGTCCTGGCGCTTTCGCGCGGACGATTTCCGCGTACTCTCGGCCGAGGGTCCCGTGGCGGGGGCCGCGCTCGCGGACTGGCCGGTCTCGTACGCCGAGCTCGAGCCCTGGTACGACCGGGCCGAGCGCGAGTTCGGCGTGTCCGGCGTCGCCGGCGCGAACCCGTTCTCTGGGCCGCGCTCCGGGCCCTATCCGAACCCGCCGCACCCGCCGCGGCGCTCGAGCCTGGTCTTCGAGCGCGGCGCCAGGAGCGCCGGACTGCATCCGTTTCCGGTTCCGATCGCGATCAATCCGGTTCCGTATGGCGGGCGCGCCGGCTGCACCTGGGGCGGCGCCTGCCAGGGCTTCGGCTGCATGATCCATGCGAAGGCAAGCTCGCTCTCCGTCTGCATCCCGCGCGCGCTCGCGACCAAAAGGCTGGATCTGCGCGCGCCCGCGCGCGTCTTCGAGCTGCCCGTCGGCAAGGACGGCCGCGTGCAGGGCGCGCGCTACCTCGACGCGCAGGGCCGCGAGCAGGAGGTGCGCGCGCGTCACGTGGTGGTGTCGTGCGGCGCGATCGGCTCGCCGCACCTGCTGCTGCTCTCCCGCTCGGGGCGGTTCCCGGACGGGCTGGCCAATTCGAGCGGGCTGGTCGGCCGCCACCTCACCATGCACCACCACGCCGCGGTGCGCCTCGTGATGGACGAGCCGGCGCTCGGGGTGACCGGCATCGAGGTCTACCGCGGGATCGACGACTGGCACGCGAGCGATCCGAAGCGCGGCTTCATCCGCGGCGGCGTGGTCGCGGAGATCAACTCCTTCACGCGCCAGCCGATCGGCTATGCCCTCACAGGACGTGGCGATCCGGCGCTGACCCCTGACTGGGGCGCGCCGCTCAAGCGCTACCTGCGCGATTTCCCCCGCGCGATCACGATCGGGAGCATCCTCGAGGATCTTCCGATGGCGGAAAACCGCGTCGACCTCGACCCCGACGTGAAGGACGCCCAGGCAATCCCCGTCGCGCGCATTACCCATCGCCAGCACCCGAACGACATCGCCATGAACCGCTGGTTCGCACAGCGCATCCAGGCTCTCGCGAAGGCCTGCCAGCCGGTATCGAGCTGGCGGGTGCTGCTGCCAGGCCTCACCACGATCGACGCGCAGACCGCCATGCGCGGGAGTGCGCACGTGCACGGCACCTGCCGGATGGGAACGGATCCGTCGAAGTCGGTGCTGGATCCGTTCTGTCGCGCCCACGACACGCCTAATTTATGGGTCGTAGACGGAAGCTGCTTCCCGACCGCGGGGGGCTACAACCCGACGCTGACGCTGCTCGCGAACGCCTACCGCGTGGCGGATCGCTTCGTCACCGAAGCGCGTCGCCAGAATCTCTGAGCGGGGCTCAGCGTTCGAGAGCGGACTCGATCGCCTGCACCTGGCCGAGCACGGTCGCGTCTGCGGGGGCCGAGGCCCTTGCGCGCGCGAGCCAGGGGCGGGCTTCTTGGCCGCGGCCGAGCGCCGCGAGATCACGCGCGATCACCACGTACAGACCCGTCGGCGCGGCGTCGCCCAGCTCGCCGGCCACGGCGAGGTAGCTCTCGAGCGCCTCCGAGACGCGGCCGAGACCTTCCCGGGCCTGGGCGGCGCAGATCCTGAAGCTCGGCGCGCGCGTGAGCGCGGGAAACTCGCGCTGCCAGCGCGTCTCGAGCGCCAGCACGCCTTCGAAGTCCTGACGGCCGAGGCTGGCGAGGCATGCGAGCTCCGAGAGCGAGAGCCAGTTGAGGTAGCCCGCGTTGCCCTGGAAGCGTGGATCGTTCGAGAGCAGCGGGGCGATCCGCTCGCTGGCCTCGGCGAAGCGCCCTGCCTCGGCGGCCTTCACGCCGAGCATGAAGTAGGCCTCCCGAAAGGCCGGATCGCGCGCTAAATCGATCTCGAAGAGCGTCTGCGTGGAGGACCACGCCGGGAGCCGGGCGCGCGTGCGCTCCGCGAGTCCGCCGAGCATGAGCAGCGCCAGCGCCAACGCCAGGTTGCGGCGTCCGGGGGGAGGCGCCCCCCAGAGCCAGCGCAGGCCGAGCTCCGCCAGCAGGAGCGCCAACCCGAAGGTCGAGAGAAACACGTAGCGCTCGCCCGAAGCGTGCAGCAGCGGCAGCAGACCCGCGGTGGGCGCGAAGGCGATCCAGATCCAGGCGATCCCCAGCGCCGCGATCCGGGCTCCAGCTCGGCGGAGCCACCACCAGGCGAGGGCGGAGCCGAGCGCGAGAGCAACACCCAACGCGAGCCGGGGAGAGGCGAGCGAATCTACTACCCATACTGTGTCACTCGTGGAGGAGTGGAGCGGCGCGAAGAGCCAGCCGAGCTGACGGGGCCAGCTCGCGATCGCCGTGAAGATCTGCGTGGCAAAGCTCCCGCCGATCGGGGGCAGGCCGGTGAGCGCACTCCCCAAAACAGCAGGACGCAGCGCGAAGAAGTACGTGCCCACCAGCAGCGCTTGCAGCAGCACCAGAGCGACCGCGGCGCCTCGGCGCCGGCCGCTTCCGAGCGAGAGCAGCGTCGCCACCAGCAGCGCCGGCGTCACGGCGGCCTGCTCCTTCGAGAGCAGTCCCAACGCGAGGCTCACCACGGAGAGCGCGCCCCAGCCCGTCACCGCCCGCGAGCTCGCGGCTCGGGTGGCGGCCAGGGAGAAGGCCAGCGCCCCGAACATGAAGAGCGCGCTGAGGGTGGCCGGGACGCCCGCGATCCAGACCGTCGTCTCGATTCCGACGGGATGCAGCGCGACGAAGAGCGCCGCGAAGAGCGCCGGACCGGCGCGGCCGAAGAGAAAGCCCGCGAAGCCTCCGAAGGCCGCCGCGCACAGGGCGCCGGCCGCGATCGTGAGCGCGCGGAAATGGCGCGGCGCGCGGCCGAGCTGCTGGTCGACCAGGCTGAGCGCCACCACCGGCAGCGGCCGGTAGTAGGCCTGCCGCGCCGAGGCGCCGCGGTGCTCGATCCGATGCAGCGGCTCGCGGAAGGCGTCGAGCGTGTCGCCCGCCGGCCGCAGCAGGGTGCCCGCCGCGATGGCTCCCTCGTCCTCCCACACGAAGGGGTAATCCAGGGACGGCAGGTAGAGCGCCGCGAACGCGAGCGGGGCGACCAGCGCCGGGAGCAGGATCGCCAGCCAGCGGCGAGACGCGCGCTCCTTCATCGGGTGGAGGGTAACGCGGGAGGCGGAGGGGAAGCCGGGTCGGCGAACACGCAGCGCTCCAGGTCGAGGTCGAAGTAGTCGAGGTAGCTGCCCCGGTACTGGAACGCGGGCTCGCATCCGACGCCCGAGAGTGTCGGACCGAGGCGCGCGCCCGCCGGCGCGATGAAGACGAAGCCGGGCTCGCCGGCGCGGCGGACGGCGAGGCTGGCGGCTTGCAGCTCTGCCGCGTCGAGCGTGAGCAGCATCGGTCTCTCCTTCCACAGGCTGGCCAGCTGCTGGCCCAAGAACGGATGGGGAGTGACGATCACGCGGGGCCCCTCGGCGCGCAATCGCTCGGCGAAGCGCGCGCCGTCGCCTGCCTGCTTCGCCAGGAACCAGACGGAGAGAGCGCTCGACGCGACCCCCGCCAGCGCGAGGGCGACCCACGCGAGGCGTGCCGCCGGGGCGCGGCCCGCGGCGCCGGCCGCCGCGAGCACGACCAGCGCCGGCAGCGCAGGCAGCAGCACGCGCGGCCCCCAATGCACGCCGGCGCCGACCTGGGCGCCGAAGCCGGTCGGCAGCAGGATGCCCGCGGTCAGGACCAACACCACGAAGAACAGTCCCGCAGTGACACCCACTTGAAGCCCGCTCCAGGCGGGATCCCGCCGGACGCGGGCGATCCCGAGGCCGGCGAGCGCGAGCAGCGGCCACTGGAGCAGGAGCCCGTTGTGCAGCACCAGCTCCTGGAGCCGCGAGGGGCCGGCGAGCATGCGGGCCCCCGCCATCCCCCAGACCGCGAGGCCGGCGGCTGCCAGCGCCAGCGGGAGCCAGCTCGACTCGCGGAGGCGGCGCGGCGCGAGGGCGCCCGCCAGGGGAAGCGCGAGCGCGAGCAACGCAAACCCGCGGCGCTCGCCCGCGCCGTGACCGAATCCGCCGAGCAGCCCGGGTAGCGCGCTGAAACGCTCCGCGACCCCGCGGCCAGCGAGCACCCCGCCGGCGAGATTCGCCGCGACGTGGCCTCCGAGCGGATCGCCGTAGAAGGCCTGGTTGAAGAGCGCGAGCGCCGCGAGCGGCGCCGCCACGCCTGCCGCGAACGCCGCGATCCGCCGCAGCGGTGCACGCGAGAGCAGCCCGGCGGCGATCACGGCGGGAGCCATCAACGCCAACTCCTCGCGCAGCCAGCAGGCGACACCGACGAGCACACCCGCCGCGCACCAGGCGCGGGGCCGCGGTTGCGAAAGCAGGATCCAAGCTCCCAGTGCGAGCGCCACCGCCGGTGCGTGCTCCCAGACGGTGACGCCGTAAAAGAAGAGCGGTGTTGCCAACCCCAGCACGAGGCCCGCCGCGAGCGCGCCGCCCCGGCCGAGCACGGGCGCGAGCCATGCCGCGAGCAGCGCGGCGGCAGCAGCCGCCCCGAGCGCCGCGGGGAGGCGCAGGCCGCGCGGCCCCCAGGCGGCGAGCCCGGCTGATGCGAGGGCGGGATACGCGAGTGGGTAGGCGCTCACGAACTCCGCGCCCCGGCGCAGCGCGAAGGGCGGCGGGATCGGAAACCAGCGGCCCTCGGGATCGAGCGCCGGGTCCGGGTTCGCGAAGGCGGCCTGCCGAAGGCCCGTCTCGAGCAGCCGCTCGGCCACCAGCGCCTTGTTGCCACAGTCGTTGATCCAGTAGGCGTCGCCGGGCATCGCGGCGATCACCGCGAGACAGACGGCCAGCACGCCAGTGCCGGCGGCCGCTGCCACACCGACTCCACTCACTCGATCAGCTCGACCTGCGCCGAAACGGCACGGCCGGCGCGCGCGAGTTGCCGGTCTGCCGTCACCAGAGGAGCCTCGATCGCCAGCGCCAAGGCCAGGTAGAGACAGTCGTAGACGGACTGGTCGAGGGCCGTGGCGAGATGGAAGGCCTGGGTCGCGAGATCCGAGCTCGCGACGAGCGATGGGCGATCCACCTCCCACAGCTCGAGGACCACCTGGGCCGCTGCGCGAGTACACTCTTGCCGGCGTACGCGCTTCCAGAGAACGTTCACGAACTCGGGCACGATCAGGTCGGGCGCCAGTAGCTCACGCTCGCCCGCGATGCGCGCAGCCAGGACGCGGTCTGCCGCCTCGTGCCCCGGCTCCGCGAAGTACCACTTCGCGGCCACGCTCCCGTCGACGACGATTCTCATTGCCCCCGGTCTTCGCGCAGCAGCTTCTCACTGGGGGTGGCCGCGCCGAAGCGACGCCGCAGTGCGCGGCGCAGCCTCTCGGCTTTTGGCCTCTGCTCTCGCATGCGGCGGCGTTGGTCCTCGTCTTCCGCCGCGCGACTCAGGATCGCAACGACCAGATCGTTCATGCTGCGTCCCTCCGCGCGCGCGCGACGGCGCAGCACGTCGGCCACCTTCGGATCGAGATTGCGAACGGTCATGGCACCCATCGCGGGACCCCGGGTGATGGCACAGTGATATCACAATCAAACGGGCGGCGCGACGCGCGCGCGGCCCGCGCTCTCGCCGACGCCTGACAGGCCCCCGGCTGGGCCCCGATCGATCCGCGAAGGGGTGGGACATCTCGCCCCGGCAAAATCTCAGGAAAACCTCAGGTTGGCGCCCCTGCTTTACCTCCAAACTAGGTGGCAGGGCTTTCCTTTGGAGGTGCGCGGGCGGCTCTGCTGCTCGCGGCTCGGCCGGCGGCGTCTTCGCCCGGGTGTCTCCTCGCGAGGTGAGCAGACGCCGCGGCAGGCGTCCCGCGCCTGAACAGCGCGGGACGCCTCAGCCGCGCGAGCTTCCGGCGCCGATCTCCCGCGCCAGGAACGCCCGCATCTCCGCCGGCGGCAGGATCGCCGCCAGCGAGCCCACGCTGCGGGCGCGCTCGACGGTGTGGATGGCGTCGAACTCGGCGGCGAGCTGGGTCTGCTTCTCGAGCGAGACCTCCGCCAGCACGCGCTCGAAGCGCTCTCTTGCCGCAGGGCTCGGACTGCCGCGCAGCGCGCGTTCGAGCTCGGCCACGCGCGGATCGGCGAGCGCCCGCGATCGCACCTCGCGGCCGAAGACCACCGCCGCCGCGGGGCCGCCGCCGATCACGGAGGCGAAGGAGCCTTCCAGGGCGGAGGCGCGCAGGTTCGGGTTCAGAGCCTGCGAGAAGACGACATAGGCGCCGCCGTGGTAGCGCGAGACCACCAGGAAGGCGATCCGCCCCTCGAAGTTGACCACCGCGCGCGCGATCTCGGCGCCGTACTCGAGCTGGAGCTTTCGCATCGACTCGGGTGAGCCGTCGAAGCCCGAGAGGTTCGCGAGCACCACCAGCGGGCGGTTGCCGCTGGCGGCGTTGATCGCGCGCGCCACCTTCTTGGAGGAGAGCGGGAAGAGCGTGCCGGCGTTCCAGCTGGAAGGCCCGTCGAAGGGCCGGTAGCCCTCGCGCGTCACGTTGCGGCTCTCGATCCCGATCAGACACACGGGCGTGCCGCCCAGGTGCGCGTCCCAGACGATCGCCGTCTCGCCGCCCACCATCGGGCGCCAGCGCTCGAGGTGGCCGCCGTCCTGGTCGATCAGCGCCTCCATCACGGCGCGCATCGGGAAGGGGCGCTTGCGGCCGGGGTTGCTGGCGTCGTCGAAGATCTCCCCCACCGTCTGGAAGCCGTCCTCTTTCTCCTGGCACGGCGAATCGCAGATCGAACGCGCGAGCAGATCGCGGGTCGGGAACGGGCGCGGCCCGGCCTCGCCCGGCTCGACGTAGCTGAAGCGATAGTGCTCGTAGAGGACGCGGTAGGCGTCGGCGAGGTCGTTGGCGAAGTACTGGGCCTCGCCGTTCGGCCCCATCACGCGCTCGAAACCGCCGATCGCGGTCTCGTCCTCGGCCGAGACCGCGCCGGACGCGTCGAGCGCGGCGCGGCCCGTCAGCACCATGGATCCGCGCGGCGTCATGATCAGGGCGCCCTTGGTGTGCGCGAGCATGGTCGCGAGCGCGTCGAAGTAGCTCTGCGCGCCCACGTTCACGCCCTGCACGATCACGTGGATCACGCCCCCGGCCTGGGTGAACTCGACGATCCGCCGCACCACCCGCGCGGTGGCGTCGAGGTTCTCGGTGCCGCTGTCCATCGCGATCCGCGCGCCGCTGGAGACGGGGATCCACTCGAGGGGCACGCGCAGGCGCTCCGCGAGTTCGAGCGCGGCCACCAGGCGGTCGCACTCGGGCGCGGCGAGCGAGCCCATTCCGAGCGTCGGGTCCGAGAGCACCAGCACGCGCGTCATGCCCTCGGGCAGCTTCTGCGTTGGCGTGCGGATCACGCCGAAGACCACGGAGCTGGTGTTGGCCCCATAGGCCCGGCCGGCGACGCTGCGAGCGACAAGTCTCGTTGTGCCGGGCTCGAGGTCGTATTCCTCGAAGACGCCGGCTGGAAGCGCTCCGCCCGGGCCGAAGCCGGGGCCGTCCGGGCTGCCGGTGAGCAAGCGGATGATCTCGTAGGGGTACACGAGCCCGCGGCGGCGGGCCTCGACCACCTTGCGCTCGTACGCGCTGCTCGGCTCCAGCCGCTGCGTGCGCGGCTCGCGCTGGAGGAGTTGCATGTTGCTCCCGGTCAGATCCGAGATCACGAACTCGATCGTCCGCGGCGGGCGCTCCGGCTCGGCGCGGTCGAGCAGCGAGAGTCGCACCACGACCCTTTCGATCCCGAGATGCCGTGTCGCCGGCGCGAGTCGACGCGCGAGCCGCTGCGCCACGTCGGGATCCAGATAGATGGCGGGTGCCACGAAGAGCGCGACGCGGTTCCACTGCAGCCTGCGCTGCGGGTCGCGCTCGCCGAGGATCGTGCGCAGGGCGCGGGTGGCCTCGTAGAACGCGTGCTCGAAGGCGGGCAGGTGGAGGGCGGCTTCGCGGCCGTCATCCGGCGACCGGCTGCGCGCGTCGGCCAGCACGAAGATGCGCGCGTCGGCGGGGGCGGCGCGGGCGCGCCCGTGGAAGCAGTAGATGCCGTCGCTCGCCGGGATTCGCTCGAGCTCGAAGTTGTCGAGGCGATCGAGGTCGATGCGGCGGGCCGTCTCGGGGTGGATGCCGAGCAGGTCGGGCTCTGCGCGCAGGCCGTGGCTCGAGTAAACGAAGGTGCGGTGCGCGAGCTCGCCGTCCGGGGCTACGGCGTTCAGCGTGAGGCGTACCGGGGCACCCGGGACGCCGATCGCGGACTCGAGCGGCTTGACCAGCGCGCCCAGCTCGCTGGCGTCCTCCACCGGAACGAACAGCTCGATCGCGCGGACGGGCGGCCAGCCCTCGCCGTGGCCGCCCTCGGCGCCGATCCGGGCAAGCCTAACCGCGCGCTCGACCAGCACCTCGGGCGCGCAGGTCGCGGCGAGCACGCTGCGACCGTCCGCGAACTCGAAGCGGTCGTACCAGCCGTCGCCGCGCAGCGAGGAGAGGTGGCGAACCGGCGCCTCGGGCGAGTAGAGACGGCGCAGATAGGCGGCCACTGCGATCGCGCGGCGGCGGGGATCGCCGTGGGCGAGCCAGCGCCCGACGCGGTCGAAGACGCTGCGCGGCGCATCGGCCAGGTGCAGGAGCACGTCCTCCGGCGGCTCGGTCGGCTCCGTTTCGGCCGCCACCAGCCAGGCCTCGAGCCGCGCGTTGGTGCGCTCGGCCAGGCGCTCGATCCCCGGCCCCTCGAAGATCTCGTAGGTGCAGTCGACCGCGGCGTCGGCCACCGCGTCCGGGACCAGGCCGCGCATGCCGGCGATGCGCGAGAGCGCGTCCTCGAGGGCTGCGTCGCCGGCGAGATCGACTCCGCTCTGCGCGAGCGCCGTCACGCAACGGATCACGCTGATGGCCAGCCGGTGTCGCACGACCGCGGAGTGCTGGGAGGCGAGCAGACGCAGCACCGCGCGCTCGAGCGCGTCGCCGTGCGCGAGACTCGTGATGCCGTAGTGTGCGAGCGCGGCGCGCACCAGCGCCAGGAATTCCTCGCCGATCCCGGCGCCGCTCGCGCGCAGGCGGCGCACCAACATGCGCAACCGTGCGTTGTTCGAGGGCCCGAGGTCGCCCGAAACCGACGCGCGCGGCGAGCGGATCAGCAGCTGCTCGATGTCGGCGAAGGCACACAGCTCGCGCCGGATCTCCGCCAGCTCGCCGCGCAGCTCCGCCGAGAGCTCCGCCGAGAGCGGCGCGTGGAGCAGCGAGACGAGGCGCTCGACGCGCTCCTCGTTCACGTCGTAGCCGAGAAAAACGTGCAGAACTTCGTCCCGCACGGCTTCCAGCGCCTCGCCGCGAACGTCGGGCGCCGCGGCATCGGCTCGCGCCAGATCGGGCGCGCCGAGCTCGCCGTCGGCGCCCGGTACGAAGAGTGGCTCGAGCGGATCGGGCACCTCGGACAGGCACAGCCGGCTCGCGGCGGCCAACCGCGAGGGGCCGTCCGAGCCGGGATCGATCACCAGCAATACCTCGCCCGCCGCCACCTGCTGCCCGCGCTGCGCGAGCACCTCCTTCACCACGCCCGCGACGGGCGCGGCGAAGCTGATCTCCGTCTTCATGGCTTCCAGCACGCCGAGCGGCTGGCCGACCTCGACGCGTTCGCCGGGGCGCACATGGATGGCCACCACCATCGCCGGTGTCCCCGCGCGCACCTGGCCGGCCGTCTGCCCAGCGAAGAAATGTGTATGCCCCTCGACCTCGAGGCGCAGGCCCGACTCGGTGGCGTCGTAGAGCAGGCGCAGCGTGCGGTCGCCCACCCGCAGGCGCGCGGTGTGGAGGCCCTCTTCGCGCAGCCGGGCCGTCACGACGCGGCCGTCGAGATGGACGCGGTAGCGCCAGGAGCCCACCGTGTAGACCATCAGGCGATATGGCTCGCCACCGTAGTTGAGATCGATCTGCTGTCCCATCGAGGGCGGGACGCGCGAGGGCGAGATGTTGGTCGGGTCGGCAAAAAAGTTCAGCCGCGCCGTCTGACGTGCCGCTTGATAAGACAGGATCCCGGCCGCAATCAGCGCCTCGCCCGCGAATCCGGGCTCGGCGCGCCCGGTGGCGACGAAGCGGTCGAGCCACTCGGTGTCGACGCCCCCGCGCCGGTAGTCGTCGGAGGTCAGCACGTCGAGCAGGAAGCCCTTGTTGGTGGCGCCGCCGGCGATCACGAGATCGAAGTCCGTGAGCGCGCAGAACAGCCGCGAGCGCGCCTCCTCGCGCGTGTCGCCGGTCGCGATCACCTTCGCGACCAGGGAATCGAAGACCGCCGGAACCGCGCTGCCGGCCGTGACTCCGGTGTCGATGCGCACGCGCGGCCCCAGCGCTGGATCGAACCGGGCGATCCGGCCCGGAGCCGGCAGGAAGCCCGCGTCCGGATCCTCGGCGCAGACGCGCGCCTCGATCGCGAAGCCTTCTTCGCGCAGCGCGAGCAGCGCCAGGGTTTCCCCGCGCGCGATCCGGATCTGGAGCTGGACCAGGTCGATGCCTGTCAAAGACTCGGTGACCCCGTGCTCGACCTGCAGCCGCGGGTTCATCTCGAGGAAGAAATGTCCGGCGTCCGAGACCAGGAACTCGACGGTGCCGACGCCCACGTAGCCGACCTTCTGCGCGATCCGCACGGCGGCGTCCGAGAGCTCGGCGAGCAGCCGGGCGGGGAGCCCGGGGGGCGGCGCCTCTTCAAGTACTTTTTGGTGTCGGCGCTGCACCGAACAATCCCGGCAGCCGAGCGCCAGCACCACGCCGTCCTGGTCGGCCGCGATCTGGACTTCGATGTGGCGGCCGCCCGAGACCTTGCGTTCGATGAACAGGCGCCCGTCGCCGAAGGCGGCCTGCGCCTCGGAGCCGGCCGACACGAACGCGGCGGCGAGATCCTCCGGACGCGCGACCACCCGGATGCCGCGGCCGCCGCCGCCCGCGCTGGCCTTCACCACCACCGGGTAGCCGATGCGCGAGGCAAACTCGGCCGCTTGGGCCGCGTTTGCGACCACGCCCTCGCTCCAGGGCGAGACCGGCACGCCCGAGGCGGCCGCGATCTCCTTGGCGGAGATCTTGTCCCCCAGCTTGCGCATGGCCTCAGCCGACGGGCCGAGGAAGCGGATGCCGGCTGCGGTGACGCGCTCGACGAAGCGCGGATCCTCGGCGACGAAGCCCCAGCCGGGCCAGACTGCATCGGCGCCCGCCCGCCGCAGGGCGTCGAGCAGGCCGTCGTGGTCGAGGTAGGCCGCGACCTCCCCGCGCGGGGCGTCGAGCCTTTCCACGGCGTCGGCGTGGCGCACGAAGGGCGTGTCGCGATCGACGTCGGTGTAGAGCGCGATCACCCGCAGCTCGGAACGCTCGTGCGTGCGCAGCGCCTTCACGGCGCGGATGCAGCGCATGGCGGCCTCGCCGCGGTTCACGATCGCGAGCCGGTGGATCGGCTGGAAGACGTTCATGTCGCGCCCGCCCCGGGGTGGGTCTCGAGAGCCGCGGCCAGGTAGCGCCCGTGGTGCGATAGAGACAGGTCGAGGTACTGCTGCGCGCCGCGCCGGCGCAGGCGCGGCACGCGGCCCTCGCGCCAGAGCTCGAGCTCGCCGGGCGCGCAGCGCAGGTGAGCGGCGGCGGCGTCGCGGGCCAGCGTGCGCACCGCCTGGGAGGCGCAGCCGGAACCCGCCGTGGCCGGCAGCGCCGACACCACGCGCAGGACGGCGAGCTCGGGATCGCCAGCATCCGTCGCGACGGCGTGCAGGGCGTCTCCCTCCGCGAAGAGCGCCACGCGCAGGCGCCGCCCGCCGAAGTCCACGCTCCCGGTCCGGCGGGTTTCGAGGCGCACCGCAAAGCGCACCGGCGAGAAGCAGGTCCCGGGCGCGAGCTTCTTGACGCATTTGTAGGCGGCTTCCTTCGCCGCCCACAGGCTCCAGCGCAGCCGATTCGGGTTGGCCGCGGCGGCCAGCGCCGTGCGCTCCTCGCGTGTGAAGACGCGCGCGTCGAAGCGCGGGTGGCGTGCGCCCGGGCGGGTCTCCGGGTCGCCGAGATCGATGACGTCATTGCCGAGCATCGAACCAGTCCTTCTCGAGGGCCGCGAGGCGAGCCAGGATCTGCTTCGTGATCGCGAGCGAGCCGCGCATCCCGCCGTGCTCGGTCTTGGGCTCGAGCGATGCGAACACGAGCCGGAAGCGCTCACCCCGCGCCGGCGAGTCTGTGTAGGTCGTCTGCCCTTCCCCGCGCAGGTAGACGCACAGCACCCGGCAGCCGGGCAGCGCCTTCACCACGCGTCCCACGCCATAGGTGGAGGCGGTGGCGTCGACGCGCCCGCTGCGGCTGCGGCCGCCCTCCGGGAAGATCAGCCCGACGTCGCCGCGCGAGAGGATGTAGCTGAAGCGCTCGAACACGCGACCGATCTCCCGGCGATCGCCGCCGCGCTCGACGGGGATGCACTTCATCACCCAGGTGGCGATCCGGAGCCACCAGGTGCGGGAGAAGTTGTCGCGTTCAGGCGTGTTCCACGGCAGCGCCGCGTAGTGCGCGACGTACCACCACGGCGAGGCCAGCGCGATCGCGATCAGGAAGGAGTCGACCATCGTCAAATGGTTGGCGCACACCAGCAACGGTGCGGGCGACTCCCGGCGCAGGCGCCGGAACTCCCGGCGCGCGGCGCCCGCATCCAGGATCCGCCAGCCGTACCTCCAGCGCAGGACGGCCGCCCCGACCGGGATCCAGATCGGGCCCAGCACGCGTCCCACCTCGCGCTGCACGATCAGCGCGAGGCGATCGGTGAAGGAGAGCCGCACGTGTCGCGCTGCTAGCTCGCCTTCGCGAGCACCAGACGCACGCAGTCGCCGACGGTGTTCACGGTGTCCACTTCCTCGTCCGCGATCTCGATGTCGAACGCGTCCTCGAAGGCCAGCACCACGTCGACGAGCCGGGCGGAGTTCACCTTGAGGTCGTCGAGGATGTTCGTCTCCATTTTGACGCCCGCCAGCGCCGCCTGGTTCTTCGCGTGCGGCGTGAGGATTTTCACCACGGTCTCGAATACTTCTGCCTCTCTCATGCTCCTGCTCCCTTCCATTTTTGAAAAACCACGCACGCATTGACGTCGCCGAACCCGAAGCCCGCTTTGATCGCGACCCGCAGCTCGGGCAGCTCGCGCACGGCGTGCGGAATCGACGCCGCGAAGGCGGCGATTTCCGGGTGCACGTCCTCGCAGTTGATCGACGGGTGCACGAAGCCCTGCTGAAGCATCAGGACCGTCGCCACCGATTCGATTGCCCCGGCCGCGCCCAGCGCGTGGCCGATCATCGACTTGGTCGAGGTGATCAGCGGGAACATAGCGGGCGGGCGTTCGAGGGCGGCGGACCAGGACGCCACCTCGACCGGATCGGCCGAGGTCGCCGTCAGGTGGCCGTTGATCAGGTCCACCGCCGAGCAGGGCGTCGATGCGTCCGCCAGCGCGGCGCGGATGCAGCGGCGCACGCTCTCCGGGTTCGGCGCGGTCATGCTGCCGCCGCCGCGGTGCCCGCCGCAGTTGACGGCCGAGCCGAGCAGCTCGGCGTAGATGCGGGCGCCGCGCGAGCGTGCGGAGGACAGGCTCTCGATCAGCAGCACGCCCGCGCCCGCGCCGGGGATGAAGCCCGCCGCGCTCGCCGAGAGCGGCCGCGAGGCTTTTTCGGGCTCTTCGTTGAATCCGCGCGCGAGCACGCGCATGGCGTCGAAGCCGGCCCAGATGTAGTGGCTGGCGCCCTCGGCGCCGCCGCAGAGCATGCGCTCGGCCAGCCCGCTGCGGATGCGCGCCGCCCCCAGCACGAGCGCCTCCGTGCCCGTGCTGCACGCGCTCGAGTTGGTCGTCACCTGGTTGCCGAGGGCCAGCAGGCCTGACACGCGCGCCGAGATGCCGCTCGCCATCACCTGCTCGACGGCGGTGCTGCCGAGCCTACGCACCTTCTTTTGATCCACGTACGGCACGATGCGCGCGGCGATCGTGTCCATCCCGCCGATCCCGGTGCCGAGCACGGCGCCGGTCTCCCAGTCGACGCGGTCGTCGCCGCGTTCCGGGCGCGCGAGCCCGGCATCCTGCCAGGCGTCGACCGCGGCGATGGCGGCGAAGCGGTGGCTCGAGTTCATGGCGAGCAGCTCGTCCTCGGCGAAGTAGGAGGTGGCGATCGCGTCCACCCCCTGCGGCACGCCGGCGACCTGGCAGCCGAAGCCGGCCTCCCGCATCTCGGCGTTCGCGCGCAGCCCCGAGCTGCCCTTGCGCAGCGCCAGCTCGAAGTCGCGCAGGCCGTTCGCGTTGGGCGAGATCACGCCGAGCCCCGTGACGACGACGCGCACGCTCATCGCGGCACCCCCATCCCGGAGATCGTGCCCGCGCACACCAGCGTCCCGTCCTCGAGCCGCATCTCGACCCGGCTGCGCAGCTTGCGCCGGCGGAAGTAGACCTTCGAGCCGAGTATCTGGACCCGGTCGCCGGGCAGCACCCGCCCGGTGAACTCGACGTTCGCGTCGACGAAGACCGTCACCAGCTTCTCGGCCTCTTCGGGCGGGAATTCCTTCCAGAGCAGGTAGAGCCCGAGGGCCACCAGGCCGGCCTGGGCCATCGACTCGATCAGCAGCACGCCGGGGGTCACCGGGTTGCCGGGGAAATGGCCGCGGTAGAAGTCCGCGTCGGGGCGCCAGCGATAGCGCGCCTCGATCTGCTCGTCGTCGACCGAGACGATCTCGTCGATGAAACGAAACGGCGGCTGCTGCGGGATCCGCGCCAGTAGCTCCGAGGGCGTGAGCACGGTTCCGGCCGCGCTCATCGCTCCATCTTCCCGCCGCGGCTGCGGCTGTTCGGGTTCGGGTAGCCGCGGTAGGCGATCTCGCGGAACAGACCCGTCTTCGCCCGCTTGATGCTGTAGATCTCCTCGCCGTCGACCAGGAGCCTGGCGTCGCCGATCGCGATGGTAGCGCCGCTCTCGCGCAGCTCCGCGTAGCGCCGCACGTCGATCTCGATCCGAACCAGCCGGTCGTGCGGCCGGATCTGACCCGAGAACTCGACCTCGCCCACCCCGAGCGCGCGCCCCGACCCCAGGCCCCCCGCCCAGCTGCAGAAGAAGCCGAGCAGCTGCCAGACGGCATCCAGGCCGAGGCAGCCCGGCTGCACCGGATCGCCCAGGAAGTGGCTCTGGAAGAACCAGTCGTCGAGCTGCACGTCGCGCTCGGCGACGATGCGCCCGCGGCTCCCGTCGCGCGAGATCTCGGCCACGCGGTCCACCATCAGCATCGGCGGCAGCGGCAGGCGCGTCACGAAGCCCTCGGGCCCGTCCTCGACCAGGGTTCCGTGCGCGAAGGCGAGCAGCTCCAGCTTCTCGAAGGACGCGCGCGCGCGGAAGTCGGCGTACTTCACGTGGCGCCTCCGAAGCGAACGAGGTAGCTCGACCACGTGAGCCCCGCGCCTACTCCGATTACGGCCACGTCGTCGCGCGGCCCCCACTTTTCCCATTGCATCGAGAGCACGGAGGCCGAGCTGGCCGCACCGGTGTTGCCGAACCACTCGACGTTGGCGTGGTGCCGCTCGCGGTCGATGCCGCAGCGCTCGCAAATCGCCTCGAGCATGCGCTGGTTCGCCTGGTGGCCGATGAAGTGGAGCCTGCGCTCGTCGTTCTCGAAGCTCTCGCGCAGGCGCTCGTAGCAGCGCGCGGACTCCCGGATCGCGAAGGCCTGCACCGTGCGGCCCTCCTGGGCGAAGTGGCCCGTGCGCGGCACCACGACCTTGTTGCCGGCGGAGGGGCGCGAAGCCAGCGTGCTGCCGAGCAGCTGGGCGCGTCCGGGGACGCGCGTCGAGACCACCGCCGCCGCTGCCGCGTCGCCCCAGAGCACCGCGGCGCTCCGATCCGTGTAATCGACGGTCTTGGTGAGGCTGTCGGGGGCGACCAGCAACACAAACGCTGGGAGCTTGGCCGGGTCCATCAGCCCGAGCAGGTGCACCTGGACCAGCAGGCTGGTGCAGGCGGAGTTCACGTCGAAGGCCGGCACCTCCAGCCCGAGGGCGGCCGCGACGTTGCAGGCGTCGGCGGGCGAGGCGAAATCCGGCGCGGAGCTGCCGGCGATCAGCATCCCGATCTCGCGGCGATCGATGCCAGCGCGCTCGATCGCCAGCTCCGCCGCGCGCCGGCCGAGCTCGGCGGTGGGGTAGAGCGTGGCCTCCGCGGCGCCGCGCACGTCCCGGTTTCGCGTGGTGCGGATGTAGTCGAGCGGCAACGCGGTGCGCCGCGAGCGGATTCCCACCCGCTCCAGGATCCACTCGTCGGAGGTCCCGATCTCGAGCTCCTCGAGGAAGCGGTTGCTGATCTCGTTCTCGGGATGGAAGTGCCCGAGGCCGTGGAGGAAGAGCGTCACGAGGTCGCCCCCGAAATGTGCTCACCCCCGTCGACGCGGATCACCTCGCCGTTGATCCAGGCGGCGTCGTCGAGCGAGAGCAGATAGATGGCGTTCGCGACGTCGCGCGGGGTGGTCAGCCGCCCGAAGGGATTCCGCAGCCGCGCCTGGGCCTTGAGCACCGCGCTGCCCGGGATGGCGGCGAGGGCGGGGGTCTCGGTGACGCCCGCCTGGATCACGTTGCAGCGCACGCCATGGGGCGCGAACTCGACCGCAATCGAACGTGCCACCGCCTCCAGCGCCACCTTTGCGGCGGAGACGGCCGCGTAACCCTTCCACGCGACGGTGTTGCCCTCGCTGGTGAGGCCGAAGACGCGCGCGTCGGGCGTGAAGAGCCCGCGCGCGTGCAGGTCCTGCGTCCAGTCGAGCAGGCTGGTGCCCATGCTGTG
>Ga0184637_10000396_pt1 | contig 32517 bp, 38 predicted proteins | sample PLM3_127_b2_FD_133143 | JGI IMG/M metagenome (GOLD analysis project Ga0184637, IMG submission 133143) | Groundwater sediment microbial communities from an aquifer in East River, Colorado, USA - PLM3_127_b2 | ecosystem: Environmental > Terrestrial > Soil > Riparian zone | place: USA: East River... | reverse complement strand
GGCGAGAACCTGCGCTGCCCGTTCCACGGCTGGCAGTACGACGGGGCCGGAACCTGCGTCGAGATCCCCTACTGCAAGAAGATTCCGCCGCTCGCGCGCGTACGCGCCTGGGAGGTGGCCGAGCGCAACCAGCTCGTGTTCGTGTGGCACCACGCAGAGGGCAAGCCGCCCGACTGGCAGGTGAACGAGATCCCCGAGCTCGCGCATCCGGACTGGACAGCCCCGCGCAGCCTGCTGCTCGAGGTTCCCGTGCACATGCAGGAAATGCACGAGAACAACAACGACCCGGTGCACTTCCAGTTCGTGCACGGAAATCTCCAGGTGCCTCCCTCCGAGATCCGTTACGGCGAGAATGGCCGCTACATGCGGATGGTCAGCTACAGCCAGACGGAGACGCCGCTCGGCAACTTCGACACCGCCCTGGAGCGCGACTCCTGGGGCCTCGGCCTCACGGCGGTCCGCATCTGCGGGATCCCGGGCGCCGGGCTGCTGATGTACTCGTCCACCTCGCCCGTCGACCGCTCGCACACGCACTCGCGCTGGCTCTTCACCGTCACGAAGAATCTCGCCGACGTCGCGGGCGAGCAGTTCATCCAGGATCTCTCGGCGGGCGTGCTCCAGGACCTGCGGATCTGGGAGAACAAGGTGCACCGCGCGAATCCGGTGCTTTGTGAAGCGGACCAATACCTGGGCGAGTTCCGCAAGTGGGCCCGCCAGTTCTATTCGGACCCGAGCTGAAGGAGCCCTGCGATGGATCGCTACCTCGTGATCTCTTCGGATTGCCACGCCGGGCTCCCGCCCGAGCGCTACCGCGAATACCTGGATCCGAAGTACCGCGAGACCTTCGACGTCGCGCTCCCGATCCAGATCGAGGAGACGCGCAAGGCGGCGGCAAAATTCCTGGTCGCCGACATCAACGAGGAATGGCGCAAGGGCCGCGACCGCGCGCTCTCGGGCGCCTGGGACCACGACGAGCGCGTGCGCGTGATGGACGGGGATGGAATCGCGGGCGAGGTGATCTTCCCCGACGGCATCACCGAGATGAACATGCCGCCCTTCGGCGCCGGCATCTCGCTGCCGACGGATCCGCCGGTGGTGGCGGAGCTGCAGTGGGCCGGCGCGCGCGCCCACAACCGCTGGCTGGCGGAGTTCTGCCAGATGGCCCCGGAACGAAGGGCGGGTGTCGCGATCGCGCCGATCTGCTGGGACGTGGGCGAGGCGGTGAAGGAGATCCACTGGGCGAAGCGAAACGGCCTGCGCGGGATCCTGATTCCCTCGCGCTGGGGGAAGCTCGACCCCTACCACCATCCCAAGTACGAGCCCATCTGGCGTGCCTGCGAGGAGCTCGACCTGGTCGTGCACCTGCACTCGGGCGCGGCCCCGATGGAGGATTACGCCGACCACCTCGGCATGATGGGCATCTACATCACCGAGGTGGTCTGGTGGTCCGTGCGTCCGCTCTGGTTCCTGATCTGGGGGGGAGTCTTCGAGCGCCATCCGCGGCTCAAGCTCGCGATCACGGAATCCACCACGATCTGGGCGCCGGAGGCGATGGCGCTGATGGACCAGCGCTACTCCGAAACGCACTTCAGCGCCAAGCTCGGCGATTACCGCAGCCACCTCTCGATGAAGCCGAGCGACTACTTCCGCCGGAACGTCTTCCTGGGTGCCTCCTGCATGCCGCGGCGCGAGGTGGAGCTGCGCTTTGCCATCGGGCTCGGAAACATCATGTGGGGCTCGGACTACCCGCATCCCGAGGGCACCTGGCCCGAGACGCGGCCCCAGCTGCTGGAGAACTTCCGCGGGGTTCCCGAGCCCGAGCTCACCGCCATGTTGGGAGCCAACGCCGCGCGGGTCTACGGCTTCGACGAGGGCAAGCTCGCGCCGCTGGTCGCCCGCATCGGCCCCGAGAAGGCCGCATTCCGAGGCTAGGCCCAATTGGAGGAAGCATGGCCCGTCTTCGCTGGGTGAAATCGCTCGAGCAGGTGGGGCGCGATGCCGAGCGCAATCCCGAGTTCCTCTCGAGCACGGTGCGCTCGCTGCGCGTGGTCTACGAGACCAGCCCGGCGCTCGCCGCCGCGGTGATCCCGAAGCCGCTCGCCCCCGCGCCGCGACCGGAGGTCTGCGCGACCTTCTCGCACGTCGCCATGCACATCACGCCGGAGTACACGCTCCAGATCGGCTCGGCCGTCTTCGGCGTGCGGGCCGTCTACGAGGGCGTCCCGGGCATCTGGCTGCTCACGATGCCGATGACCAGCGAGCAGGCCGTGATCGGCGGCCGCGAGACCTACGGCGAGCCCAAGAAGATCGCCCAGATCGATTTCCGGCGGGACGGGAAGCTGGTCTCCGCGGTGGTGACGCGGATGGGGATCGCCTATCTGGAGGGCCGGGGCACGCTGCACGAGGCGCTCGGCCCGCGCGAGCTGGTGGAGCACGCCTACTGCGTGAAGGCGCTGCCGGCCTGCGAGAAGGGCAAGGGCCTCGACGGCGAGCCGCTGCTGGTGCGCCTCGAGTGGAAGCACCGGCACACCCAGGTGCACCGCGTCGAGGGCGAGCTGGTGCTGCGCGAGTCGCCCTTCGACCCGGTCGCCGATCTCCCCGTGCGCCGGATCGTGCGGATGGAGTACGAGGAGGGCACGACCCAGAGCAACGGCAGCGTGCTGCGTCCGATTCCCGCCGAGTGGCTGCTGCCGTTCCTGCACCAGCGCTACGACGATCCGCAGAACCAGGGAATCGAGATCGCGGGGGCCTGAGCGCGGACGGATTCCGGTTGTCGATGCGAACCGTGGGTTGTGTAACCGGATAGATGGGTGACCTCTCTCGCCGGGTTGAGACGTTGTTTGCTTTCTCAAAATCGTGTCACCTGCCCGTAGAACGACTCGTTGGATCGCGCCACAGATCGAGATCGGCGTGAAGCATTGCGAATTCGTTGAATGCCCAGACCTGACTCGCCACGGGATCGTTGGTGAGTATCTCGACCACGTCGAGCTGTGCCCGAAGTGCGGCCATGCGCTCGAGGAAGGCCCTGCACCTTCATTCGACATACCCCCGGCGTGGGTCGAGCTTGTTCCCGTCGCTTCTTGCCGAGACGTCGCTGTCGCGCACGTTCAGCGCGCCGCGCTTGAAGCAGCGGGGATCGAGGCGTTCATCCAAGACGAGCATTTTGTTGGCCTGCTTTGGACCTTCTCACAAGCCATCGGCGGAGTTCGTGTCTTGGTTCCACTCGATTGTGCCGTTGAGGCCCAGCGTATCCTGAAGGAGGATCGCTCCAGCGTGCTGCACGACATCTCCGAGGCGTCGCTGCCGCCTGCCATCAATGAGGTGTGCCCGAACTGCGGAGCCGAGACAGTTCAGCCGGCCAGAATCGCCCGTCGAATCAAGGCGGCTTCGCTTGCCATTGGAATCCCAGTCTCCTTCTGGTCTGACCGTTTCAGCTGTCTGTCATGTGGCCACCGTTGGAGCGGTGCAGATGGCGCAGCCTAACAACTAGTTAGGCCGCACGAACGATGGAACGAGAGTCCACGATCACCTGCCCGGAATGCGGAGCAGCGAAGCGCGAGGTCATGCCCACGGACGCTTGCCAGTTCTTCTACGAGTGCAGCGCCTGTGGCTCACTGCTTCGTCCCCGTGAGGGGCATTGTTGCGTCTTCTGCTCGTACGGGAGCGTGCTCTGCCCTCCGCGGCAGCTTGAACGGGCGGGCATCTCATCGCGGGAGGCTTAGTATGGAGTCCTCGGAGTCCACCCACGCCTGCGCCCAGCGCGATCTCGTCGCCTCGAGGTCCGCGCTCTGGCTCTGGGGTCTGCCCGTTCTTCTTGTCCTCGTGGGTGTGTTCTGGGGTGATGCCCGAGCTCCTCTATGGAGCGCGGGCTTCTTCTCGGCCGGCGTGGCCTGCCTCGTGAACGCCGCACGGTGCGGTCGCACGCACTGCTACTTCACCGGCCCTCTTTACCTCGTCCTATCGCTGGCCTCTGCACTGATCGGCCTAGGAGCCGTCTCGTGGAGCTGGTGGTGGGTCGCTGCCGCTTTCGTGTTAGGTACATTCCTCGCCCATGTTCCCGAGCACGTCGGCAAGCGCTACCTCAAAGCACCCTCATCGCCCTAGTTCCATCCGCGCGGAGGCGTGCGGCTTAACAAGGTGCTGCACCTGCCGCGGCCCAGCGTGCTCCAATCGAGGAGTGGTAGCGTCTGGCGGCGAGCATCGGTGCCTCAACGTGAGCCATGTAGCGCTGGGCCGCGCAGGTGAGCACCGATCCGTTGGGCAGCGCGGCGAGGCTACACGGGAATCGCGAACGGCTGGCTCGGGGGACCGTTGCGTAGGAGCGCTCTCAGCAGCTCGCCGAGTTTCCGCGGAGCGAACTCCTCGCTCGAATCCGGAAGCTCCGCGACCGGCCACCATCGAAACCCCCGGAACCAGTCCGTCTCCCCGCCCTCTTCCAGCCCAACGGCACGCGGCTCAAACTCGTGCGTCCGCACGAGGAAGTACCGCTCCCGCTGCATGATCCGCTTTCCGCCTACGGTGAGTTCGTGGCTCCGTGTCCACAGCTCGCTTCCAACCGTCTCCAACGTCAGCCCGGTCTCCTCCCGAAGCTCCCGAACAACCGCCTGCCGCGCATCCTCGCCCTCTCTCAGCGAACCGCCTGGTGTAATCCACACGTCCACATCTCGCCACGGAAAGCGAAACCGCATCAGCAGGACCCGCTCCTCCGAGCTCAGGACCACAGCGCGGGCAGCCGGGCGTTCAGTTGCTTCCATACTCGGAAGGCTACTTCGGGAGCGCGCTGCTCAACAAGCCGTAGTCGAGCATCTATCCGATACCCACCCATCGACCTGGACTGAACCCCGCGCGGATCGAGAACACCGCGAGAATCAAGATCGACCACGACCTTCGTAGTGACCGTATTTCACACACCGGTGTGAGATTTTCGCGAACATGACGTCGCGATCCCGGCAGCTCGATCTCGAACTCACGTCGCCGGCGCGATGGGGCGGCTCGCGGCCGGGCGCTGGGCGAAAGCCTGGTGCCCGCCGCCGAGATGCGCATCGACGGAGGGCGCCGCTGGCTCCGCGTCATCCATGCCACGTCACGCTGAAAGTGCGATCGGACATTCCTTCGCTGCGAGTTCGTAGACTCGTGTCCGAGCTGGAACGAAGCTGGCGCGAGACCCGAGAGCGCGGTCGCTTCAGACTCGTTCACTACTCGATCCAGAACGATCACGTGCATATGATCGTCGAGGCGAGCAGCGCGCGGGACCTGGCTTGTGGTCTCAAGGCGGTCGTCGCGCGCTTCGCGCGGGCGGTGAATCGGGCATTTCGGCGCGCAGGTCCAGTGCACGCCGACCGCAGCCACGTCCACGTGCTGCGAAGCCTCCGGGAGGTGCGAAACGCGATCGCGTACGTTTTGCTCAACGCACGTCGCCATCTCGCAAAGCAAGGCCGCGCGCTGCCGCGCATTCCCCGGATCGATCCAGCATCGTCGGGCCGGTGCTTCTCGGGTTGGCGCAAGGGCGCGCCTCTGTCCCACGATCCGCCTGCCGTCGCGGCGGCTCGGACCTGGCTGCTCAGCATCGGCTGGCGCAGGCGGGGGCTCATCGACCCCGCCGAGGTTCTCGGTGTCAGCCCGCGACGCTGATCAGGCCTTCCTGGTCGATGCTGGCGACCAGCACACCACTTTGTGTGTAGACCTCGCGACGCGTGAGCGTGCGGCCGGCGGCGGCGACGTCGCTGCGGGCGGTGACCAGCCACCAGTCGTCCCAGCGCGCCGGCTGGTGCACCCAGACGGCGTGGTCGAGGCTCGCGAAGCGCTCGGGCGTGAAGCCGGCCGCGAAGCGACGCTCGACGGCCCCGTGCGAGGCCCAGTCGCTCAGATACACGAGCGCCGCCGCGTGCAGGCTCGCATCGTCCGGGAGCGGCACGCGCGGGCGGGCCCAGCCGCGGCAGACCGGCGCCTCGCCCGGAGCCAGGACGCGCGACGGGTACTCGATCCAGCGCCACTCGACGGGAGACGACGGCCCTTCCCACCCCTCGATCTTCGCCAGCTCGACATCGGGCATCAGCGCTTCGGGCGCCGGAACGTCGCGATCCATGGTAGTGTCCTGGTAGGCGGGGCCTTCCTGCGCGGTCGCAAAGCTCGCCGACACCTCGCACAGCAGGCGCCCCTGGTGGCGCACCTGCACCCGCCGGTGCGCGAGCCGTCGCCCCTCGGAGAGCTTCTCGACGTGGAATTCTATCTCCACCTCCGGCGGGACGCGCCGCAGGAAGTAGGCGTGCAGCGAGTGGAGCGCCCTGCCCTGGCAGCCCTGCGCCGCCGCGACGGTCGCGCAGCCGAGCGTGGCGCCGCCGAAGGCGAGCCCCTGCCAGCCATCGAGCTGCGCGCGGAACACCCCCTCGCGGACCGGCTCGACGCTGAGCTCCGAGGCGATCGTCTCGCCCACGCCGATCAACCTCCCGAGAGGGCCTGGAAGATATGGACCTCGTCGGCCGCGTTCAACGCGACGTCGAGCCGCCTCACGTCCGCGCGGTTCACGAAGAGCCGTATGTGCGGGCGCAGGTCGTCCTGCTCGTCGATCACGCGGAATCGGATCCCCGGGAAGCGCCGATCGAGATCGACCAGCAGCTCGGCGAGCGTCGCGCCGTCCGCCTCGACCTGCTTGCGCTGCCCGGTGTAGGACAAAAGCGGCGTCGGGATCCAGACCTTCACGACGCGAGCTCCGCGGCCTCGACGGCGTGGATCAGCGGCAGATGGCGCGCGAGCTCGGCCCACTGCGCGCCCTCGTTCGTGCTCCCCCACAGCTCGCCGTTGGTGGTCCCGAAGTAGACTCCGACGGGATCGTGCGCGTCGGCGGTCATCGCCTGACGCCGCACGGTGAGCCAGGCCTGGCTCGCCGGCAGCCCGCGGTCCTGGCGCTGCCAGCTCTGGCCAGCGTCGCGCGTGACGTAGACCGCCGGCTTCCCGTCCGGGCTGGTGCGCGGCCAGACGTCCGTCCCGTCCATCGGAAACACCCAGACCGTGCGCGGATCGCGCGGGTGCAACACAATCGGGAAGCCGATGTCGCCCACTTCCTTGGGCATGTTCTCGCCGATCCGCTCCCAAAGCGAAGCCGGACGCTGGAGGCGATAGATCCCGCAGTGGCTCTGCTGATACAGAACATCCGGCGCCAGCGGGTGCAGGCGCAGGCAGTGGGGATCCTGCCCGTACTCGGGGGAGGGCTCCGGGAGGAAGAGCGCGAGCGAGCCGCGGTTGAGCGCCGTCCAGCTCTGGCCCCGGTCGCTGCTCTCGAAGACGCCGCCCTCCTTGCCGGAAATTCCGATGTACAGATGGCGCGGATCGCGCGGGTCGATCGTGATCGAGTGCACCATGGGTCCGTCCGGCGTCGTCTGCTTGGGATCCTCCTGGGTCCAGTCGAGGAGCATCGGATGCTTCTGAAAGCCCGGGACCAGCTCCCAGCTCTGGCCGCCGTCCTCGGAGCGGAACAGACCTTCGGGCGAGGTGCCCGCGTACCAGACGCCCGGCTCGCTGGCATGGCCCGGCGTGAGCCAGAACACGTGATCGACCACGCGGCCGGCGCCCTCGCTCGCCTTGGGGAAGGCGGGCGGCTTCAGGGCTTCCTTCCAGCTCGCGCCGGCATCCGTCGAACGGAACACCGTCGGCCCCAGATGCCCCGTGCGCGCCGCCATCAGCAGCGTCCGCCGATCGCGCGGATCCAGCACCAGGTGGTGCACGATGTGTCCCAAGAAAATCGGACCCGTGAGCTCCCAGCGCCGCCGCGCGCCGTCCGATTTCAGGATCCAGGCGCCCTTGCGCGTCGCGACCAGCAGGCCAACCGCCATGACTCCTCCTCGTGCCCCCCTATGCGACGAACCAGCGCCGTCCTAGGATACCAAGCGCCGGGGCGACCCCGGGCGGTGTGAAAGGGAGGAGATCGCGATGCCGAAGTACGTGATCGAGCGCGAGATTCCCGGCGCCGGCAAGCTCTCGGCGGCCGAGCTCCAGGGGATCTCCCAGAAGTCGTGCAGCGTGCTGCGGAAGATGGGGCCGCAGATCCAGTGGCTCCACAGCTACGTCACCGACGACAAGATCTACTGCGTCTACATCGCGCCGAACGAAGCGGCGATCCGCGAGCACGCCAGCCAGGGCGGCTTCCCCGCCAATCGCATCTCGCGCGTGCGCTCGATCATCGACCCGACGAGCTCGGAGTAGGCGGCAGCAATCTCACCGGGATCTTCTTTGCGCGCGCGAAGAAGAAGCTGATGTAGCTGTCGGCCCAGCCGTATTTCTCGTGCATCAGATCATTGATGGTGTCGCGCGCCTCGGGTGTCGGCACGGCCCGGAAGGGGAACGCTTCGCTCCCGCGCACCATCACGACCTCGGGCCGCGCCGAGAGGCGCGGGAACCAGCCGCCGCTCGAATTGCCGGCGCGCAGCCACGCCGAGGCGTCGTGGTCGACCACCCAGAGCCGCGTCTCGTGAACGCCGCCCGCCTCGTCGAGGGTTTGCAGGACCACCACCTCGCCGCTCTCGGAGGCGATGTACTGGGTTCCCACGATCAGGAGCAGGAGCGCCAGGATTCCAGCCAGGAAGAGAAGCAGCTTGCGAAGCATGCGGAGGGCAATACTACCACTCGCGGCGGCGAGTCCAGTAGATTCCCGGCGTGCAGCAGGTCTTCCCCACGCTCCGCATCACCGACTCCGCGCGCAGCAAGCGCTTCTACGTCGAGGGCCTCGGCTTCCGGATCGACTGGGAGCACCGCCTCGACTCCCGCGATCCCGTCTTCCTGCAGGTGACGCGCGACGGGCTGTCCCTCTATCTCTCGGAGCACGCCGGGGACGGCCAGGTCGGCGGGCTGGTCCATCTCTACGTCCCGGACGTCGACGCCTGGTACCAAGAGCTCGCGAGCCGGGGCCTCGAGGTCGCGTTCGCGCCGCGCGACCAGCCCTGGGGCAACCGCGACATGCGAATCCTCGATCCCGACGGAAACCAGATCTGTGTCTGCACCCCCATTCGGAGGCGACCATGAACTCCCTCGACGATCCGAAGCTCCAGGCCGTGCTCGATCGACTGCACAAAGCGGCGCGCGGAGACGTGAAGTTCTTCCTCAGGAACATCCCGCTGATGACGCGCATGCTGCTCGGACGCGAGGCGCCGCCGCCCGCCGAGCAGGCGCACCTGTTCAAGGACGTCTACATCCCGATCTCGCGGCTCCAGGGTCGCTTCCTGTACCTGGTGGCGCGCAGCCTCGGCGCGCAGCGGATCGTCGAGTTCGGCACCTCCTTCGGCATCTCGACGCTGTATGCCGCGGCGGCGGCGCGCGACGAAAGCGGCCAGGTGATCGGCTCGGAGCTCGAGCCGAGCAAGCAGCAGGCCGCGACCGCGCACCTCGCAGAAGCCGGGCTCGCAAAGTTTGCCGAAGTCAGGCTCGGCGACGCGCGCGAGACGCTGCGCGACGTGGCGGGGCCGATCGATCTCCTGCTCCTAGACGGCTGGAAGGAGATGTACCTCCCGATGCTCCAGATGCTCGCCCCCAAGCTGCGTCCCGGCGCGGTCGTGCTCGCCGACAACATCCGGACCTTCCGCCGCGCGCTCGCCCCCTATCTCGACTATGTGCAAGGCGGACGCAACCAGTTCGCATCCGTGACGCTTCCGCTGGCGGATGGGTTCGAATACTCCGTTCGGCTCGGCTGAGCCGCTCAACTCCGCCTCGCGTCCCTCCGATCCGATGGGCCGCGCCTGCTGCCGGGCGCCGGAGGGGCCCGCTTGCCGCGACCCATGCTTGCGTTCGCCGTCCTGCTGCTCTGCCTGGGCGGGGTCACGCGCGCCGAGCAGAAGCCCGCGGAGGCATCGCTCGACACGCTGATCCAGCGCTCGGGGCTCGACGCCCAGCTCGTCCACTTCGAGGCCTCGATGCAGCGCGGCATCACGATCGCGCACGCGTCGCAGCGGCAGATCCCCGCCGAGGACTTGAGCCGGATGCGCAAGGCGGTAGCCCATGCCTACGCGGTGAGCAGCCTGCGGCCGGCGCTGCGCGCAGAGCTCGCGAAGACGCTCTCCCGCGCGGAGATCGCCGCCGCGCTGGCCTGGCTCGACTCGCCGACGGGACGCAAGCTCACGGGGCTCGAGGAGAAGGCGTCGACGCTCGAGGTGCAGCGACGGCTCGAGGCGGCGGCGAAGCGCGGGATTCCGCCGCTCGGGGCCGAGCGGACCCAGACGCTGCACGGCCTGATCAAGGCCACGCGGGCCGCCGAGGTCGCGGCCACCGTCCTGATCGAGACGGCGGTCGGGATCAACGAGGGCCTGGCCCTGTTCGGGGCCGAGCGCTCGGTCTCGATGCTGGCGACCCTGCGGCGCGAGTTGGAATCGGAGCGCGCGAAGCTGGTCGCGGAGCTGCACGAGCAGAGCTTCGTCGCCTTCGCCGTCGTCTACGCCGAGGCGACCGACGCGGAGCTCGCGGCCCTGCTCCGGTTCGCGCGCTCGCCCGGCGGCGCGCGCTATCACGACGTCACCTCGCGAGCCTTCGCGAGCACGCTCGGGCAGGCAGCCAAGCGACTGGGAGGCGCGCTCGCCGCGCCGGCGGCCCCGGACGACATCTAGTGCCATACTGGGGCGCAGCCACCGATGCTGCGCTTCTCGGCCGTCGCAATCTCCTTCCTGCTCGTCCTCGCCGGCGGGTACTTCATCCTCGCCTGCGCGATTCAGCGCCAGGCGCTCTTCCCCGCGCCGTCCGTCGCGGGCGCGAGCGCGTTCGAGCGGATTCCGGGGGCCGAGCGCATCTGGCTCGATACGGACGGCGCGCGCACCGAGGCCTGGTACCTGCCGCCGCTGCTGTCGGCGCCGGGCCCCGCGCCGCTGGTCGTCTTCGCCCACGGCAACGCCGAGCTGATCGACGACTGGGCCGAGGCCTTCGAGCCGCCGCGCCGCTGGGGCGCCGCCGTCCTGCTGGTCGAGTACCCGGGCTACGGGCGCTCGACCGGCTCGCCTTCACAGCGCTCGATCGCCGCGACCATGGCGAGCGCCTTCGACCGGATGACGGCGCGCGCCGAGATCGACCCCGCCCGGATTGTCGCCTACGGCCGCTCGCTCGGCGGCGGCGCCGCCTGCGCGCTCGCGCGCGAGCGCAAGGTCGCGGCGCTCGTGCTCGAGTCGACGTTCACGAGCGTGCGCAGCCTCGCGCGCGGCTTCGGGCTGCCGGGCTTCCTGGTGCGCGACCCCTTCGACAATCTCGATACGCTGCGCACCTTTCCGGGGCCCGTGCTGATCGTCCACGGCGAGCGCGACGAGATCATCCCGGCGGAGCACGCCGCGGCGCTGCACGCTGCCGCGCGGGGGTCCCGCCTCGCGCTCGCGCCGTGCGGCCACAACGACTGCCAGCGTCCCTGGCCGCTGCTGCGGGACTTCCTGCTCGAGAACGGCCTGCTCGGGCGCAGCGATGGGTAACCTCGACGCCGATACCCGGCTCGCCGGCGGCGAAGGTCATTACACCACGGCGTTGTCGACGGACTGGAAGATCTGGGGTCCGAACGGCGGCTACGTCGCCGCCATCGCCCTGCGGGCCGCCGGGCTCGAGAGCCGCCTCGCGCGCCCTGCGAGCTTCAGCTGCCAGTTCCTGGAGGCCGGGGCTTTCGAGCCGGCGGACGTGCGCGTCGAGGCGCTGCGCCGCGGGCGCGCCGCCGAGGCGCTGAGCGTCTCGCTCGAGCAGTCCGGGCGGCGACTGCTGGTCGCGCACGTCTGGACCGTGGGGAAGCTCGACGGGCTCGCGCACGACGCTTCCAGCGCGCCGCCGGTTCCGTCGCCGGAAGATCTCCTGCCGATCGAGTCGCTGCTTCCCCCCGGTTCGGAGCCGCCGCACGCGTTCTGGGGAAACCTCGAGCGGCGCCCGATCGACTGGGTGCCGCCGGAGCGCCGGGTTCCCACCGACCCCATCGTGCGCTGCTGGTATCGCTTCCGCCCGCAGGCGCGCTTCCAGGATCCGTTTCTCGACGCCGCCCGGTCGTTGATCCTGCTCGACACCATGTCCTGGCCCGCGGTCCGGTCCGCGTATGTCGAGCAGCCGGCTTACATCGCCCCGAGCATCGACGTCGCCGTCCAGTTCCACACGCTCGCGCCCGAGTCCGACTGGCTCCTGTGCGAGACCAGCGCGGAGATCGCGCGCGACGGCCTGATCGGCTTCCGCTCCCGCGTCTGGTCGGAAGACCGACACCTGCTCGCGTCGGGCGCGGGCCAGCTCCTGTGCCGTCCGGCGCCGGCGGGGATCATGAGGTAGCGGGGGGGATCAGGTCACGCCGCGACTGCGGCTTCTTCCGCTTCCCGGCACTTCCTCGATACGTATCAGCCCGTGTCGCCGCCACCCGGCTCGCAGCAGCCAGGTCCGGGGGCGGGCGACTGCGGGTCGATCGGCGGGAGGGACCGGATGATCGGCCCAGCCCTCGAACCAGCGGCTCGAGGAGGCGGGGTCGAGCACGAACTTGGACGCAACCGAGGCCGGGACCCGCTGGGCGGCAAGCTTTCGTGCGTTCAGAAGGACATAAGCGAGCGCGGCTCGGACCTCTCGGGGCGTCGCGAGCTCGCGGTGGTGGTAACGCCCGTCGAGAACCGCCCCCCGCCGGACGAAAACCCGGTTCACCGCCCGCACCAGGCGCGCGGCGATGCTCTTCATCCCGCGCCCCAGGGCCGCGGCGTCCGCCGCTTCGGTCAGCAGGTGGACGTGATCGTGCTGGATCGAATAGTGGACGACGCGGAAATTCGCTCGCTCCGCGCTCACGCGGAACGAGTGTTCCAGCTCGCGCACGAGGCGCACGCTTCGCAGGGAAGGAACGTCTCTTCGAACGCGAATTGTGACGAGACCAGGATGCGGCTCGGGAAACTCGACACGGCTGCGATGCCACACGCGCGCGCTCGGTATCGGCCTGCGCCCCGCACCCGCCCGCGCACCACCCCAGCGCGCCGGCATTTTCAGATCAAGCTCGAGTTGCCAGCGACGTTTCATACACTTGATTGTGGCTATGTTCTCGGCGAAAGTCAATAGCAATTTCAGAATTTGCATTAGCAGAGAAATGTTGAGACACTTTTTGATCGTAGAAGCGGGATGTCGCGCGGGGTTGGGCCGCCTCCGGTTGTCGATGCGAGTCGCGGAATAGGCGACCGACTTGATCGGTGACGAGTACACCGCGTACATGTCTTACACTTGCTCTTGTTCTTCACTCATTCGTTCAATCGGGGGTCCTAGGGGCCGAGCCCCCCGGACCTCCCCGGCTTACTCGTAGCGTGCGAGCTCGCACAGCAACTCGAGCCCCGCGTCCCAGGCAGACCCTTCCGTCAGAGCCGAATCCATCCTGCCCGACTTGGGGCCACCACCACGCGCGTTTCTGGATCGAGGCGCTCGGCGATCTCGGTTTGTATCGCCGCGAGGGTGGCCGCGCCGTCGAGGGCGGCGCCAGCCGACGTCGCCGTGGGCGAGCCGCAGCGCGTCGAGCGCCGGGCAATGTCTTCCCCGCGCGCTCAGCTCCGGTGCAGGATCAGCTGGGTGCAGCGGAAGAGCGCCATCTTCTTGCCCGTGCTCGCGTGGGTGATGACGGCGTCCCAGACCTGCGTGGTGCGGCCAGCGTGCTCGAGCCTCGCCTCGGCGAGCACCTCGCCCTCGCGCGCCGTGCCGAGCAGGTTGACCTTGAGCTCGAGGGTGGTGAAGCTCGCGCCTTCCGGAATCGTCGAGAGGCTCCCGCCTCCGCAGGAGATGTCGGCGAGCGCGACCACCACCGCCGCCTGTAGGAATCCGTTCGGCGCCAGGTGCTCGGGCCGCACCTGGATGCTGGAGCGGTAGACGCCGTCCCGAACGCCCAGGTCCTTCCAGCCGATGTATTCCGCCAGGCTCGTGGGCCAACTCGAACGCGACTGCTGCGGATCCGACATGTGAACCTCTCGAAGCGCCGCCGCCGGAACACTGGACCCCGGCGGGAGGGCATGACAGGCTAGCGGTGAAGGGTTCGGGAGGAAATCGTGATCGACCCCGGCCGGCCGGCATTCGGGACGCTCGCGTGGGCCCTCGCCTCCGGGGGCAACCTCACGGCACGCGAGCGCCGGAGCCTGCTCGCGCCGATCCTGCGCACCACCGTGGCCTACACCACCGGGCGTCTGCGGATGGCTCTCGGCCTGCGTCCCGCGCGCACGGCGACGCTCGAGCTGGCTCATGTGAGCTGGCCGGACACGAAGCTCGTCCGTGAGGCCGAGCGCGAGTGCCGCGGAACCCTCTCGGCCGCGATGGCCAACCACTCCGTCAGGACTTTTGTCTTCGGCCTCGCCCTCTCAGAGCTGGACGGGAAGCCGGTCGACCTGGAAGAGCTCTACGTCGCCTCGCTGCTCCACGATCTCGCGCTCGAGTCGCCGACCCCCGGCCGCTGCTTCGCGGTGGTGGGCGCCGAGCGCGCGCGAGCGCTGCTCCTCGCCGCCGGCGCGGACGCGGAGAAATCCGCGCGCATCGCCGAGGGGATCGCTCTGCACATCTCGCCGGGGATCGGCTTCGAGCGCGGCCCGCTGGCGCCGCTGATCGCCGCCGGGGCGCTCATCGATCTCACCGGGCTGCGCCTCGCGGAGCTGCCGGGGGAGCTGGTCTCCACCGCATTCGCGCGCTGGCCTCGCGCGGGCTGCAAGCGGCAGCTTGCCGGTTGCTGGCGTCGTGAGGCCCGCGCCGTCCCCCAGGGCCGCGCGGCCGCAACGGAGCGCTACGCTCTCTTCAGCCTGGTCGTGCGACTCGCGCCGTTTGCCGAGTGACGCCAAAGGGCCTGGGGACGGCAGCATGAGCAACGCGGCGAGCGCGAGCCACCGCTGGGATCCGGCACAGTACGAACGCTTCCGCGGCGAACGCGCGCGCCCGTTCTTCGATCTGCTCGGGCGCGTGCCGGACGGCCCGGTGCGGCGCGTGGCCGATCTCGGCTGCGGCAGCGGCGAGCTCACGCGCACGCTGCTCGAGCGCTGGCCGCAGGCGACCGTCTGGGGCGTCGATCACTCGCAGGAGATGCTCGCGCGCGCGGCCGAGGGCCCGGCGCAGCACAGGCTCCGCTTCGTGCGCGCGGATCTCGCGAGCTGGGAGCCGGAAGCCCCCCTCGATCGCATCGTCTCGAACGCCGCGCTCCAGTGGCTGCCGGACCACGGGGAGCTGCTCGAGCGGCTCACGCGCTTCCTCGCGCCCGAGGGCGCCCTCGCGGTGCAGGTGCCGCACAACCGCGGCGAGGGCGCGTTCCGCCTGCTCGACGAGCTCGTGCTGGAGGCGCCCTGGCGCGAGCGCCTGCGCGCCGCCGGGCGCCGCCCCTCGATCGAGACGCCGGCCTTTTACGCCGAGCGCCTGCTCGGCCTCGGGCTCGAAATCGAGATGTGGGAGATCGTCTATCACCACCGGATGGCCGGCGCACGCGACGTAGTCGAGTGGATGAAGGGGACGGCCCTGCGCCCGCTGCTGGCGGTGCTCCCGCCGTCCGAGCAAGAGGAATTTCTCGACGCGCTCGTCGCGCGCGTCGCGCCGCTCCATCCGCGCGGGCCGCACGGCATCTTCTTCCCGTTCCGACGGCTATTCTTCGTCGCGCGCCGACCCTGAGCGAACCCTGGAGATCTGGCTCCGATGACCACCCGACAGGTCTTTCTCACCCTCTGCGCCGCCGCCGCGCTGGCATGCGCTTCGGACACGGACGGCTTCCCGCGCGAGAAGGCGGCGGCCTGGCAGGCCGCCTTCGACGCTGGCAGCGCCGCCCACGCGGCGGGCCAGTACGAGGAGGCCGAGCTGCGCCTGCGCGAGGCGCTCGAGATCGCGCAGGGCGAACAGCCGCCGGGCGTTCGCACGGGTCTCGCCCTCAACGGGCTCGCTGCGCTCTCGATCGATCGCGGCCGCTTCGCCGAAGCCGACCCGACGCTGCGCCGCGCGATCAAGCTGCTGGAAGCGGGAGACGCCACCAACACGCTCCACTTCGCGGCCGCGCTCACCAACGCCGGCGAGCTCGCGCTGCGCCAGGACCAGGCGGCCGAGGCCGAGCGCAGCTTTGCGCGGGCCGTGCTGATCGCCGAGGCGCAGACCCAGCCGGCCGCGACCATGATCCTCCAGCGCAGCCTCGCCGGTCTCGCCGAGTCGATGCGCGCCCAGGGCCGCGACGAGGAGGCCGAGGCGCTCGCGCCGCGGATCGCAATGCTCTGCCAGAAGCAACCGAGCCCCGTCTGCGCATCGATTCCCCGCTAGCGACCGCCAGGATGGCGAGCCCGAATCGTCGCAGCCGCGCTCTCGGCCTGCTGGCTGCGCTGCTACTGCTGGCGACGCCCGCGCGGGCCCAGGATCTCCTGATCCGGAATGCGCGTCTGCTGGACGGGACCGGCGCGCCGCCGCGCGAGCGCGTCTCGATCCTGATCCGCGACGGGCGCATCAAAGCCATCGGCCAGGTGGCGGACGAGCCGAATCTGCTGACGCTCGACGTGGCCGGCGCCAGTGTGCTGCCCGGGCTGATCGACTCGCACGTGCACCTGTCCGTCGTGCCGGGCGCCCTGATCCGCAATGACCCGCCCGAGGCGCTCCGCGAGCAGCGACTGCTACAGCTCCGCGCCTATCTCGCCTGCGGTGTCACCACCGTGCTCGACGCCGGGATCGAGCCCGAGATCGCTCGCGAGCTGAAGGCGGCGCTCGCGGCGGGCGCTACCGGGCCGACGGCGCTCTTCCTCGGGCCTACCTTCTTCGCGCCCCTCGGCTACGGCTCGTACGGCCGCGCCGTCGAGACGCCCGAGCAGGTGCGCGCGCAGTTCGCGGTCTTGCAGTCGCTCGGCGCCGTCGGCGTCAAGCTGATGCTCGAGAGCGGCTGGTCTCCGTTCGGGAACCTCGCTTCGCACAGCCCCGAGATCCGGCGCGAGATCGTGCGGGAGGCGGCGCGCCGCAAGCTTCCGATCTACGTGCACGCGTCCTCCGAGCCCGATTACGAGCAGGCGCTCGATCTAGGCGCCCACGCGCTCATGCACGGGCTGCTGTATCGCGACGACAAGCTCTCGCGCAAATTCATTGCGCGGATGAAGTCGAGCGGCGCCTACCAGGTCTCGACGCTCTCGGTGATGGATTCCCTGCGGATCGAGTTCGAGCCGGAGCGCCTCGACGATTCGATCACGCGGGTCGCAGCGCCCGCGGGCCAGCTCGCGACCGCGCGCGACCCGCGCTCGGGGCGCATCCACGCCGAGAGCCGGGTCGCCTCGGCGGCCGGCTGGCTCCCGGCCCCGGCCCGCCGCGCCGCCGCCGCCTACAACTTCAGCAACAAGGCGATTTCCGAGGCCGTCGCGAGCGCGCGGCGCGCGCTCGCCGCCGAACATCGCGCGGGCGTTCCGATCGTAGTCGGAAGCGACTCGGGCAACGGGCCGATCGTGCCCTACCTGTTCCACGGGCTCACGACGCTGCGCGAGATCGAGCTGCTGGGCGGCGCGGGCCTCTCGCCCGCCGAGGCGATCGACGCCGCCACCCGCACGCCGGCGCGCATGCTCGGCCTCTCGGGCGAGATCGGCACGGTCGAGCCCGGCAAGCGCGCGGACCTCATGATCGTGCGCGGCGATCCGCTGAAGGATCTGCGCGCGCTGCGCAACGTCGTCTGGACCGTGAAGAACGGCGTTCCGCACACTCCGGCGGAGTGGATGGAGCGTTAGGGTGAAGATCGCCGATCGAGCGCTCGCCAGGTGGCGCGGATCGAGTCCGACACTACTCCTCGCGATCGCGGCCGCACTCTTCGTCGCTCCCGCAATCTACGTGCTAACGGCCGCCATGCTGAGCCAGCAGGGAGCGCTCGGAGACGTGACGATCTCTGGCGCGCTGGAGCTTGCGATCTGGTCCGCCAGTGGCGCATTCCTGCTGGCGCCCTTCGCAATTCCGAGGCTTCTCCGATCCTTTGCGCGCTCGGTTCAACTTCTCCTCGCCTTGGTTGTTTCTGTTGGCGCTTGCGTGCCGGGTCTCGTCCTTACCTTCGTAACCGGCCATCGAGCTCCCGTGCGTGCGTTGGGTGCGGCATCCATGCTCGCGATTCTCGGCTGGACCTGGGGATTTCGCGAGTGCTTCAAGGCAGGGCGAATCGAATCGATTGCCCCGCGCTACACCACCATTCTCGCTCTGGTCGGGGTCATCTCCCTCCTATTCGTGGTTTTCCGGGTCGCCTCTTGGGACCGCGCCGTCGAGTCGGGAGGCGGGGTCGCAGCGAGCGGATTCCTGAACTTCGTCGATACGACGGTCGGTATTGCCTCTTTATCGGTTGCTCGGCCTCGGCATCTCAATTCTGCGTACGCTCGGCCAACGACCGAGGTCCTCTCTTGGGCCCTGCTCGGCATCCCTCTGCTCGGAACCTTCGCCGCGCTCTATTGGCTTTTCGCCGTGCGGAGGCAAGAGCAGATGATCGCTACGAGTGCGCACGCCGCCTGACACCTGTGGGCGGCTGCGTCAAGTCGCGTGATGGCGCTGCCGATTCGAGTGGGATGGCAGTACCCGTAGAGTTTCGAATTCAGCGCTCTTGGGTCGCGTTGGGCAAATGGCTCGGTTTCGTCGCCCTAGCCATGGGTCTTTTCTCCCTCGCGGTCCCGATGTTCGATGCCGAGGTTCCGTGGTGGCTCGCCGTTGTATCGGGCTCCCTCGGGCTCGCGGGCGCCTGGTGGTGCATGCGCCTTGGATATCGGCCCAGGCTCTACTCGATCGAGCTCTCTGACGAGGGCGTCCGCCTCCCTGCAGAGAATCGATGGGCCCCCTGGTCGCAGCTCACAGATCTCGCGGAACGCCTCGTACTCCAGCGAGTCGATATCCTTGACCAGACAGGTTCTCGTTTTGCTTCGCTGGAGTACCAGCTGGATGGATTTTCGGAGGCTCTTGACCGGACGATCGCCGGAATCCGGCTCCTTTCGCCGGAGCAGGAGACATTCCGCCGCCAGGTCTCATCTGGCCCTTCTCTTTTCGGAATAGTCGTCGGCGGTCTCATGGTCGGATTCGGTATCTGGCAGTGGTTCTCGAGCGGCGCTTTCAGCGGCCTCCTGCTGGCCTGCATTTTCGTTGGCGTCGCCGGATACGATGCGATGACCGAGATCTGGTCTGTCCAGCTCCGGAGGGAAGGACTTGTGATCAAGCGAGGTCCACGGACTCGGATCATTCCGTGGAATGAGATCGCTGGCGTCGAACTTTCACTCCGCCCGGTCGGCAACGGCAGCCAACTGCTCGACGTCTTCCTCATTCACCCTTCCGGGACTCGCGAGCATATCCGGCCGCTTGGATCGAATCCGTTTCATCTCAAATCACGAATTTCGCACGGGCTCGAGGCTTCGCGGACAGGCTGAGCGCCCACCGACACCGCCGAGGTTCCGGGATAGGAATGATCGGGAGCTTTCAGCCCCCGCTAGCGCCCGCGCACCTCGGCCCAGGCCCAGTCGAGCCAGGGCAGCAGCGCTTCGATGTCCTCGCGCTCGACGGTGGCGCCGCCCCAGATCCGCAGGCCGGGGGGAGCGTCGCGGTAGCTGGCGACGTCGAACGCGACGCCTTCCTTCTCGAGCAGCGCCACCAGGCTCTTGATGGTCTTCCCGCGCGCGCCCGCTTCCTGCGCGCGGAACCACGGGTCGGCGATCTGCAAGCAGATGGAGGTGCAGGAGCGCGTGCGCGGGTCGCGCGCCAGGAAATCGACCCACGGCGTGCGCTCAACCCAATCCGCGATCGCCGCCAGATTCGCCTCCGAGCGCCGGATCAGCCCGGGGACGCCGCCCTCGCGCTCGGCCCAGGCGAGCCCGTCTAGGGCGTCCTCGACGCACAGCAGGCTGGGGGTGTTGATGGTGGAGCCCTCGAACACGTCGGCCAGCAGCTTGCCGTTCTCCTTGAGCCGGAAGATCTTCGGCATCGGCCACAAAGGTGTGTGGCTCTCGAGGCGCGCGAGCGCATGCGGCGAGAGCGCGAGCATCCCGTGCGCGGCCTCGCCGCCGAGCACCTTCTGCCACGACCAGGTGACGACGTCGAGCTTCTCCCAGGGGAACTCCATCGCGAACACGGCCGAGGTCGCATCGCAGAGCGTCAGCCCCGCACGGGTCTCGGGGATCCAGTCGCCGTTCGGGACGCGCACCCCCGAGGTGGTGCCGTTCCAGGTGAAGACCACGTCGCGGTCGAACTGGACCGCCGTGAGATCCGGGAGTTCTCCGTAGGCGGCCCCCAGCACGCGCGCGTTCAGTCCGAGCTGCTCGGTCACGTCGGTGACCCAGCCCTGGCCGAAGCTCTCCCAGGCGAGCACGTCGACCGCGCGCGGGCCGAGCAGCGACCAGATCGCCATCTCGAACGCGCCGGTATCGGACGCGGGGACGATCCCGAGCTTGAAATCCGCGGGCAGACCCAGCAGCGCGCGGCTGCGGTCGATCACCGCCTTCAGGCGGTCCTTGCCGATCTTCGCGCGGTGCGAGCGGCCGAGCGCGGCGCTCTTCAGCGCCTCCAGGCTCCAGCCGGGCCTTTTTGCGCAGGGCCCGGAAGAGAACTCGGGGCGATTCGGTCGGCGGGTCGGTTTCATCCGCGGTCTCTCGGGAGAGGGGGGCGCAGTGTATCGGCGGAGCGCCGCGCGAGCCAGCCCTCGACGCGGCGGTAGAGGAAGAGCAGCACGAAGAAGGCCAGGATCAGCTGGAGCCCGCGCAGCGCCGCGAGATTCACCAGCGAGCGCGAGCGCTCCTCGACCTGGTCGATGCGTGCCGTCACCTGGGCGAACGGCGCTCCGACCGCGTCCGAGGCCGCGAACGTCTGAAGCGAATCGAGCATCGCGCGCAGCTCGGTAGCCGCCGTGGTCACCTGCGCGGCGGTCTGCTCCCACTCGCGGATGTCGAAGGGGCGCGAGGGCTGGCTCGGATCCGCCGGCGGCTTGCTGAGCTGCTCGACCAGCCCGCCCCACGCGCTGCCGGCGGCCGCCACCGCCGTGGCCGTGCGCTCCAGCGACTGCGAGAGTGGACCGAGGCTCTGGCCCGTGCGCTCCGCCTCCGCGAGCAGCTCGCGCAGTCTTTCGGGCAGCTCCTGCGCCGTCTGCGAGAGCGACTCTGCGCTGCGCGCGAGCGAATCGAAATCCTCCAGGCCGTCCGCGATGTTTCCCTGCTGGCCGAGATCGAACGCGAGCAGCTCGAGGTTCCAGCGGATCAGGCGCGGCATCCCGGCGACGATCCGGCTGATCTCCATGGCGGTGTCATTGAACTCGCGGATTGCCTGGGCTCCCTGGTCGACGCCTTGCAGCGCGCGGAAGGGCGACATCGGGATCGCCGTCACCCAATCAAAGATCGGGCTCGACTCGCTGGCCGTCACCAGGCTCTGGACCTTCTCGGACACGAACTCTCCGCGCATCGGCTGCGCACGCACGAGGGTCTCGACTTCCCGCGTGACGCGCGCGAGCTCCTTCTCGGTGAGGAAGCGATCCCCGAGCGCGATGGCGGCTGCGAGCAGCTCCGCGCTGGCGTCGACCGCGAGCTTCTGCTGCTCGCCGAAGGCCTCCACTCCGCCTCCCGCCGTGAGAAATTCGTGCATCGAGGTCGCCACGGTGAGCATGGCCACGTAGGCGGCCTCCGGCTGGCTCAGGAACGCGGCCTGGTTCACCACCGGCGTCACGCCGAGCTTCCAGCGCAGCGTGCGGCGCTGGACCAGCGGATCTTTGGTGCCGGCGGAAATCGTGTCCGCCGTGGCGATCACCGTCGCCTCGAAGCGGCTCGCGTACTGGAGCAGCGCATCGCGCAGCTCCTGCTGCGTGATGCGTCCCGATCCGGCGCTCTCGCCCGTCACCACGCCGGCGACCCACCGGCTTCCCGGAATCGAAGCACAGGCGCTCGCGAGCAGGAGCACGGGAAGAGCGATCCGGAGAGGGGCCGCGCGCATGGCTCAGATCCGCATGATCCCGCGCCGCGGCGTGGCGGTTCCGTAGGTCTCCGAGAGCAGCGGCGCCCCCAGCGCGGCCAGCACTTCCCGGTGTTGGGGGATCGGCGTGCGGATCATCGTGTCTTCAAACTTCCTCAGGCGCTCGAAGCACGGCAGCCGGAGCGTCCGATCCACGAAGCCGGCCGTCTTCGGCCAGCGCGCCCGGTCCACCGAGTAGCGCGCGAAGGCGGCATTGCGGAAGAAGCAGGCGATCGAGAGATCCGCGATCGAGACCTCGCCGAACAGGAACCCCTCGGCGGGAAGCTGCGTCTCGAGATAATCGAGCACGTGCGGGAGATCGTGATCGAGGGTCTGCTTCAAGATCGCCTCGTCCGTTTTCTCGCCCCAGACGCGGGGGTTGATCGCCACCTGGTTGAAGAGCCGCCAGATGATGACCTCCCCCATCCGGGTGTCGGCGAACTCCTCGAGCCAGCGCGCGCGGGCGCGCAGGGCGATGTCGCGCGGGTAGAGGGGCGGCTGCGGGTGGCGATCTTCCAGGTACTGGCAGATCACGGAGGAGTCCGCGAGCGTGACGCGATCGTCGACGAACACCGGGATCCGCCGCAAGGGGCTGAGCTGCGAGAAGCGCTCGTCGCCCATGAACGGGACGATCGGATCGATCTCGTAGTCGAGCTGCTTGAGGTGCAGGCAGGCCAGCACCTTGCGCACGTAGGGCGAGATGTAGCTGCCGATGATCTTGACCGGTGCCGTCATGCGCGCCCGCCGCCCGGGTGTGTCAGCGCTAGAGCCAGCCGCGCTTCTCGTAGGCCTTCTGGATCTCGTCCGCAATCTCCCGCGCGGTGCGGCGGGCGCCTGCGTCGACGCTGGTCATGAAGACCTCGCTCACGGTGGTGGTGCCCGCCGCCACCCCGGCCGCCACCGCCGCCGTGCCCGCGGCCGCACCCGCCCCGAGCGTGACGGCTGCGCCGGGCTTGTAGCCGCTGTTGGCCGAGGTGTCGGCCTCACCGATCAGCATGCCGCCCTGGTAGACCTGCGCGTGGGTGCGTACCTCGCTCCCGCCCAGGCCGAAGCCCACCAGGGTCCGCAGCGTCTGGTTGCCTTCGTCGAGCGTCCGGAACTGCCCGACGATGATGGCCGTCGTCGAGGAGGCCGGTGTCGAGCGATCGCCGCGCACGGCGGGAATCCCCTTTTCGACCAGTTTTTTGACGAGCTCGTCCGCAAGGGCGTTGGCGGCGGCGTGCCCGACCCTCTGGGCGTCGGTCGATGGCACTTCGCCGCTCACGGCGCGCAGCATCGAGGGCGCGATGCCGCCGTCGAGCTCGACCTCGCTGCGGGTCACGGCGAAGTTCCGCACCACCACGCGATCCGGCTTCGGCAGCTCGCTCAGTGTGCGCCGCGTCACATCGACATTCGTCTGCGCGCAGCCGATCGCGAGCGCGGCGAGCGCCAGCGCGAGCAGGCCGGACGCGGCGCTTCGAGCCACCGTTTGGAATTCGCCCATGGTCACTCCTTCAGGAGAGGGGGGATGCCGATGAACTTTCCAGGCCCGCAACGCTAGCATGTCGGCCGCAGCGGGAGGGGGCGAAGCCTTGGAGAAGCTCCTGGCGCGATGGTTTCTCCGGCTCTCGGGCTGGGAGGCGGAGGGTGCGAAGCCGGTGGCAAGCCGGTTCGTGCTGATCGCGGCTCCCCACACCTCGAACTGGGATCTGGCCTTCCTGCTCGCGCTCGCCGCCGATTTCGACCTGCGCGTCTCGTGGATGGGCAAGCACGCGCTCTTCAAGCCCCCCTTCGGCTGGCTGATGCGCCTCACCGGCGGCATCCCGATCGTCCGCCACCAGCGCGGAGACATGGTCGCGCAGGCGGCGCGCACGTTCGCGAGCGTGGAAAAGCTCGCGCTCGTCGTCCCCGCCGAGGGGACACGCGATCACGTCACCCACTGGAAGTCGGGCTTCTACCACATCGCGCGCACCGCGAACGTCCCGATCGTGCTCGGCTACCTCGACTACTCCCGCCGCCGGGGCGGCTTCGGCCCCTCGATCGAAGCCACCGGCGACGTCGGCGCCGACATGGACAAGATCCGGGCCTTCTACGCCGACAAGGTCGGAAAGTTCCCGGACCAGTTCGGCGACGTCAGGCTCAAAGAGGAGGGGCCGGCATGAAAGCCCTCTTCCGAGTGTTGCTGGCGATCGCGATCCTCGGGCTTTCCGCCTGGGCGGCGCTCGCGCTCTACTTCGGGCCGCTGGCATCGACGGCGGGGGCGGCGGGGGTGGCTGTGGTCGGCCTGCTCGCCGCGTTCGCGGCGGTGCGCCGGCGCGGGAGCTGGTGGCCGGTGGCGCTGTTCGCGGTCGCCTTCCTCGGCTTCGCGTTCGTCTGGCGCGGCGTCACGCCCTCGAACCAGCGCAGCTGGCAGCCCGACGTGGCCGAGCTGGCCTGGGCCAGCTTCGACGGCGATCTCGTCACCATCCACAACATCCGCAATTTCGATTACCGGTCCGAGACCGACTACACGCCGCACTACTACGACAAGACCTTCGACCTGCGCGAGCTCGACTCCGTCGATCTGATCGCCGTCTACTGGATGGGCGACGCGATCGCGCACATCATGCTGAGCTTCGGGTTCGCGGGCCGCGACTTCGTCACGGTCTCGATCGAGACGCGCAAGGAGACCGGCGAGAGCTACGACACCGTCCGCGGCTTCTTCCGCAATTACGAGCTGATCTACATCGTCGGCGACGAGCGCGACCTGATCCGCCTGCGCACCAACTACCGCAAGAATCCCCCCGAAGACGTCTACCTCTACCGCTCCGTGGGACCGCCCGAGAACGCGCGGCGGCTCTTCCTCGACTACTTCCGCGAGATCAACGAGCTCCGGGACCACCCGGCCTTCTACAACTCGCTCACCACTAACTGCACCACCAACGTGCTGATGCACACCCGGGTGAACCCCGGCCAGCACGCCTACTCGTGGAAGATCCTGCTGAGCGGCTACGCGCCGCTCTACGCCTACGAGACCGGACGCCTCGACACCAGCCTGCCGTTCGAGGAGCTCAAGCACCGCTCGTTCATCAACGGCGCCGCCTGGGCCGCCGACCAGGCCCCCGACTTCTCGCAGCGCATCCGCGCCGAGCTGCCCAAGCCGCCGGCGCGCGCTGCGGGCGAGTGAACGCTTTCGGTCAGCTGGCTCGGCGGGCCGCGGCTTTCTTGCGATGCTTCGAGCGCGGCAGCACTTCCGTGAGGACTCGGCGCAAGGCGCTCTCGAACGATTCCACCTGGCCCTCCATGTACTCACGCAGGGCGCGGTTCATCATGGTCTGGTAGTTGCCGCCCCCAGCCTCGTGGACCTGCTTCCGGAACCAGTCCAGCACGTCATCATCGATTCGAATCGTGATGCGGGTCTTACCCGGCGGAGCAGCAATCACGGCGCCGCGCCTGGCCTTGCTGAAGTCGTAGTTTCGCTTCATCGACTGAGGGCGATCAGTATATCTAGCCGTGTGCGATCACCGCTCCCCGCGCACCCGGATCAGGTAGGCGCCGCCGCCGGCTTCGACGGCGTAGGCTTCGACCACCGGCGAGAGGCGGCCGGCCAGCAGCTCCCGCACGCGGGGCTTGAGGACGGGGCCGCCCTGCGAGCGGTTGCCCTTGCCCGTGATCACCCGCACCACGGCGCCCGGGCGGCGGCGGCTCCAGCCCACCAGGAACGACTCGAGCTGCACGGCCGCCTCCGCGGCCGTCAGAAAATGGAGATCCCGCTCGTCGTCGACGACCGCAGCGTGCAGCGAGCCGCTCGGACCCGACGGCTTGGGGCTGCGCGGGCGGCGCCTACCCATCGGGAGTCCAGTGCTTCGCCCAGGCGTCGAGGGGCGCGAGGGCCGCGAGCAGCCCCGCACCCTCGCGCGTGAGCCGGTAGCCATCCCCCGCGCGCTGCGCGAGCACGCCGGCCTCGCGCAGCTCGGCGAGGCGCGAGTTCAGGACGGTGGGCGACACGCCGTCGCAGCGCTGCTGGAGCGCGCGGAAGGAAAGGCCGCCGTCGCGCAGCTCCCAGATCACCCGCAGCGCCCAGCGCCGCCCGAGCAGATCGAGCAGCGCCATGATCGGGCGGCCGCTCCGGGAGCCGCGGACCGGGCGACCCGGGCGCGGCCCCGGCTCGGCTCGCGCACCGCGAGGATTGCGCTTGCGGACGGCCATGGCGGCTCCGGCCTTTCGCTACTGAAAACGTAGCGATATGCTACGGAAAGAGTAGCACCGAAGGAGGCCCCATGACGACCCCCCGCCTGGCTCCGCTCGAGCCGCCCTACCCGCCCGCGCTGGCCGCGACGCTGGCAGCCATGATGCCGCCCGGCGTCCCGCCGCTGGCGCTCTTCCGCACGCTGGCCCACAACCCCCGCGTCCTCGAGAAGATCCGCGCCTCGAACCTGCTGGACCGCGGCTCGCTCGAGCGCCGCGAGCGCGAGATCGTGATCCTGCGCGCCACGGCGCGGGCGGGCGGCGAGTACGAATGGGGCGTGCACGTGGCCTTCTTCGCAGCAAAGGTCGGCCTCACGGAGGCCCAGGTCGCCGCCAGCGTGCAGGGCGGCCCGGACGATCCCGCCTGGAGCCCGCGCGAGCGCCTGCTCGTGCGCCTGGTCGATCAGCTCCACGACACCGCCCGGCTCGACGACGCGCTCTGGGGCGAGCTCGCCGCCGCCTTCGAGCCCGCGCAGCGGGTCGAGCTGGTCGTGCTCGCGGGCTTCTACCGCACGATCTCCTGCGTGGTGAACGCGTTCGCGGTCGCCCCCGAGGCGGGCGCGCCTCGGTTTCCGCCGCGCTAGTCGGACGCCCGTGCCAGCGCCATCACGCGATCGAGAACCTCCTGGCGGCCGCCGATCACCTCGATCTCCCAGCGGCGCGCCTCGTCGAGGCGCGCCGCAAAGGCCTCGCGCTGCTCCAGCACGGTGTCGACGGCGCGCTGCACCCGCGGCGCCTCGAGCTCCGCACGAGGCCCGTCCGCGAGCGCGACGGCGAGCCCGAGCCGCTGGCAGCAGCGCGCCATCTCGGGCTGATCGCCAAAAAAAGGATAGGAGAGCATCGGAACCCGGTGGAAGATCGCTTCGTGGGTCGAGTTGAGGCCGTGATGCGTGACGAAGAGATCGGCGTCCCGGAGCGCGCCCCACTGGTCGACGTAGCGCTCGACGCGCACGCCGGGCTTTTCCAGCCGACGCCGCTCGGCGGGATTCGCCGGGTAATGGCCCAGGCCGATCAGCGCGCGCGCGCCGCGCTCGCTGAGCACCTCGGCCAGTCGCACCAGCGCCGCGAGCGCGGGCTGCGCGTAGTAGCGCCAGATCACGGTTCCGAAGGAAACGTAGACACGCAGACCCGCGCCCTCGCCGGCGAGCGGTCGCTCCTTCGAGTCCGTGTTACGCCGCTCGGGCGCCAGCGAGCCGAAGAACGCGACCGGCTCGAAGGCCTCGCGGTCGCTCTCCTCCAGATAGCGCGGCGGCTCGGCGCAGAGGTTCAGATGGGGGCTCAGGCCGTCGAGGTAGGAGAACGGGCTCGCGTCCTGCATCCCATACACGGTGCGCAGTCTCTCCACGGCTGCCCGACATGCGGCCGAAATCGCCACGCGCGGGTCGGCCCGCGTCTCCGCGATCGCGCGCGCGGGCACCTGGGCGTGGCCCGCCCGCATGCCGACGTAGGGGATGCCGAGGCGGCGCGCGATCAGCGGCGCCGCCACCACGTAGGAGTCGTATACGATCAGCGCCGGGCGCAGCGCCGCGACCTCCTCGATCAGCGGCTCCGCGTAGGCGGCGGCGAAGCTCACCAGCCGGCTCGGCAGGGGGACCGATTCTTTGTCGACCGCGTCGAGCGGATACTTCGCGAAGAGATCGAAGAAGTGCGCACCCGCCGCCTCGGCCGGCTCGCGGCCTTCGGGGCGCGCCATCACGTGGACGGTGAGGCCGCGCTGCACGAGCCCGGCGATCAGCGGCAGCAGCCGCTGGAAGTGACCGCCCCCCGCCGCGAAGACGACCACATTCTGGCGGCTCACGGAGCTCCTCCGGCTGCGAGCTCGCGCAGCCGCGCCAGCGGCAGGGCGAGTGCTTCCGCCGGCCCGCCGAGGCGCAGGTTCGCCCCGCGCGCCGCCATCGCGATTTGCCAGAAGCGCAGCGCCGCGGGCGGCTCGGGCGCCGTGCTGGCGTAGCCGCCCAAAAAGGCCTGCCACGCGAGGTCCGTCACAGGCCAGCGCGACCAGCTGCGGCCGAGGTCGACCCCCGCGGCGTCCAGGCCGAGCCACTCGTTGTCAATCAAATGCAACTTGCCCGCCGCGTCGGTCACCAGGTTCTCGGGACAGAAGTCGCGATGCACGAGCACTGCAGGAGCGCCGCCGGGATTCCGGCGCGCGAGCTCAGCCTGCAGCGCCTCGCCCGCGTCCGCCGAAAGCGCGCCGGCGGAGGAGAGCCTCGAGAGATCCTCGAGCGCCCGCTCGCGGCGCTCCTGGCTGGAGACGAATGCGGGTGCGTCCGCCGGCCGGGCGGCGTGGAGCCGCCCGAGCAGGCAGCCCAGCTCGTGCGAGCGGGTCTCGGCCTGCGCCGGCGAGAGGCACTCGCCCTCGATCCAGGGTTCCAGCAGCAGCGGGCCGCGGCGCTCGATCCGGGGCAGGAACGGGACGTCGACCCGGGCGCGCAGCGTGGCCAGGGCGGCAGCCTCTTCGGCGCTCTCGAACAGCCGCAGCTTGAAGACGCGGCCCTCGAGCGTCTCCGCGCGCAGCGTGCGCCGTCCGGCCTTTCTGCCCGTGCCCGCGGGCGAAAGGCTCTCGAGCTTCGCGAAGCGCAGCCCCTGGCTCACGAGCAGGTCCGAGAGCTCCGCGGATTCGAGATCGCTCATCACGCTTGCGGGTAGAATACAACGCATCGCCAGCCCGATGCGCCCTGTGGCGTGCCGGGGAGGAGCAGCGGTGCAAAGCGAGGACGACACGCGCGCTCTCTCGCAGGTTGCTCCCGGCTCATGGGTCGGCGAGCTGCTGCGGCGCTACTGGATGCCGATCGCGGCGGCGGTCGAGCTCGAGCAGCGACCCATCCGCCCCGTGCGCGTGCTGGGCGAGGACCTGGTCGTCTACCGGAATGGCGGCGGCTACGGGCTCGTCGGCCGCCGCTGTCCGCACCGCCAGTTCGACCTCTCGTTCGCAACCGTCGAGGAGCGCGGCATCCGCTGCAGCTTCCACGGCTGGCTCTTCGACGGCGAGGGCCGCTGCCTCGAGCAGCCCCTCGAGCAGGCCATGCACCCGGAATCGACCTTCAAGGACCGGGTGCACACGGCGGCCTACCCGGTGCAGTCGAAGGCGGGCCTGCTGTGGGCCTACCTGGGTCCGGCGCCCGCGCCGCTGCTGCCGGACTGGGCGGGCTTCTACAGCCCGGGCTACACCGTCTTGAGTCTTCTGCACGTGCCCTGCAACTGGGTCCAGATCATGGAGGGCTTCTACGATCCGGTCCACGTCGAGTGGCTCCACGATCGCTGGTCCTTCCACCTGCACGGGCGCGCCGTTCCCACCCGGCGCCCGCGCCACACGGCGTTCCGCTGGCTCGACTTCGAATACGGCGTGATCTTCCAACGCAAGCTCGCGGGCTCCGACGAGTGGCTGGCGGATCGCACCGTCGTCTTCCCGAACCTGGATGGCGCGGCCGGCCAGGGTTGGTACCTGACCTGGGTCGTCCCAGTCGACGACACCCACGCGATCCTGGTGTATCGGCTCACCCTCACCAGCTGGAAGACGCCGCTCGGGCAGGTGATGGTCCCCGCCAGCCGTCGCGCGCAGCAGACACGCGTGCCCGCGTATCGCGCGCAGGCGAGCCTCGATGCCGAAGCCGGGCCGCCCGAGCACTTCGGCAGCCACCTGGTGAGTCAGGACTACGCCAGCTGGCTCGGGCCGGGCGTGCTGGTCGACCGCACCCGCGAGAACCTTGGCGAGACGGACCGGGGCATCCTGATGTTCCGGCGGAAGCTGCTCGAGCAGGCGCGCATGGTGGCGGAGGGCGGCGATCCGCAGGGTGTGATCCGCGACCCGAAGGACAACCGCAGGATCACGCTGCCGGGCGCGCGCAAAGGCTACGGGATTCGCGGCGAGGGGCTGCCCGGGCTCACCGGCGAGGGCGACGTGATGTTCCGCGCCTTTCTCCCCGTCGGGATTCCGCCGGAGATCCGGCAGGAAGTCGAGCAGGCGATGACCGCGCTCGTCGAGGGACTGCGCCCCGACTGGTGGAAGCGCCGCGCCGATTGACAGGCTCCCGGTACACGCATAGGTTGGGCGTCCCTCGAGCGGAGTGCGGCGTGGTCACGGCGAACGTTCGCGAGATGCTTCGGTCCTTCATTCTCTCGAGCTTCCTGCCCGGCGAGGAGCCGGAGACGCTCGAGGATTCGACGCTGCTGGTGTCGAGCGGCGTGATCACGTCGCTCTCGCTGCTCGAGCTGGTGACGTTCATCGAAGACCGCTTCTCGGTGGCCCTCGAGGGCGACGACCTGGGAATCGCGCGCATGGACAGCATCGATTCGATGGTCGAGCTCATCCACGAGCGATCCGGATCCGACCTTCGCCGTGTCGCTGACTGAGCTGGGCGCGCGCGACGCGCGTCCCGCCGTGATCGAACCCGGGCGCGGCAAGCTTTCCTACGCGACGCTGGACGATCTCGCGAACCGCGTGGCCGGGCGCCTGCGCAAGCTTGGCGTCGAGAGCGACTCGCGGGTCGGCCTCTACCTGCACCGCTCGAGCGACGCCGTCGCGGCGATGCTGGGCGTGCTGCGGGCGGGCTGCGCCTACGTGCCCGTCGACCCGCGCGCGCCGGCGGAGCGCAATGCCGAGATCTTGGCGGACTGCGGCGTCTGCACGACGCTGGTAGAGGAATGCTTCGTCGAGGGCTATCGCGACGCGTGCCGTCGGCTCGGGCGCGGCGGCGGCTTCGAGCCGATCGGCCCGGTCGGGCTGGGCCAGGCTCTCGAAGACTGGGCGCCGGGCCCTGCGGAGCCCGCGGCCGCCCAGGAGTCCGAGCTCGCCTGCGTGCTCTACACGTCGGGCTCCACCGGCCGACACAAAGGCTGGAAGATGAGCCGCGCGGCGATCGCGGCCCACGCCCGCTGGGGCCGCGAGCTGATCGCGCCCGCGCCCGGCGACGTCTTCGCAAACCACGCGCAGTTCAGCTTCGGCATGTCGCTCTTCGACGTCTTCACCAGTCTTGGCGCGGGCGTGCCGCTGGTGTTGGTGCCCGACGCGGTGCGCCAGTTCGCCGACCGGATCCTCGACCTGATCAGCCGCGAGCGCGTCAGCATCTGGTTCTCCGGCCCGGGCATCCTCTCGCTGATGGCCAAGGTCGAGGACCTCGAGCAGCGCGACCTGAGCGCCCTGCGGCTGGTGGCGTTCGCGGGCGAGGTCTTCCCCGCGCCGGCGCTGCGCGCGCTGCGCAGCCGGCTGCCGCACCCGCGTTACTTCAACTTCTACGGCTCGACCGAAACCAACGTGGCCGCCTTTTACGAGCTTCCAACGAGCGCCGGCTTCGACGAGCCGGCTCCGATCGGGCGCCCCTGCGGGCATTACGAGGCGCGCGTGATGAGCCTCGAGGGAGAGCCGGCTCCGCCGGGCAGCCCGGGCGAGCTACAGCTGCGCGGGGCAGGCCTCGCGACCGGCTACCTGAACCAGCCGGAGCTCAACGCCGAGCGTCTGCTCGAGGCTTCCGATCACGGGCCGCCGTGGTACCGCACCGGCGACCTGGTCGTCGCGCTTCCGACCGGGGAGCTTCGCTATGCCGGCCGGCTCGGCCGCATGCTCAAGCTGCGCGGCTACCGGGTCGAGCCCGGTGAGATCGAGACGCGGCTACACGAGCATCCCCGGGTGGCGGCCGCGGCGGTGGTGCCCGTCGAGGGCCCGCACGGCCTGCAGCTGGTGGCGCACCTGTGCAGCGAGCGGCTCCCCGTCGTCGAGCTCAAGCAGTTTTGCGCCGTCAAGCTGCCCGCGTACATGATCCCGGAGCGCTTCGTCTTCCACGAGGCGCTGCCCCGGAACCTGCGCGGCAAGATCGACTTCGAGGCGCTGCGCGCGCTCTAGCCGTGCACGAACCCGGCCAGCGCTTCGGCGAGCTCGCCCCAGGCCGAGCCGAAGGTCTGGTGGCCGGCACGTTCGATGGTGCCGCGGGTCGCGCGCGGCAGCGCGGCGGCGAGCGCGCGCACCGGGGCTTCGAAGACCTCGCGCGAGCGCCCGCCGCGAAGCAGCAGCACCGGGACCGCGAGCGCGCAAAGCTCCGCGCGCTCCACCCGGTAGGCGACGGTGGCGACCAGATCGCCGTGGATCGGCCGCCACTGGCCGCGCGCGCGTGCCTGCGCCTGCGGCGAAAGGCGTCGCCAGAGCGCCTCGGAGAGCAGGCGGCGATGGAAGAGCTCCGCGGCGCGCTCCGGCTCGCCGCGGCCAAGCCAATGCTCGAAGGTCGCGAGCAGCTCGATTGGGCCGGCCGGAACCTCGCCGTCCCCCCCCACCGCCGGCTCGAAGAACGCTGCGCTGCGCACCAGCTCCGGCCGCCGCCGCGCCAGCTCGAGCGCGACGACGGCCCCGAACGACACGCCGAAGAGGTGCACGGGCCCGCCGCCGCCCAGCCCGCCCACGAGATCCGCCAGGTCGGCAGCGTGCTCGTGCGCCGAGCTCGGCGCGCTCTCATGGGG
>Ga0184637_10000395_pt1 | contig 32532 bp, 30 predicted proteins | sample PLM3_127_b2_FD_133143 | JGI IMG/M metagenome (GOLD analysis project Ga0184637, IMG submission 133143) | Groundwater sediment microbial communities from an aquifer in East River, Colorado, USA - PLM3_127_b2 | ecosystem: Environmental > Terrestrial > Soil > Riparian zone | place: USA: East River... | reverse complement strand
AGGCGCGAGAGCGCTCGCCGTCGTGAAGAACTGAGTAGCGCTGTCGGAGGGCGCGTCAAGAATCTCGGGAGTCTCGGGAATTTCGGGCTCGTCGGGCTCGTACTCCGCGCTCGGTCCGGCGCCGCTGCCGTCGAGGATCGCTTCCATCATCTCGCCCGTGGATGGCGCGGTCTCGGTCACGGCGGCTTTCGCATCGAGGTAAAGCTGGGTGTGGTGGAGCGCATCGGGAACCGGCTTCGGGGCCGGCGCGATCTCCGGTCGGGTCGTCGCCCGGCTCGGGGGCGGTGGCTCCGGTCGGTCCACCGCCACCTTCGTGTGGAGAAGATCCGCGGGTATGGGACGCGGCGGGGGCTGAGGTGCTCGCGGGACCTTCGGGACCTGAACGGTTGCGATCTGCGTTTCCACGAACCGCTGCGGGATCGGAGGCGCCGGCTCCAGGTTCATGACCGTCGTCGCGAGATCCGGAGGCGGAGTGGGGACTGAGACCTGGGGGACCGGAGCCATCGGGAACGGGGCGGCCATCTCGGCCATCTCGGCCATGTCCGCCATCTTAGCCACGTCAGCCATGTCAGTATGCTCGGCGATCTCCGCTGCGGCAGCCACCGGGGTCACTGCGAGCTCAATCCATTCGAGCGACTTGAAAGCCCAGAGGTAGCGGCAGGCGTCGAAGTCGTCGATCATCGCTTCGGCGCAGACGTCGGCGATACGCATGGGCTCGTTCAGCAGCGCCAGGAGCTCGGTAGGTCCCGACTCCAGCTTGAGGCGTGACCACTCGACCTCGGTGGCGCTCGAAACCTGGTATTTCGAGTCGAGATCCCCGACACCCTTCGAGACCCGCCGCCAGCTATCGACCAGCTGGACGCCGTCGAGAACGAGCTGGGCGACAGGCATGTCGAGGATTATCGACTCCTTGCGCGAAAGCTCCCCTTCCTTGAACCCGTACCAGGATTCCGTGCGCCGAAACAGTCCCAGGATGACGGCTCGCACCTGACCCACGACCGCGGGAACGAGGTCTTTCGGCTCGAGCACTCCTTCGGCGACGAGAAGCGCGCCCAGACGCTTTCCCGGCGAGACCAGCTTCGAGACGCGCCTGTGGTCATCGAGGGAGATCTGTCCGTTGCGCAGCAGGTAGGGACCCAGTCCGTCGTCGTCGGACGAAGACTCGGCGAAGACGATCTTCCCGTCTTTCACGTAGACCGTCTTGTCCGCCTCGGGATTCGAGAACGAGAGACGCCCGGTCTTGCCCGAGCGGCTAATCGACAAGAGGAGATCGGGAAGATCGTACGGGTCGTTCCAGCAGTTCAATACCCCTTCGAGGGGGATTGCGCTCCTCGCGGGCATCAGGTCGTCCTCATCTGCTCTTCTCGGTCGCCGTGCCCACACAGGGCACCGCCCTGCGCGAAAACGAGCGATTGAAATTGGGGGTTTCCTGATTATATCAGGAAACGCCCAGGATTTCGTCCAGGTTGGTGGGTATCCGTACGGTGAAAGTCGCGCCCTTCCCGGGCTCGCTCTCGACGTCGATCCGTCCGCGATGGTCCTTGATGATCTGATAGCAGATGGAGAGGCCGAGTCCAGTGCCGATCCCGACACCCTTGGTGGTGAAGCCGGGGTCGAAGACCCGGGCAACGTTTTCCTTGGCAATCCCGATGCCGTCGTCGGTAATCTCGATGTTGGCCGTCTTGTCCTCGACCCAGGTCCTTATGCTGATCGTGCCCTTGTCCCCGATTGCCTGACGAGCGTTGTTGATGAGGTTCAGGAACACCTGGTTCAGCCGGCTGGGGAAGACCGACATCATGGGCAGCTTTCCGTAATCGCGCACGATCTGGATATTGTGCTTGATCTCGTGGTGCACCAGGGTGAGCGTGTCCTCGAGCCCTTCGTGGACGTCCACCTTCTTCACTTCGGCCTCGTCGAGCCGCGCGAAGCTTCTCAGTCGCCTGACGATCTCCGCCACCCGCGAGGCGCCCGATCGGATGACCTGGTTCGACTCGTCGATCATCGCGAAGAGCGACTTCAGTCTCTCATCGCTCTCGAAAGCCTCGGGGCTCGTTTCCTTCAGGTGCTCCTTCAGCTTCGCGATCGCCCGCACGAGGGTGTCGTGCATGCTGGTCATGGCGCCGACCGGGGTATTGATCTCGTGGGCGATGCCCGCGACGAGCCCGCCCAGAGAAGCCATCTTTGCCGCCTGGACCAGCTGGGTCTGCGTCTGCCTCAGCTCGCGATTGGTGTCGGCGAGATCGGTCAAGGCTCTCTTGATCGCGGTGATGTCGCGTCCCATGCTCACGTAGAGGTCGAGCTTTCCCTCCTCGTCGTGGATGGGGAAGACGCTCACCAGGACTGGAATCCGCTCGCCGTCCCTGGACATGCCCTCGAGCTCGCCCGTGAAGCCTCCTTCCTTCTCCATCGCCTCGCGCACCTCGAAAGCCTTCTCGGGAGTGAGGAAGTCGTACACCGTCTTGTCCTTCAAGTCCTCGTCCGTGAAGCCGGTGCGCCTCTGGTGCGCCGGATTCCTCTCCAGAATGTGACCCTCCTTGTCGATCACCAGGATGACGTCGACGGAGTGCTTGAATACCTCTTGATAGAGGTGAAGCCGGTCCGCGAGGTCTTTTCGGCGGGTGATATCGAGAAGGCCCCCGAGGACCACCTTCTCTCCCGCCATCTCGGAGGTCGCGAGAGAGAACACCGTCCACATCGGCGAGCCGTCCGCGCGCTTCACCCTCACTTCCATGTCGGTGACGAATCCGTCCCGCTCCAGCCGCTCCAGAACCTCCGTCCGTTTCTCCGGGTCGTAGTAGAAGTCCACGGTGTTGCGGTTCTTGATCTCGTCGGGGGTGAGGCCCACGAGATCCGCCAGGTGCTTGTTGGCGTAGAGGATTTTGCCGTCACGGACGCGGGCGATGATGTAGGGGACGGGGACCGCCTCCACCAGCCGGAGGATCTGTGCCTCGGCCTCGCGCTGCCAGCGCTGGAGCCGGGCGAACTCGATCGCCTGATGGATACTGATCTCCATCTCGTCCAGGCTCACGGGCTTGATGAGGAATCGCTGGGCGCCTTCGACGATCGCCGAAACCGCGATCGGAATCGACGGATGGGCGGTCAGGAGGATGAAAGGAACGTCCGGATTTCGGCGCTGGACTCGGCGGAGGACTTCGAGGCCGTCCATCCCCGGCATGTTGAGATCGCAGAGGACGACGCTGGTGTCGCTGGAGAGGAGGCTCAGGCCCTCGTCGCCCGAAGCGGCTTCGGCCACGCCGAACCCTCGCTCTCTGAGGCTTGCCGCGAGTGAGCTCCGCTGCGCGGGGTCGTCCTCTATATAGAGGATCTTGATGTCCGGCATCTCAGCGGCACGGCGCCGCTACAGGCCTCGGTCGGCCATTCGGTGAATGAGATCGATGACCCGGCAAGAGAAGGCCCACTCGTTGTCGTACCAGGAGAGGACCTTCACCGCGTCGCCGTCCACCACCTTGGTGAACGGAGCGTCGACGATGGAGGAGTGGGGATTGCCGCGGAAATCGCTCGAGACCAGCTCCTCATGCGAGACGGCGAGGATTCCCTTGAGATTCCCGTTCGCGGCGTTCTCGAAAGCCCCGTTCACGTCCGCCGCCGTGACTTTGCGGCCGAGCCAGGCGGTCAAGTCGGTCAAGGAGACGTTCGGAGTCGGGACCCGCACCGAGATTCCGTCGAGTCGTCCCACGAGCTCGGGGAGCACCTTGGTGACGGCGAGGGCGGCTCCGGTGGTCGTGGGGATCATCGAGAGCGCCGCCGCCCTCGCCCGCCTCAGGTCCGAGTGGGGCAGGTCCAGGAGCTTCTGGTCGTTGGTGTAGGAATGCACCGTGGTCATGATGCCCTTCTTCAGCCCGAACTCCTGGTGCAGGACCTTGACGATCGGCGCGAGGCAGTTCGTGGTGCAGGACGCGTTCGAGAGGACGTGGTGCTTCGCCGGGTCGTACTGGTCGTCGTTGACACCCATGACGATCGTGATGTCCTCGCCCTTGGCGGGAGCGGAGATGATGACCTTCTTGGCGCCGGCGGTGAGGTGCTTGGCGGCATCGTCTCTTTGGGTGAAAAGACCGGTGGACTCGATGACGATATCGACGCCGAGTGATTTCCAGGGAAGGTTCGCGGGGTCCCTCTCTTTCAGGACCTTGAAGCTCTCCTTGCCGGCGAAGATGGTGTCTCCCTCGGCGCGCACCTCCTCCGTGAGGTTCCCCAGCACCGAGTCGTACTTGAGAAGGTGTGCCAGCGTCTTCGCATCGGTCACGTCGTTCGCGGCGACTATATCGATCTCCTCGTCATGGATCGACGCGCGAAACACGTTTCGTCCAATGCGCCCGAATCCGTTGATCCCAACCTTGATTCCCATCGAGGACTCCCTTTTCGAGGAAAGCGGAACACGCGAGCGCGGGCCGGCGACCGAGTATAGGCCCCCGTCGTCGGGAGCGTCAAGGCAGCCCAAACTATAGTATTTTGCTCGAACTCGGCTCATGTACTTCCTCTACAGCCTCCTCTATGGGTGCGTCCTCGTCCTTTCGGCGCCGTACTTCCTCTACCGGAGCGTGCGGGAGCCGGGGTTCGGGGCGAGTCTTCTCGAGCGCGTCCTCGGAGCGAGGGTCAACTCCGGAGGCGAGCGCTCGATCTGGATCCACGCGGTCTCCGTCGGGGAGGTGATCGCGGCCGCCATCCTCGTTCCGCACCTGCGAGAGGCATTTCCCGGCACCAGGATCGCTCTCTCGGTCACGACTCCCACCGGGCGCAGGCTCGCCGAGGAGAGGCTTTCGGGGATTGACGACCTGGTCTACTGCCCCTTCGATTTGTCGTTCGTGTTGCGGAAGATGATGGCTCGGATTCAGCCGAGAGCGCTCGTCGTCATCGAGACCGAGATCTGGCCGAACCTGCTCCGGGAAGCGCGTCGCGCCGGCGCCGTCACCCTCCTCGTGAACGGGAGAATCTCCGACCGGTCGTTTCCCCGCTACCTCCGAATCCGGTTCTTCTTGAAACGCACCCTGAAGGAGATCGATCGCTTCCTCATGCAGAGCGAGACCTACGCCCGGAGGATCGAAGAGATGGGGGCCGCTCCTTCGTCGATCCGCGTCGTCGGGAGCCTGAAGTTCGATGCCGCCCCGGACGGAGCCGCGCCGGCTTCGGCGCGGGTAACCCCGAAGACCCGCCGCATCCTCGTCGCGGGAAGCACGCTCGACCCCGAGGAACGAATCGTCTTGTCGGTCTTCGAGCGCCTCCGGATTTCGGCGCCCGACCTCTTCCTCGTCGTAGCCCCGCGGCACGTGCCCCGGTTCGACGCGGTTTGGGATCTCGCGTCTTCACGCGGTCTCCGGGTCGCGAGGCGCTCCCGCGGGCAAAGCGTGGCGGACGCCGATGTGCTGCTTCTCGATACGCTCGGGGAGCTCGCCTCGGTCTACTCCGAGGCGGACTACGCCTTCGTCGGCGGAAGCCTCGCCAGCTGGGGCGGGCACAACGTCATCGAGCCCGCTTCCTGGGGAAAGCCGGTCCTCTTCGGCCCAAACATGCAGAACTTCGCGGACATCGCGCGGATCTTTCTCGATGCCGGGGCCGCCATCCAGGTGAGGGACGAGGCGGAGCTCGAGAGCGCCCTTCGCGATCTCCTCGCGCGCCCGGAACGGTGCGACGAGCTCTCGCGAAAGGCCCGCGCCGTCGTGGCCCAGAATCGCGGGGCTCTGAATCGGACGATCGCGGCGTTGAGGGAGCTTCTTTCGTGAACGTTCTGACCGCTCCGCTCTCGTGGCTCTATGGCCTCGGAGTTTCCCTTCGGAACCGGCACTATGACCGTAATCCCGAGGCTTCGACCAGGCTTTCCGCAAGGGTAGTGAGTGTAGGGAACCTTACCGTCGGGGGAAGCGGGAAGACTCCCGTCGTCGCGGCTCTCGCTCGAAAGCTCCTTGGCCGCGGCGAGCGCGTCGCGGTCTTGTCCCGCGGCTACGGCCGGCGGTCGAAATCCGCCTTCGTTCTGGTCTCCGATGGAAATCGCATTCTCGCGTCGGCCGAGGACTCCGGTGACGAGCCTCTCGAGCTGGCGCAGGAAACCCCGGGCCTCGCCGTCGCCGTCGGGCCGGACCGCGCCGCCGTCGGTCGAGACCTCCTTGACCGGCTCGGCCCGCACGTGCTCCTCCTCGACGATGGATTCCAGTACCGGCGGCTCCACCGGGACCTCGACCTCGTGTGCTTCGATGCGCGCGAGCCGGTCGCGAGTATGAAGCTCCTTCCTCGCGGGAGGCTTCGCGAGCCGCTCGAGAGTCTCTCTCGCGCCCACGCCGTCGTCTGGACCCGATGGAGCGACGACGCTCCCGGCGAGGAGCTGCGCCGCCTCGTCAGCCGGGCCGCACCGCAGCTTCCCTCGATCCGCACGCGACACCGGCTCGCGGGTTTTGCTCCCCTGGACGGCTCGGAGGCGCTCGGAGCCGAAAGCTTTCGCGGCCGGCCGGTGGGTGTGCTCCTGGGTGTCGCGCGTCCGGAGAGGGTCCTGGAATCGATCCCGGCGGAGGTCGTCTTCACCGCCACGCGCCGCGATCACCACTGGTGGGACCCGTCGGAAATGAAAGTTCTCGCGGAAGATGCGAAGCGGAAGGGGGCCGTAGCCCTCCTCACAACGGGGAAGGATGCGACGAAAATGGCCTTTGCACCAGCCTCGGTTCCCCTGTACGTGATTCGAATCGAGACGGAAATCCTCGACAGTTCGGTTCTGGCAGCCCTTCTCGACCGCCTTCCGCGGTGACGCGAGCTTTTTCCTCGCTCCGACTTCGGTGCTATTCTTCCATTGCTTGGCATGCTTGGCATGTTTGGCATGTTTGGCCTGTTTGGCATGTTTGGCCTGTTTGGCCTGTTTGGCATGTTTGGCATGTTTGGGCCGAGCCCTGCGCCGATGAAACACCTCGCCGAGTACGTCCTCACGCGCGCCGTCGCCGCCACGGCGATGTGTCTTCCCCACGCCGCCCGGCTCGCGATCGGCCGCTCTTTGGGAAGCCTCGCGTACGCGCTTGACGCCCGCCACCGGAATATCACGCTCGCGAACGTGGACATGGCGTTCGGCGACGAAAAGAGCCCCGCGGAGAAGCAGGCGATCGCCGAGGGCGCGTTCCGGCACTTCGGGGCCATGCTCTTCGAGATGGTAACCCTCGGCCGTCCCACGTGGGAGGATCTCGAGCATCGGTTCGAGTTCGAGGGGGTCGAACGACTGGAAGAGGCGCGGCGCCGGGGCAAGGGCGTCATCCTGGTTACCGCCCACTTCGGAAACTGGGAGCTCCACGGCGTGGCCCATGGGTATCGTCTGGGGAAACTCCACGTCGTGGCGCGGGAGCAGGACAATCCCTACCTCAACCGGTGGCTCGAGGAGATCCGGAGCGTCTCCGGCAACAAGGTCGTCTACAAGAATCGCGCCCTGGGCCAGATCCGGGAGCTGATGCGGGACGGCGGAACCGTCGCCATCGTCACCGACCAGAACGTCCATCTCGAGGACGCGGTCTTCGTCGACTTCTTCGGGCAGAAAGCGGCCACGACCCCGATCGCGAGCTGGTTCGCGCTCAGGACTGGGGCGGCGCTTCTTCCCGCGTTCTGCTATCCACTTCCCGGAGGACGCTATCGCGCGGTCTACGAGAGCCCCATCGACCTCGAGCCCTATCGAGATCTGGACCGTGACGCCGCCATCGCCGCCGTGACCCAGAAGCTCGCGGGCATCCAGGAGAGCCACATCCGGAAGGCGCCCGACTGCTGGCTCTGGATGCATCGAAGGTGGCGCACGAGACCGGCCAAGTCAGAAAAGTCAGCCAAGTCAAAAAGCCCAGACGAAAGCGTCGAGGCGGCTCTCACGTGAGCCGCGAATCGATTCTGGTCTTCGCTCCGAGCTGGATCGGCGATGCCGTGATGTCTCTCGGCGCGGTTCGGGTGTTGAAACGGGAGCGCCCCGAGGCGTCAATCGTCGCGCTCACCCGGCCGTCGCTCGCTGAGCTCTACGAAGGGGTCGACGAAGTCAACGCCACTCTGGGCTACGATCCTCGCGGGTCCGACCGCGGACTCTCAGGCCTTCGAGCCGCCGCGCGGCGGATCCGCGCCGAGGGCTTCGACGTCTGCCTTCTTCTTCCGAACGCCTTCCGCGCCGCCGCTCTCGCGCGTCTCGCGGGAATCCCCGAGCGCTGGGGGTATGCTACGGAGAGCCGGGGGTTTCTTCTCACGCGAAAAGTGCCGCCGGCGGCCCGCCCCTTCGGCCGGCATCAGGCGTACTACTACCTCGAGCTCATGAGCGGCCTCGGCTTTCGCGCCTCGACTCCGGACTTGAGTCTGAAAGCGACTGACGGCGAGAGGGAGCGCGCGCGAGCGCTCCTCGAGCGCGAGGGATGGGACGGACGAGCGAGCCTTATCGGCGTCCACCCCGGCGCCACGAACAGCCGGGCGAAGATCTGGAGCGCAACCCGCTTCGGCGAGGTGATGGAAAAGCTCGCGGCCTCGATGGGCGCGCGCGTCGTCGTCCTCGGAGGCGCGTCCGAGAGCGCTCTTGCGAGCGAGGTGGGATCCGCCCTCGACAGGCCTCCTCTCATGCTCCAGGGGAAGACCTCGCTCTCTCAGCTCATCGGCGTCCTCTCCGAGCTTTCACTCTTCCTCTCGAACGACTCCGGGCCGATGCACCTCGCGGCCGCCCTCGGGGTTCCGACGCTCGCGGTCTTCGGGCCGACCGACCCTCGTGAGACCGGACCCATGGGCCCGAGGGCGAAGTTCGTGCGCCAGCCGGTCGACTGCAGCCCGTGCCTCTATCGCGATTGCCCCATCGATCATCGGTGCATGGAAAGAGTCGGCGTTTCGCGGGTCTACGAAGAGGCGATGGGTCTCGCCTTCGCGGAGGCACCAATCTCTTGACCGGAAAGCCCGCGATATTTCTCGATCGCGACGGCACCCTGAACGAAGCCGTCGGCTATTTGAACCACCCGAGTCTGTTTCGGGTATTTCCCTGGACGGTCGAGGCAATCCGCGCGATCCGGGACGAAGGTTACCTCGCGGTCATGATCACGAACCAGTCCGGAATCGGTCGGGGGTACTTCTCGGAAGAGATGATGCAGGAGGTTCATGCGGGGTTTCGGCGGCTTCTCGAAGAAGCGGGAACCACACTCGACGGGATCTACCATTGCCCGCACCGGCCCGACGACGGCTGCGAGTGCCGGAAGCCGAAGCCCGGCATGCTGCTTCGCGCCGAGAAGGAGCTCGGCTGCGATCTGTCCCGGTCGTGGATGGTGGGCGACAACCGGAGCGACCTCGAGACCGCCTGGAGCGTCGGCGCGCGAGCGGCGCTGGTTCGGACGGGGGATGGAGAGGGGAACCTGAGCTACCAGGCACCGAACTGGCCACGCCAACCCGACCTCATCGCCGCGAATCTCCACCGCGCCGTCTGCGACATCCTTTGGAGCCCTCAGCCCGAGCGGAGCGCGAGCGAGTCAGCCGTGAAACGTCGAGCGAGTCGCGCAGCGAGAGCCGCGGGGGTGGGGCCCCGCGGCACTGAATGAAGCCCGCTGCCTTGACCGCCGAGCCCACGCGCGAGCGCTTGTCCTCGCTCATCGAGTCCTTCTCCCGGGTAAAGGTCCTCGCGGTCGTCGACCTCGTCGCCGACGAGTACATCGTCGGGCAAATCTCCCGAGTGAGCCGTGAGGCCCCGGTCCTGATCCTCGACTACGACGAGAGCCGGATCGTCCCCGGCGGAGGGGCGAACGCCGTGAATAACATCGCCGCTCTCGGCGGGCGCGTCTTCGCTGTCGGGATCGTGGGGGAGGACTCCGCGGGAAGGGACCTTCTTTCGCAGCTCGGGAAGGCCAAGGTCGACCTCTCCGGTGTCCAGTCGGTTGCCGGCTTCACGACCCCGACGAAGACCCGGATTCTCGCGGGAGGACCGCACTCGGCGAAGCAGCAAGTGGTTCGCATCGACCGAAAGACGCGTGTTCCCGCGGAACGGGAGCTCAACTTTCGTCTGAACGCGGCCATCAAGGATCTACTGCCGCAAGCGGGTGCGGTCATGGTCTCGGACTACGACTACGGCCTCGTCACCAAGGAGCTCGGAAATTCTCTCGCGCGGCGCGCGGCCTCGCTTCGGAAGATTGCGGTCCTCGACTCGCGGCGATCCGTCTGCGACTTCAGCGGCTTCGCCTCGGCGACGCCGAACGAGCCCGAGGTCGAGGCGGCTCTCGGCGTGCGCATCGGACACGATGTGGCGGCGCTCGAAAAGTCGGGCCGGAACCTCCTCCAGAAGCTCCGGCTGCGCTCGCTTCTCGTGACTCGCGGAAGCGACGGCATGGCGCTCTTCGAGCCCCGCCGGCCCACGCGCCTTCTTCCCATCTACGGAAGCGACCAGGTCACGGACGTGACCGGAGCGGGGGATACGGTCATCAGCGCCTACACTCTCGCGCTTGGCGCGGGAGCGTCGTTCTACGAAGCGGCGCTTCTCGCGAACTACGCCGGTGGGATCGTCGTGATGAAGCGGGCAACGGCGACGGTTTCGAGAGAAGAGCTCCGGCGGGCGGTCGAGTCGGACCAGAGGCGCTGAGGCCGGAGATGGGGGAGACCGTCTCGCTCGAACGAGGGGAGACCCTGGTCCGAAGGGCGCGAGAGGAGGACAAGCGCGTCGTCCTCGCGAACGGCCACTTCGACCTTCTTCATGCCGGGCACGTGCGGTACCTCGAGGGAGCGCGGGCGGAGGGGGACTTCCTCGTGGTGGGAGTGAACGGCGACGCCTCGACCGCGCGAAGAAAGGGAGTGGGCCGGCCGATCCTTCCCGCGCACGAGCGTGCCGAGATCGTGGCCGCGCTCGAAGGGGTCGACCTGGTCGTCGTCTTCCAGAGCGACGACGTGACCGAGCTCCTCGAGCGGCTTCGGCCCGGCGTCCACTGCAAGGGGACCGACTATACGCGGGAGAACGTTCCCGAGCGCGAGGTCTCGGAGCGGCTCGGCGTCGACACCCGGATCGTGGGCGATCCCAAAGACCACTCGACGCGCGATTTGATCGCCGCGATCCTGGAGCGGTTCGGAAAAAAAGAAAGGGCTACCCGGAAAGGTAGCCCCTGATCTCTCATTCCAGCGTCAGGCGATCTTGATCTCGATCTGGCGCGGCTTCGCCTCCTCCGCCTTGGGGAGACGGAGCGTCAGGATCCCGTCCTTGTAGTCGGCCGCGATCTTTCCGACCTCGACCGTGGTCGGGAGGCTGAACGAACGGCTGAACGAGCCGTAGGTTCGCTCGGCCCGGAAGTAGCCCTCTTCCTTGACCTCTTCCGTGCGCTCCTTCTTTCCGCGGAGGGTGAGGACGTTGTTCTCGACACGGACGTCGATGTCCTCTTTCTTGATCCCGGGAAGCTCGGCGTAGATGACCACTTCGCCGCCCTTGTCGAAGATGTCGACGGCGGGGCTCCAGCTTCCGAGGGAGTCATTGTTATCCTCGTGCGGAGTGTCCATGAGTCGGTTGAGGCGATTGGAGACGAGACTGAACTCTTTCCAGAAAGGTTCTCGGACCATGAGATTCATTGCGTTTTCCTCCTTGTTTGGGATGCTCGCGGATTGTCGCGTGTCCCTGTTCTCTGGAAACACTATAGAACATAATCACATGTTAGTCAATACATTTGTGTTTTTATGGCTAATATTATATTAGCTTAAATAGAGCAGATATCCGCAAACTACTCTCGTGATAGACTTCTGCCGGACGATGACTTCCGAAACCATGGTCCGATGGCGAGTGCCGGCGGGCTGGCTCTTTGGGCTTCTCGCGCTCTGGTTTGCCGAACCTACCGGAGCCTATCTCATTGTTGGAGTGTCGGTTGCGGCGATAGGGGAAGCCCTGCGCCTATGGGCTTCGGGATATCTCGAGAAGGACCGACGGCTCGCCACGGCCGGTCCCTATGCGTGGACTCGAAACCCGCTCTACCTGGGAAGTTTCTTCGTGGGCGTGGGATTTACGCTCGCTACAGGCAAGGTCGTCCTCCTGTTTCTGCTGGTCGCCCTTTTCGCGGCCATCTATGTCCCGGTCATGAAACGCGAGGCGACGAGGCTCGAGGCCTCTTTCCCCAGCGATTATTCTCTCTATGCGGCGCGAGTCCCACTCTTGATACCGCGAGCTCCTCGGGAGGAGAGTGCCCCGGGCGAGCGTTTTTCCTGGAGTCAGGTATGGGTCAACCGCGAGCCCGTCACCCTTCTCGGGCTCGTGCTCGTGGTCGTGATTCTGTGGGCGAAGTTGCGGCTTCTCGGCTCGTGACTCACGCGGAGGGCGCAAAGGTTGCGGGAATGACTTTGCGTCTCTTGCCCATCTCCTCGTCGTAGTACCGCCGGTACAGGATGTCCCACTCCTCGCTGCCTTCGGGAATGTCCCGCCTCTGGCTTTCGATCTTGTACCGGACCGCCGTGTCGATGACCTCGTCGTCCTTGAGCTCGTCCTGAATGACCCGGGAGATCTCGAGCCGGATGTCGCCGTCTTCCTGGAAGAACTCGACCCCCTGCTCGTTCCGCAAGTAGTCCATGACCAGGTTCGCCAGATGATTGATCTTCGCGTTCGAAAGCCTCATGGGAAGGTACTACAGTATAATCTTCCGCTCACGGGCGAGCTTCTTCTTGATCATCTTGAACATCTCGCGATACTCGACGTTGGTGCGGCGCATCTCTTCCGAGTGCGTGGTCAGTATCTCGCGAACCTCGTCGTTCAGCCGGTCTTCGACCGAAAGCTCCCCGCTCACGATGGATACGAGCGCCTGGACCATTCGCCGGGGTTCGTCGATTTCGACAAATCCTTTGTCTTGTAGCTCCTTGGTGATTCGGTAAGAGATGTATTCGATCTGGTTTCTCGTCAGGCGCATATTTGAACAGAAAAGCCTACCACACGGCTTGACGAAACCTCAAGGAGAACTGGAGGTTTTTATGCGATCGGCCCTGATATTCCTCGCTTTGGCGGTCTCGGCCCCCCCCGCCTCCCCCCAGTCGGGGGTCGAGGGTCATCTCGCCGGTCTCGTTTACGAGGACCGGAACCAGGATGGAAGCCGGGATCCGGGAGAGCCTGGAATCCCGGGGGTTTCGGTCTGCACCCGGTCGGACTGCGGCCTCTCGGACGGCGAGGGCCTCTACGAGGTGGCGGTCCAGCCCGGCTACCAGGTCGTCTGGGTCAGCCAGCCGGACGGGTACCGGGCGAAGCGAGGTTTCTTTCGCCGCATTCCCGAGGATCCCTTCGAGTGGCTCGTGAGTTTCCCCCTTGAGCGAGCCGAAACCGTCACCAGCTTCAGTTTCCTCCATGCCTCCGACACCCACGTTGATGCCGAAAGCCTCCCGCGGATGCAGCGGCTTCGGGAGCTAGCGACCGCGCGGGGTGTGGATTTCGTCCTCATCACCGGGGACCTGATAAGAGACGCGCTCCGCGTGCCGGAGGCAACCGCGCGCGAGCGCTTCGAGCTCTTCCGGAAGGAGAAGGAGGCGTTCCCCGTTCCCGTCTGGGTGGTTCCGGGGAACCACGAGAACTTCGGCATCGAGCGCCACAAGTCCGGCGTCGCCGAAGACCACCCCCTCTACGGCAAGGCGATGTACGAGCGCTACCTCGGTCCGACGTATTACTCGTTCAACTACGGGGGTGTTCATTTCACCGGGCTCGACACCGTGGACGTGGACGACCGCTGGTACTACGGCCACGTCGACGAGACCCAGCTCTCCTGGCTCGAGAAGGACCTCGCCCACGTTTCCGCGGAAATTCCGGTCGTCACCTTCAACCACATTCCCTTCTTCTCCGCCCTCGTTAGCTCCATGGGCTACGAGCCCGAGTCGCCCGAGTCTCCCGCCCCGGGAAGCGTCATCGTCGTCGAGGGAGAGCCGCAGTACCGCCATGTGGTCTCGAACTTCGCCGACGTCCTGAAGAAGCTAAACGGACGGAGCTACCCCCTCGCTCTCGGGGGCCATCTCCACGGACGGGAAGAAATGGTGCTCGGCGACCCGAAGCTTCCCACGCGCTTCCATCAGACGGGGGCGGTAGTGGGTCCGGGAGGGGATGGCTACGGCTTGAATCTCGTCTCCGGGGTCACGCTCTACCGGGTAAAGGACCGCGTCATCGACGCCGGCGAGTTCATCGCCATTGACAACCCGAATTAGGCGTCGCTATACTCGACTGCCTACACACGCCCTCGCGGGGTCGTAGTTCAGTTGGTTAGAACGCCGGCCTGTCACGCCGGAGGTCGCGAGTTCGAGTCTCGTCGGCCCCGCCACTTACCTTATATATCCGAGGCTCCGTAGTCTCTCGAGCTGCTGCTGGCTCAGACCGTCCATCGTCTCCGAGTCGGGGGTGAGGCGCGCCGCGTTCGCCATCTTGTACCAGGAGTCGAGGATTTCGGCGAGACGCTTCACTTGGTCCGGATGCTGCGAGGCGAGGTCGGTCCGGTCGAGAGGATCCTTCAACGGGTCGAAGAGCTCGTACTCGGGCGTGCCCTCTTTCCTCGTTCGGTTATGGATGAGCTTGAAACCGGAGTCGACGATTGCGTAGGACTCCGTGTCGGCGGGCCAGGGCGCGCCTTCGCCGCTCTTGGTCACCGCCTTCTCGGAAATCGCGGGACGATCCCGGAATCCGCTTCCGTCCCCCGTCAGGAGCGGCGCGAGGCTCTGTCCCTGTATCGCCTCCGGAAGCGGGATTCCACTGAGCGTCAGCAGGGTCGGCATGACGTCGATGGTCTCGGTCACCCGGTCGACTCTCGCGCCCTGCGCGATCCCTCTTGGCCAGCGGAAGATGAGGGGAACGCGCGTCAGCTCTCCGTAAACCGACTGGCCGTGGAACATGCTGCCATGCTCGAGGAACTCCTCCCCGTGGTCGCCGGCGAAGACGACGAGCGTATCTTCGTCGAGGCCCAGCTCGCGCAATCGCTCGAAGATCCGCCCGATCTCGGCGTCCATCCCGCGGATCGAGCCGTCGTACCAGTCACGGTCGTAGCTCACGAAGGCCTCGGGGTCGAGGCCCGCCTTCAATAGCTCTTCGCGCGACGGCATCCCGAAGAGCTTTGCCAAGGGCTCCTGGATCACTCCCCGCACCTTCTCCAGCTCCTTCTCGTGCTCTTCCTTCTTCCCGGCATCGGCCCAAATGCCGTTGTAGGGCGGCCGCGGCTCGAAGGGGTCGTGCGGGTCGTAGACATGGATGAAGGCGAAAAACGGCACGTCGCGGTGCCGCTCGAGCCAGCGCGCAAACCGGTCCACGTACTCGCGCGAGGTCTTGCTCGATCCGACTTCGGGAAGCGAGCCGTCCTCGTGGAGCTCTTCGAAGCCCTGATGGAGGTTCGTGAACTGACCGGTGAAGAGGTTCGAGGCGAAAGAAACCGTCGCGTAGCCTTCGCCCCGATACACCTCCGCGAGCGTCGTCGCCGAGGAAGGAAGGAAGTCGGAGAAGTTCTTCACCCCGTGGGTCGAGGGATAGAGCGACGTCAGAACGGACGGGCTCGAGACTTTGGTCCAGGTGGCCTGGGAGAAGTTGTTCTCGAACAGGGCTCCCTCGGAAGCGATGCGCTTCAGGAAAGGAGCGGTCTCGCGCCCGTAGCCGTAAGCATCGAGGTGATCCCGACGGAGCGTGTCCGCCCACAGGAGGATGACCCCCTTCGGTGCGCCCGCGGCGCGAGCCGGGTCGCGCTGCCGCACCACGGGGCTTCCCCAGACTCCGATAGCGCCCGGGTGCTCCGACACGAGCGAGAGCGAGAGCGAGGTTTTCCGGCCGAGAGCGGATAGATCGATGTCCCGTTCTTCCCAACGGTAGGGAGTCGAGAGTGTCTGCTCGGCGAGGATTCGCTCCCCGGCGACCACACGGAACGTCACGGGAGCGTCGTCCACGATTCCGAACGCGAGTTGGAGCACTGAGCGCGAGGGAAGCTCCAGGGGAAGCTCTATCGTCTCGGGCGCGCGGGAGACGATGGATTCCCGGTAGATCTCCGACATGCCCTGGAACCCGATCCCGCTCGGAATGCTCGCGAGGTGCTCCTTGCGAAAAACGATGCGGACCGACTCGATCTCGAACGTGGCGCCCGCGGCGTCCGTCGGTCGGAGGTAGAGACGCCGGATCTGGGAGGCGCGCACCGGTCGCGGGTACTTCAGCGTATACGTTCGCATCTCCTCCCCGGCGATCAGCGGAGTGGTCATGGCCCAATCGAAAGGCAGAAGCCCCTCGAACGGCCGTTTCGGATCGAACTTCTCCGAGCCCGAGACCTCGGCTCGGAGGTTTTTTCCTTCGGACACGCGGATTCGTATCTCGACGGCATGGAGCTGGTCACGGCCGTCGATAACGGTGGTTCGCTCGACGTGAAGAGTGGGCCGATCGGTCGTCGCGCGCCCTCGAAGAAGCCCATCCCGCGCCACGAGCCCCTCGACCCCCTCGACGGCGGTGAAGGCGCTTGCGGCCTCATCGAAGCGCCATTCGGTGCGGACAGGCATCGTCGGCGGCGGCGCCCCGCCCTCGACCATCGTCTCCTCGAATACATCGACCAGGCGAACCACGGAAACATCCTGCGACGAGGAACAACCAGAGAAACAGAGAACCCAAAAGAGACTGAAGCGTCGAATCATGGGACGTCACCCCTTGGTATCTGAAGAAAATCGACCACGGCATTCACGAACTTCTCCGTTTCCTCCACGGGGGCGAAATGTCCGCTCTCCTCGAAGATGAGGAACTCGGCGCCGTCGATGCCGTCCGCCACCTCCCGCACTCTCTCGGGCGGGAGCATGTCGTGACGGCCGGCGATGACCAGGCTTCGCGCGCGGATCCGGGGGAGCCGATCGCGGAGGTCGAGCGACGCCCATTGTTTGTTGGTGTACTCGGCGTGGGCCCAGCTGAACCGCGCATCGCGAAACACTTCGGAGAGCTTCTTTCGTCCGGCTTCGCGATCTGCGAAGAGGTACGGGAACCACACCTCGGTATCGAACGCCTTGACCCGCGCGTTTCGTTCCTCGACCGAGGTGTCGGCCCCGGCCATTTCCTTGCTGAACTCGCCGAAAGCCTGGATCAGATCCGGGTACCGCTCGACGACCCCCTGCTCGTCCTCCGGGAGGGAGCTCGCGTTTCCATGCAGGAACACCGCGGCCTCGATCGCCTCGGGTGTCTCCGCGGCGAGAGCGATGAGGTTAGTCGCGCCATTGGACCAGCCGATCGCGTTCACTGTCTCGAGACCGAGGTGCTCCCGAAGGGCGTCGAAGTCCTCACGGACGGCGTCCGGTCCGAGGTCCGATTCTTCCCGGACCGGACCCGACCCGCCCATGCCGCGGGGATTGAAATAGACCATCGTGAAGTGCGACTCGAGAGGCCGGTACATCGCCCGCAGCCCCTCGAGCGTGAGCCCCCAGGAGTTGGGGACGGTCATCAGGACCGGTCCGCTCCCATGGACCTGGTAGTCGAGACTCCGCTCACCGAGCTCGGCGGTGAACGCGCCGTTCTCGAGGCCCGGGGCGAAGTCCTTCTCCGAGGAGCAGGCGCAGACGTTCAGAGCGGCTCCGAAAAGGAGCAGAAGTCGTCTCATCGTGACCTCCGGAACCGCCCGACATTAGCAGGGTTTCGATGGAGCGCGCCAGCGGGTATTGAGCGGGAACAATCGGCAGGGAACGAGCGTAAACTCGAGGCATGCAAGCCATTCTCTTCGACCTGCGCTACGCCCTTCGGACGCTTTTCAAAAAGCCGGGCTTCACCCTGGTCGCGGTCCTCTCTCTCGCTCTCGGCATCGGCCTGAACACCACGATTTTCAGCGTGGTGAACGCCGTCCTTCTAAAGAGGATGCCGGTCGCGGATCCCGAGCGTCTGGTCGAGGTCTACACGAGCCTGAGCGAAGAGATGCCCTACATCACGAGCTCGTATCTCGATTACCGCGACCTGAGGGACGGCGTCGACGCCTTCGAAGGCCTCGCCGGCCACGCCTTCGTTCGCGGCATCTTCTTCCGCGACGGAAAGTCCGAGCTGATGATGGGAGAGGTCGTCACCGGGAACTACTTCGACGTCCTCGGGGTCGAGCCGCAGTTGGGCCGTTCCTTCCTTCCCGAAGAGGACGAGACCGAGGGCTCTCACCCGGTCATCGTCGTGAGCCACGGACTCTGGCAGCGCCGCCTGGGAGGGGACCCCTCGGTGGTCGGGAAGACCCTTCGCATCAGCGGTGTCGAGTACGACGTGATCGGCGTCGCGCCCGAGACTTTTTCGGGCACCATTCCCGGCCTCGCGCCCGAGTTCTGGGCGCCTACCGCGATGGTTTCGAAGCTCCGCTTTTCGGGAATGCAGGCGGATATGCCGTCGCCGACGGGAGCGACCCGCCTCGAGAAGCGCGGCAATAGGTGGCTCTTCCTGAACGGACGGCTCGCGCCCGGCCGGACGATCGAGGAAGCGCGGGCCCAGGTCGCGACGGTGTTCGCCCGACTGACGAAGGAGTACCCCGTAACCAACGAGAAGCTGAAGGGCACGGTGCTCCCCGCCGCCGGCGTCCGGTTCCATCCCATGGTCGATTCTTTCTTGAACCAGGCGGGGGCGGCGCTCCTGGTTGCCGTGGGGCTGGTGCTCCTCATCGCCTGCGCCAACGTCGCCAACATGCTTCTAGCGCGTGCCACCAACCGTCGCCGGGAGATCGCCGTTCGTCTCTCGGTGGGTGCGAGCCGTGCGCAGCTCCTGCGCCAGCTCATGTGTGAAAGCCTCGTTCTCGCGGGTCTCGGTACCCTCGCGGGCCTCACGGTCGCGGCCGCGGCTGGGCAGATCCTCTCGGCCCTGCAGCCTCCGCTTCCGATTCCCGTGAACTTCGCCATCGGCATCGATCTCACGGTCATCGCCTACGCCATCGCGCTCTCCATCGCGACCGCCGTCGTCTTCGGTCTCGCTCCCGCCTGGCGGGCATCGAGACCCGATCTGGTTCCCGCGCTCAAGGGCGACAGCGCCGCGACAGAGGGCGGTCCGCGGCGGGGGTCGTTTCTTTCGAAGGCGCTGGTTTCGGGACAGCTCGCGGTATCGCTGGTTCTCCTGGTCGCGGGCGCGCTCCTCACCCGCGCGCTCTTCGAGGCTCAGAACGCCGACCTCGGGTTCGATCCGTCGGGCATCGTCTCGCTCTCCTTCGACCTCGGCATGAACAATTACTCCGCCGAAGAGGTCGAAGCCTTTCAGCCGCAAATGGTAGAGAGGCTCGAAGGGCTTTCGGGTGTGGAGGCGGTGTCGCTCGCCGTACGGATGCCCCTCGCACCCGATATCAATATGGAGGGGGTCCATATTCCCGGACACCACCGGCCGGACGACGACCCCACCACCATCGACTCCACCTACGTCGACGCGAGCTACTTCCGCGTGGTGGGTGTTCCCATCGTCGAGGGGCGCGGCTTCGATGCGAACGATCGCGAGGGAAGCCCGGGCGTCGTCATCGTGAACCAGGCCATGGCGAATCGCTACTGGCCGAACGAGAGCGCTCTAGGAAAACACATCTACACCGAGGGCTTCGACAGCCCCTCGTTCGAAATCGTGGGAGTGGCTCGCGACCACAAGGTGAGGACGGTGGGAGAGGAGCCGAGGCCCTACATCCACTTCGCCTGGGCCCAATCCCCCTCGGTCCTTACCACGGCGATGGTGCGGGTGAAGGGCCGTGCCGACGCCGCTCTTCCCGTGCTGGAGCGGGAGATTCTCGCCATGAACCCGGAGATCGTGTTCACCGAGCGATCGACAGCGCAGGAAGTCGTCGACCTCACCCTTCTTCCGACCCGCGCGGGCGCCGGTCTTCTGGGGGCTTTCGGAGCGCTCGCCCTGGTTCTCGCCGCCGTCGGCCTCTACGGCGTCATCGCCTATTCGGTCAGCCGGCGCACTCGGGAAGTCGGCCTTCGGATGGCGCTCGGTGCTTCAGGCTCGGACGTGGTCCGAATGATCCTCTCTTCCGGGATGCGCCTCACCCTCGTCGGAGTCGGCATCGGCGCCGTCGCTTCCGCGTTTCTCGCGAGGGTGCTCGAGGCGTACCTCTACGGGGTCAGCTCCGTCGACCCCGTCGCGTACTTTGCCGCCGCCCTCGTGCTCGTCGCGGTCGCCGGAGCCGCGAACCTCGTGCCTGCGATCAGAGCTTCGCGGGTGAGCCCGATGACGGCGCTCCATTACGAATAGGCAACCTTCTTCTCTTTCGCGCCGGGATAGAATCTCGGACCCATGCGAAGCCGACTGATTCTGTTTCTCCTTTTCTCGTCCGCCTGCCGCACGGAACCCAAGGCCGACTGGGTGCTGCGAAACGGCGCCGTCTACACTCTGGACTCGAGGGAGACCCGATCAGGGTCTGCTACGAGGAACTACGTCCGACAGCATTCATCTCGAGCTGGCCGGCACGAAGCTAGAGGCTCTGTTCCCGTGCATCAGCGTCGTCGACGTGAATGCTGAGCTGAGCCCGTTTCTCGGCATCGTGATCCGGATATTCTCCATCGATAGGCCGCTTCGCGAGAACCCTCCCGAGCAGGCACGCAGGGTGCGGCTGGCAATCGCCCCACCGCCCCGAGGATGACACCTTCAGAGCACCTTCGGCTTCTGCGGGAACGAGCGCCTGCGGCGCTCTCACACTCTGCTGAGATCGCCGAACTACTCGGAGTCCGTTCGGACGGCCTTCAGGATGTGCGTGAACGCAACCGTCTGCTCGGTGGTCTCGGTCTTGCCGTTAGAGCCGACGACGGTTAGCCGGACCAGCCGTTCGAACGGCCGGAACGAGAGACACTCCCTGTTGCCCGACCAGGTGTGCTCGATCTCCGGGCCGGCGGTGGCGACGGTCTCGTCGTCGTCGGGAACGGCCGGACTGCCCTCGAAGAACCACCGGTACTCACGAATGCTTCCCTCCGAGCAGGAGGCGTCGAAGGAAACCGAGCAAGGGCGCATCTCTTCCGCGGAAAGCTGCTCGAAATTGAAGCAAGCCGTCAGATTCGTGTGCACTCGAAGCTCTTTCGTGGCGGTCGAGTTCATTCCATGGTCCTCGACTCGGAGCTCGACGACGTAGTCTCCGCTCCCGCGGTATTGGACCTGGAGGCGGGCGCCGGTCCGCGTGCGTCCATCCCCCAGCTGCCACTGATAGGTGGCCTCGGAGCTCACGCTGGTGGAGCAACCAGCATCGAGCACGATCACCTGGCCTTCCATGATTTCCGGGGGGTTGGGGTCGGTTGTGAAACAGGCCGTTGGCTCGCTAGAGCTGGAGCCGCCTGATGAAACCGGAGGTATCGGCTCCGATGGACTCGGGGCAACGGGTGAGTCGTTGCAGCCGGAGACCACTAGAAGAGCAACCAGTCCGAGGAAAAACGCGCTCACCCACTGCCGATCATCCCGTGTATTCGCCATTACGAAGATTCCTTTCATCCATTGCAGTAAGGGTCGCTGCAATACTCGCGCCAGAGAACCGAAAAGAGAGTCGCAAGGGGCGAAGTCCCCATTTCGAGAGCGCTTAGCGGCACTCTCCCTGGAGCAATGCAGGATGGGTCGGGGAGATTCTTGATGAGTCCGTTGCCGATTTCGTGTGCTCACGAGAAGAACTTGCAGTGGTCGCCTGTCCGCCCCCACTGCACACTGGCCACATGACGGCGACCTCACACGATCGGCCACGGGCTCCAAGGACGCCGAGCTGGCGGGGCCGCGTCCGAGCCGGGGACCGCGGGGGGGGAAGCAGAGCTGTTCCGACGACCTCGCGCCGCGGGTGCGGCCTACGGCCTGCGCCACCTCCGCGATCCCGCCGCCGCCGACGATCTGGTCCAAGACGTGATCCTGATGAACGTTCGACAACCTGCGGGCGGGCAAGGTTCGCGAGGTTCCTATCCTTCCTCCCGCTCGCTCAGAACGCGCACGAATTCCGGTTGACGCGGCCCTCGGCTGGTGGTATAGCGTCCCCAACATCGTGCTATGCTGCGGCGTGTTCGGGTTGCTTTCACTGGGGTGGCTGCCTCGCGCCCCTGATGGTGCCTGCTGAGTGCCCGGGGTCTCCCATGCTCCGTTTCCAGCTTCCTATCCGGTTGTACCCCCGGGTGAGCCGTCACCGTTTCAACCTCCTATCGGGTCTGTTAGAAACTACGCGCCGATGGCCCACCGGCTTGAAAGGAGCGAAACTGCTGATCCGATTTGCTCCGAATGATCCGGGGGGGTGTGCGGACGTGCTTCGTCCCCGAACATGGCTCCTGGACGCTCGTCATGGTGTCAGCCACAGGCGGGTGCAGGCGCCTGGACGTGTTCGCGCTCAGGAATAGACGGCACGCCGGGCTTGCCGCGATGGGTGGCATTCAGACACTCCTAGGTCTCACGGCGCTCAACGGTTCTTCGCCCCACGACCGGTAGTATGCTTCGGAGTCAGCCGGGTAAGCAGTAGGAACGATTCGTGGTCCAAGAAAAAGACGAAAAAAGTCAGCCGGCAGAGAGCGGCCCGTTGATCCTTGTCGTCGATGACAGCGCAGCAGTGATGGACGTTTACCATTTCGTCCTCGTCGAGGCGGGCTACCGAGTCGCCACGGCGCCCGATGGCGACATCGGTCTCCTGCTCGCTGAGGAGCTCCGGCCGTCCATCGTCATCCTGGACATGAAGATGCCAACGGTTTCCGGGCTGGAGTTCCTGGAGCGCTTGCCCAGGGAAGTCTCGGCGCCCTTGCCGCCAGTCATCGTCAACTCCGGCCGCGATGAGTTCGAGGCTCCGGCCCTCAAGCTCGGCGCGGTGACCTTCCTCAAGAAGCCGGTCGAGGCGCGAATCCTCATTGCCGCCATCGAGATGGTGCTTGGCGGAGCGGCTCTGACGGCAGATCTCCTCGACGGTCATGCCGAGTCGCTCGTTAAGGCGCGTCAGGAGACGATTGCGGCGCGCGAAACGCTCCTCGCCGCCGTGGATTTCTCCAATCCGGACTTCCAGGAACGACTCGAGGCCCTGGTCGTCTGGATCGCGGGTTTCTACGGGTACGGCATGGCGTCGGTTGATGTGCTCAAGGCGGGGAAGGTTCACGTCGTTTGTGCTCACGGCGCGCAATTTCCCAGGACGGGCACCGTCGTCGCGAAGGACTTGTCCTTCTCCACCGACGTGATCGCGGCCGGTTCATCGCTTCTCCTCGGCGACACCACGCTTCAGACGAGCTTTGCCGAGCATCCCGCGGCGCGTCAAGGCTATCGCTTCTATGCGGGAGTCCCGCTGAGGACGAGCAAGGGTGTGATCGGAGCCTTGAGTCTGGGTGATCACGAGCCGCACATTTTTGACGGCGACGACATGACGATTCTCCAGCACATCGCTCTTGGAATCGCCCGCCATACCGAGGCGCTGGCGACTGGCAACCCCGTTCCGGTTTTCTTCGATCAACCGGGTCTTTTCAGACGAGAAACGCTTCAGTTGCTCCTGAGTACCGCCTTGCGGCGAGCGACCAGCGATGGCGGCGCAATCGAGCTGGCACTGATACAGTTGGCGAATGATGACAGCCTCACTGCACGCAAATGTGCGGACACCCTCAATCAGTCAATCGAGCATTCGAGTTTGGTCATCGCGAGCTACGCTCCAGGCGTCGTCGCGTTGCTCAAATACGGAAAGGACTCGCAGCACGTTTCACCGGGCGTTGACGCCGCAATCGCCGCTTGCAACGCATCTGCTTCACCTCTTCGCGGCGTCGGGGTCGTGAGGTACGAGATCGCGGGCGGCGCGCTGGTGAGCGCGTCCGAGCTCGAGAGAATCGCCGACGAAACGAGAGCGCGCGTCGTGTCCGAGGGCAGCGGACGAATCGAGCGAGTGATCCTTCACACCGAGTCCAATCCGGACAAACCGGCGGTTCCCGATGCGACCTGACCCGTAGGTTCCTGGCAGGATCATTCTTCCCGCCTGGCCCGCCGGGGAGAGCTCGAGGTAGACTCGTAATTCGGTCACGTTTTGGAGTCGCGGCTCGACTCGATAGGAGGGCCGGAGAACGAGCTCGAGGGCGTTCGCCAGCTCGCGCACCTCCGCGTTCCCGAACGGCCGGTTGAGCCTGCGCCCCACTGCCACTGCCGCTCGAAGCTCCGCCCCGCGCGTGGTATCGCCCGCGAAGCGAACCGAGCGAAGAAGCGGCTATTCGTCGACGAGCACGATGAGGCGGAGCCCCGAAGGCGTCGTCTCCGTCTCGAAGCGAATGTCCTCGAAAGGCCCGGCGTCGAACAGCCTCCGGAACGCGGCCGGAAGCGTCGCGCGATCGGGTGTCCCCAGATGGTGAAGAAAGCCTCGGTAGGAACGAGAACGTTTCCGCGCACTTTCGACTTCAGTAAACGGCTCTCCCAGGGAGATCAGAGCGACGAGTACCAGAGACGTCAGGGCTCCTCCAGAATAGCACCCTCACCCCGGCCGCTCGGTGGCACGGCACTTGCTCTTCTACGGCGGTATCGGGCTCTCCACACTGAGACAACAGCCGAAGAGGCGAAAGGGCTCGACGATCGGAAACTCTAAAACGACATGGAACTCGAGGAGAAATCTTAATGAAGTACCGACCTTTCTCGATCTCTCTCATTTGTCTCGCTGCTCTCTTGGCGTCCGGTTGCACGGCCACGAAGAATACCGGGATTGCCGTGGGTGAGGGCGCCAAAGAAGCCGCTCAGCAAGTGAATCAAACGGCCACGGATGCAAGCATTACCGCGGCAGTCAAGATGAAGATGGCCGACGATCCGATGGTGTCCGCCAGTGAAATCAACATCGATACCACCGATGGCAAGGTCACGCTGAACGGGACGGTCCAGAATTCGGCGGAAGAAGGCAAAGCCGTCGACCTGGCAAAGTCCGTGGACGGCGTGAAGAGCGTCAAGTCCAACCTCGTCGTCCGAAGGTAGGAAACAGAAAATCAAGGTCGCGGCCGGTAATCCGTGTTGTGGAGTCTACAATCATCATTCGTCGGATACGCCGGCGTCACCGGCGACAGACTGTCCGCAGCCCCACCGGCATCACCCCTGGACAAGCGTCGAGGATCCCACGAGATTTGAAGGCATGACGTCCGAATAGAAGAAATGGCGTGATCCGCCCGTCGCAGGTCCGGTGCTCATTCGTGCCCTTGCCGCCGGTCCGGGATCGCCCTCCGTACTCCTGGAGGGCGATTCCCTCCGTCGTATATTCTATGTGTGCAAGGAGGTGGCCCGTCGATGAGCTCCGGGGAGTCAGCTCGCGATTCCACTCCGCTTAGCCCTTTGGCCCCATTGGCGGAGACACCGCGCGCGTTGATCGTGGATGACGACCCCGGGTTCCTGCTGGGGCTTTCGGAAGTCGTCAAGCGCGAAGGGTTCGCGGTGACCGGCGCAGGCACCTTGAAGCAAGCCCGCGAGGAAATCACGGCGAGCCCGCCCGATATCGTGCTCGTCGACCTTCAACTGCCGGACGGGAGCGGCCTCGATCTGCTAGAGGATTTTCTGGGCACGACATCCCCGGAGGTCGTTTTGATCACGGGGAATGCGAGCGTCGAGACGGCGGTCGAAGCCCTCCGCCGCGGCGCCGCCGACTACCTCACGAAGCCCGTCGATGTCGCCCGGGTCAAGATGGCTCTGGGCAACCTGACTCGCACCCTTCAGATGAAGGGTGAGATCGGCTCACTGCGCACCGAGTTGCGCAAGCTGGGTCGGTTCGGACCCCTCGTCGGCGCATCGCCCGCAATGCAGAAGATCTACGACTTGATCGCGCGCGTGGCCAAAACCAACGCCAGCATCATCCTCACCGGTGAGACGGGTACGGGAAAGGAGGTCGTCGCACGGACTATTCACAACCTGAGTCGACGAAGCAAGGCTCCGTTCCTTCCCATGAACTGCGGAGCGGTCTCGGCGAATCTGATCGAGAGCGAGCTCTTCGGTCACGAGCGCGGCAGCTTCACCGGGGCCGACAGAATGCACCGGGGATACTTCGAGCGAGCCCAGGGAGGGACCCTGTTTCTCGACGAGATCGCAGAGATGCCCATGGACCTCCAGGTGAGGCTCCTCCGCGTGCTCGAGACCTCTGCGGTCACCCGCGTTGGAGGAAGCGATTCGTTCCAGGTCGATGTGCGCATCATTGCGGCCTCGAACCACCGGATCGAGGATGCGATCTCGGCGGGGAAGCTTCGTGAGGACCTGCTGTATCGCCTCAACGTCTTCCACATCCGAATTCCCCCGCTTCGGGAGCGGCGTGACGACGTCGAGCTTTTGGCCGAGGAGTTCCTGAAGGAGCTGAACGCGGCCGAGGGGACGGCCAAGCGCTTCACCCGGGCTTGCCTCGATCGGCTCCGCCAACACCATTGGCCCGGCAACGTTCGTGAGCTCAAGAACGTGGTTCAGCGCGCCTTCATCCTCGCCGAGGAGGACGTGGGCGTCGACTCCCTCTCCCTCGAGGTCACCGAGCAACAGGACGCGCCCGCGCCCGCTTCGAGCTTGATGATACCGGTGGGGATCCCCATGGCGGAGATGGAGCGCCGCCTCATTCTCGCGACCCTCGAGCACTTCGAAGGCAACAAGTTGAAGGTCGCCGATATCCTCGGGATCAGCGTGAAGACCCTCTACAACCGGTTGAGGGAATACAAGACCGATTGACCGCGGTCCTGTCGGAAATGCCGCGGTACTAGCGGTCCTCAACTCGTAGCGCGTAGTTCTCATGCAGCAGACGGCAAACATGGTCGGCATCAGTACGATCTCCACCGTCGTCACTTCGTCGCGATCTTCATCGGCGCTCTCCTCCGGCATTTTGTAGAGTCTGCAACGACGTGCCGATTACGCTCGCCCCGCCCGCGTGACAAGACGACCGGTCCGCTGCGTCCTACTTCGGTCGACCGCTGGCACGGCCCGTGCAGCGGATAGACGCAGAACCGCTCGACTTGGTCGAGGTCAATTTCGCGCCAGCAAAGGCGGGAGTGCTGCGACTGCCTGTACTGGGCCCTGCTGGCCCGCATGATGAGTAGGGGGAGAGGATGAACTACGAGAACGGGACTACGGAAGATTCGTACGGGTACGCATATGTACGTACGCTCAACTCAATCGAGCCGCAAAGGCTTGCGCAGGCCTACCTCAAACTAATCGACGCCTATCGGCCCGCGGATAGTTCTTCTCCGCGGAATTCCGCGATAGACGCAACGGCGAGAAAGGTCGCGCGTGCTCTCGCTGTCTCTCTCTGCTAGTGCCGCCAAGTAGTCTGGCCGGAGGAAGCGCTTCAGACAGGAATGCAGCCTGGGCGCGAAGAGGAACGCTTGGCCTTTCGATATCACGCGCCCCAGAGATCCATCGCAAGCTCGTTTTCAGCTCGGCTCGTCGGTGACTCTCGAGCTCCCCGCGTTTCACCAGCTTCTTTCAGACCTCCCTAGATTTCATCCGTCTAGCCACAGGGAACGGGAATGGCGGCAACTTGTAGAAAAGGGCTGCCGAAGACGGCTCCTATGGACCCGCCCGAACGCCTCCCCGGCGCCCTTCAGCCCTGCCGACGAGGTGGCTCAAGTCTTGCTTCCTAAAACTATCGGCGGTCACGGCAACCAAGCCGAATACCGACATAGGGTCGCGAGCGCCAGGAGGAAAATCATGGACTTAGCATCGACAAACCTAATCGTTACACTCGTCATCGGAGGCGCCATCGGGTGGCTGGCAAGCATCCTGATGCGCGCCAACGGCCAGATGGGTATCGTCGCCAACGTCATCATCGGCATCATCGGCTCGTTTCTCGGCGTCTACGTCGCGAGTGCCCTGGGCGTGCGGACTCACGGGGCGCCTGCAGCCTGGATCGTCGCCGTTCTCGGCGCAGCGCTGCTCATCTGGATTTTGCGGGCGCTCGGCGTCTTCTCCAGGTTGAGATCAGCTCGCTAGCCGAAAGGCTCTTTGGGCGGCGATTCTCAGGAAGGGTGGATATGTCAGTAGCAAAGGTTTCCGAGATCAGCGCAACCTCCACGAAGAGTTTTGAGGATGCGATTCAACAGGGTATCGAGAGGGCGAACAAGACTCTACGGAACGTCCAGAGCGCGTGGATCAAGGAGCAACAGGTCAGGTTGAGCAAAGGCTCCATCACGGAGTACCAGGTCAACATGATGCTCACCTTCGTCATCGATGATTAGCAGCTTTCGCACGGGTGATGCGGGAGCCAGCGTCGTACGCTTGCTCCCGCACCCCGCGCGGCATGAGGAGATTGGAATGAGAATGCTCGCGATCGTGCTTTTGATCGCCGGGGCCCTGGCCCTGGCCTACGGGGGATTCAGTTACACCAGCGAGACCCACGAGGCGAAGCTAGGCCCCGTGGAGATCTCCATCAACGAGAAGCAGCGGGTCAACGTTCCGGTATGGGCTGGGGTGGCCTTCCTGGTCGTGGGCGGCGGACTGCTGCTCTCCGGAAAGAAGTAGCATCGGCTCTCACGACGGCCGCGGCGGAACGCCCCCAAGCCGCTCCCGCCCCCGTATTTTCGGGACACTCGAAAAGCCGCCGCCCCACGAAATGGCCCGGTGACTCTCCCGACTGCGGCGCCAGGAGCAGGGCGGCGGGGGCGGATTGTAGATTTTATGTACGGAGGCGGCATGCGCTCCGTCGCCCCGCGTGACAAAACAGCCGATCCACTACATTCATCCTCCATCGGCTGCTGGCACGGCACTTGCTCATACACAGAGGCGGCTCGCGAAATACAGATGCAGAAACTTATCCGCGCGCCGAGGAGGAGGAAACATGGGAATCTTTGGAGGCCTTTTTGGTAAGAAGGAAAAGCCGCGGGCGGACTTTTCCAACGTTCGGAGCGGCGGTTCCAGCACCGCCCCTACCCCGGGTATGGGTGGACCGGAAATGGGCGCGCCGTCCATGACCACCGGGCGGACCTACGTCGTCGTCAGCGGCGACAGCCTGTCCAAGATCGCGAAGCGCGAGTACGGCGACGCTCAAAAGTGGCCCAAGATCTACGAGGCGAACCGGAACATCATCGAGAATCCGGATCTCGTTTACCCGGGACAAGAATTGCGAATCCCGGAAGCCCAAGGAGAAGAAAAATGACGATGCATCAGTACACCCGAGTCGTAGTTAGCCTTCTGTCGGCCGTAGCTCTTTTCAGTTGCTCCCCATCCAAGCCGGTGGTACAGGCCGGAGTGAAGGTAACCGACATCGACGTCGGGCGGGGCCTCACCGCAGACAAGGCCATCGCCGAAAAGACCGATTCCTTTCGACCCGCCGACACCTTCTATGTGTCGATCAAGACCGACGGCTCCGGCCCGGGCGCCACTCTCACCGCCCGCTGGACGTACCAGGACGGGCAAGTGGTCGACGAGTCGAGGCAGGACATCGCCCCTAGTGGCAGCGCCGCTGTCACCGAGTTCCACCTGTCCAAGCCGGACGGTTGGCCGGCCGGCGGATACAAGGTCGAGGTTCTCCTGAATGGTACCTCTGCCGGTACCAAGGACTTCAAGGTCACCTAGATGACTTCATGAACCACTCGAGACTGTTAAGACGGTCGATCGGCGTCGTAACGGCGGTCGTGGGGCTGCTGAGCGCCGAGCAAGTAGAGAACGGAAATGACCGCATCCGCCGACGTCCGAGAGCGTTCAGCGATCGGGAGGATGTCGCCCAGGCTCTCGAAAACGCCCCGCCGGCTTTCGACGGGATGCTGCATGGGAGAAACCTCGGGAAGCAAATGGTGCAGGTCTCGGAGTGGACTGGATGATGATCCATCAGGCGAAGGACTACGGCCGTCTCGTCGCTCAATGCCACGGCTTCCTTTCGGAAGCCCAGCTTCGCGCCCACTTCGAGCTCTACCAGGGCTACGTGAAGAAGCTGAACGAGATCGAGGCTCTGCTCACGACGGCCTCGCGGGAAGGCGCCAACTACAGCCATGACGCCTATTCCGAGCTGCGGCGCCGCGAACCGGTCGCGTACAACGGCACGTTCCTGCACGAGCTCTACTTCGGCAACCTCGGTCCGGCAAAAGCCGAGGTGTCGGCCGCGTTCCGGCAGGCTGAGGAGAAGGCCTGCGGCTCCTGGGACAATGCGATGGCCGATCTCAAGGCCATGACCCAATCGACTCACGGCTGGGTCCTGGTGACGTGCGAGCTCGGCTCCGAGAGGCTGCGGCACAACCTCGTACATTCCGAGCATGACGGCGGCCTGTTCGCCAACCAGGCGGTCCTGTTGGCGATCGATTGCTGGGAGCACGCGTATTTTCTCGATTACTCGCTTCGAAAGAGCGACTACGTCGAAGGCGTCCTGAGCCACCTCAACTGGGCCGTGGTGCAAGAGCGACTCGATCGTGGATTGCTGCCCTCCGTGAGTTGACAGGGGCCAACGCCTTCCTTTGACGACGGCGGAAGTTCAGCTGAAGACAGCTTGGCGATGTCCGTGACGGACCTGGGATCCTGTAGTTCTCGACGGTGACGCCTGCACGGCGAATGTCGTCACCGAGGTCCGCACCCGCTAAAGCCCGCTCTTCGTGCTCTCGAGAGATGCCGCCCACAACAAGTTCTACCCGGGTGGCTGCAACCGGCCACTATTTTCTGACGACTTGGATGCCGCACGACCGGCGCTTAGCACCGACATCATTTCGCGCGCCTGGTTCGTACCATCCTCGGGGACGAGCTTCGAAAAGGTGAGCGCTAGGTCTCGCGTGACCCTACCGATTTCTTGCCTGAGGTCGGAAATGCCGCCACGCCCGACGTGAGATGTCTTTCTTACCGTCTCACGTCGCTCTCCAAACGCTCAGCAAAGCCATGGAGAGAATGAGAAGCTGCGCAGCAATGACCCTCGCCGTCGCGCTCGCCTTCCTTCCCACCATGGCCCACGTCGCGGCTATGGCGAAGGAAGCGTTTCCCAACCGTTCATCTCCGCTTCCTTCCACCACCTGCCGCAGGACCTATGAAAGCAAAAGGGCATTACCGACACGATACAGTTCGTACCGGAGGCAGCCGTAGACCCCTCGCGCTCAGTGCCAGATCAGGGCAGCCCTCATCTCGTCCACCGCGCCCTTATCTCCGGCAAGATAGCGGCCGGCAATTGGTTCCGCGTCCCGAAACGCAACCCGGGCCACCCGGTCGGTCGTCTCTTCGCGCAGGTAGATGTAGACGACGGGGAACTTGTGCGGAATGGAAGCCGCCTCGAGCGCGGCGATGGGCGCGAACTCCAAGAAGGCACCGATGGGCATCGTGAGCCGGATCTCCACGTCCTGACCTTTACCGTCGTTCGATTCGTAGACCCTCACCACGCTGCCGAAGGAATTGGAAAGCGACGTCTGGTGGGGCGCGTCGTCCGTCACGGATTCCCCGACGCGAGCCCGAGCTCTTGCGGCGGCATGCGCCACCGGCTCGGCCGATGCCTCGGGATTCTGAAGAGCCACGCGAAACTCGTCGAGTCTCTCTTCGATCCTGGCTCGAAGCGCGCTCTCGTAGTCGTCCATCCGCCGTTGTTGGGTAGCACCATTCGCGGAGGAGATGGTCGCAAGGAGAGAGACCATGAAGACACACGTCGATATGATTGTTCTCGTCACCGAAGCCTCCTTTGGCTATACCCACGGAGCAGCAACATCTGTGCCAGATCTTTCATCGGAGAGCAGAAGTGCGGAAAACCCGGCAAGAATGGCACGTCGTCCGGCAGCACGAGCGTGATCACTCGCAGGTCCTCCGATATCCTAGTGTGCCTCGTCGACCTCCACCGCGATCTTATAAAGCCCCAGACGATGCGAAGCCTCGAGCTCCACGACACGACAGCCGCGCCCTGGTCCGGCTCGTAGCGCACCGCACCGGGGGGGCCGTAGGATCAGGCGGCAGCCTGGTAGGTTCGGCCAAACTATCGTCTTGCGCCAGACGGCCGGCGGACGCAGGGGTCCCACCGCCCTCTGCTCGGTAGATGTAGACGGGTGTGCCCACTGGCACCATCGCGTAGAGCTTCGCGATGTCCTCGTTGCGCAAGCGCACGCAGCCATGGCTGACCGCGCGGCCCACGGTCTGTGGCTGGTTCGTGCCGTGGATCGCGTATCCGTTCCCCATGTCTACCTACCGCCACGAGTCCGACATCGAGCTGGTCTCGGTTCTGCGGTGGGCCGCGTCGTCGTTGACGTTGAGCGTCCGCAGCATGTGCGCGAAAGTCCGCGCCATCGAGTCGTAGCCGCTGCCGGGGACGATGCACAGGGCGTAAAGCACGTGGCCATCGGACAGGCCCCGGGTCACGACCGTCACCCTCTCCTCCTGCCCCGTGACGGGCGAACGGCCGGAGAGCACAACTGAGTAGGACCGCGCTCCGTCGATCTCCTCTTGTCGTGCCTCACCGTCCTGGGCCCGCAGGTACGAGTTCGATCGGAGGATCTGACGGACGAGGTCGTCGGTAGCGTCCGAAAGGCTCCCGCGCCACTGCTCCGTGTCCTCGAAGGGCGCGTAGTTGCGCTGCCTGCTTTCCTGCTGGCGGTCCGTGTACCCCTCAAAGGGCGCGTAGTGGTTGACGATGACTCCGTAGAGCATGGCCTGCTGGCCGTTGCCCGTGTCGACAACGCCCCCGTCGGGCGCCATGGAAACGGCGTATCCAGAGTCGGATGCGTAGGCCCGCCAGTTGTCGGGGTAGTCGATCGTGAGGAAGCCGTTGCGCTGCTCGAACCTCTGGAACCGCGAGGACGGCTCGTCCACCCGCACGTCATATTGACCCTTGT
>Ga0184637_10000394_pt1 | contig 32538 bp, 26 predicted proteins | sample PLM3_127_b2_FD_133143 | JGI IMG/M metagenome (GOLD analysis project Ga0184637, IMG submission 133143) | Groundwater sediment microbial communities from an aquifer in East River, Colorado, USA - PLM3_127_b2 | ecosystem: Environmental > Terrestrial > Soil > Riparian zone | place: USA: East River... | reverse complement strand
CGGCCCGGTGACCATCGACTCCGTCGATTCAGCCCCCGTCGGCCGTTGTCCGTATGTGATTACCCGTACCTGGACGGCCACCGATACCTGCGGCAACGATGTTTCGCGTGACCAGACCATTACGGTTCGGGACATCACCGATCCGACGTTTGGCGACTTCCCGGATGACGACGTCTTTGACTGCGTTCAGGGGAATGGCGGTCGTCCTACGGCTTCGGATAACTGCGGCCCGGTGACCATCGACTCCGTCGATTCAGGCCCCGTCGGCCGTTGTCCGTATGTGATTACCCGTACCTGGACCGCCACCGACACCTGCGGCAACGATGTTTCGCGTGACCAGCTCATTACGGTTCAGGATACCACCGATCCGGTGATTACCTGTCCGCCGAATGATTCGGTAGCCTGCGGCGTTACGCCGGTGTTCGGCACGGCAACCGCCACGGATGAGTGCGGCACTGCGACCGTGACCTGCGGTTCGGTAGTCATCACGTCAGGCCCGGGCCTTGGGGAATTCACCCACACCCGGGTATGCTTTGCCACCGATACCTGTGGCAACGTTTCCGCGCCGTGTAATTCCTTCATCGTGGTATTAGCCTGCGCCGAAGGCTGCACCCCCGGCTTCTGGAAGAACCATACCGAAGCGTGGGATCAAGCCAGCGATCCGACTTCAGCTTGTGTCGCGGCGGCTATTGCTGCCAAAGGTGCTCCGTATAGCGGCAACGGGACGACAGGATCGTCCTTCAGGACTACTTTTGGATTGACCGGCCCGCAAATGACCGCAGCTGGCTTGAATTCAGCTCTGACTCTGCTACAGGCAATCAACCTGGGCGGCGGCGGGTTCCAGAAGTTGGCGCGCCATGGCACTTCGGCTATCTTAAACAGCTGCGCGGTAGCTTACGGCTTTACGAGCGTTGCAGTGCTGACGATGGTTCATGATTCCATTATCGCCTTGGACGCGGAGTCACTGGCCACTCGACTGGCCCTTGCCAACAACGCGTCGCATATCAACTGCCCGACCGGAGCGAGCGTGGGCGAAAAAATGTTGATGGATGCGGAAGAGGCTGGTTCCTCCACCGGGGCGGCGGCTTTGGACAAGGCGCCGGGCGGCCAACTGCCGACCGAGTTTGCCTTGCGCGGAAGCTATCCCAATCCGTTCAACGCCTCGACCCAGATTCGCTACGCCCTGCCCTCGGCAGGCCGCGTGAAACTGGTAGTCTATAACATTCTGGGCTCGCCGGTGGGCACCCTGGTGGACGGCGATATGCCGGCCGGGGAGCATTCGGCGCTCTGGAATGGAACCGACGGAAGCGGTCGCGGTCTTTCTTCCGGGATTTACTTCTACAAGATTTCGTTCGACGGCCAGGTTAAGGTCGGCCGGATGAATCTGTTGAAGTAACTCTACTTACGTCTTAACAAAAAGCCCCCGTACGGGGGCTTTTTGTTTGTGGCGCTTGGCGCCTTACAACTGCGGCTCGTTGATGCGGTATTCTTTGATTTTGTAGAGCAGTGAACGGTAGGATATTTCTAAAATATCGGACGCCTTGCGCCGGTTCCAATTGGTCTTTTGCAAAACTTCGGCGATGACCTTTTTCTCTTCGCGGGTGACGAGGTCATTCACACGCTTCTTTAAGGAATAACCGGCGGCGCTGGGAGCTGCAGGGGTGCCGGGCATTGAATAGGCAGGCGTGGAAGCGATGGTTTGTCCGCCGGCAAGCAAAGAGGGAATTATCGAATCATCCTCCCGCACCACCACCTGCTTGATAATATTTTCCAACTGCCGCACGTTCCCCGGCCAGTGGAAAGCCTGCATCCGCGCCATATTGTCGGGTGCAATTGATTTAAAGTTCTTCACATAAAGAGCGTTGTAGCGGCTTAAAAAGTGGGTTACCAAAAGCGGAACATCCTCCGGCCTTTCGCGCAGCGGCGGCAGGAAAATGGCCACCTCGTTTAAGCGATAGAACAGGTCATCCCGCATCACGCGGGCGGCGATGGCCGCTTCCATATCTTTATTCGTGGCGCAGACGATGCGCACATCGACGTGGATATTCTGAATTCCGCCCACGCGCACGAACTCGTGCTGCTCCAAAACTTGCAACAGCTTGGACTGCAGTTCAATCGGCATATCGCCGATTTCGTCCAGAAACATCGTCCCTTTGTTGGCCACCTCAAAACGTCCCGGCTTGGTTTTGTGCGCGCCGGTGAAGGCCCCCTTTTCATACCCGAACAGTTCCGCCTCCAGCAAATCGCGCGGGATGGCGGCGCAGTTGACCTTGACGAACGGCTCGTTGCGGCGCGAAGACAAATTGTGAATCATCCTTGCCACAATCTCTTTGCCGGTGCCGGACTCGCCCCGAATCACCACCGAAAGTTCCGAATCGGCCACCTGCTCGATGATGGCCTTCACCTCCACCATCCGCGGGGAGTCGCCGATGAAGGTGTCGTACTGGTTTTTGGCTTGCAGTTGCGATTTGAGGTGGTGAACTTCCCGCTTCAGCCGGCTTTTTTCCAGAACGTTGTGAATGTGGATTTCCACTTCCTTCACGTCGAACGGCTTGGGGATGAACTCCGACGCCCCGTAGCGAATCGACTCCACTATGTTTTTGGTGTCGCCGTGGCCGGAAAGCATAATCACGTCCAGCGAGCTGTCGGCCGATTTGAGCTTTTGCAAAACCTCCAGGCCGGAAAGCCCCGGCATTTTGATATCCAAAAGCACCAGGTTCGGCTTGAGCCGGGAAACCTGCTGGATGCCTTCCACCCCGTCGCGGGCGCCGACGATTTCAAACCCCTCCAGCCCTTCGGTAAGTATCCATTGCACCTTCGGGTCGTCGTCGATGACTACAATTTTAACTTTTTCTTTCACCATACCTTATAGTGACCCTGAGCGTAGTCGAAGGGTCGATGACTACGATTTTAACCTTTTCTTTCGTCATTCCTGTTTACCCCGACTTTACATCGGGGCACCATTTTTTTCCGCGATGTTTTCGTAGGGGCAGACCCGTGTGTCTGCCCAAAACGGGCGAACACATAGGTTCGCCCCTACAAGACCCCGCCCCAATAATATATCGGCTTTTGGTTGCAAAAGGTTAGCAGATTTTTGCAGGGGGGGGAGGGAGGGCATGGCGTGCCGTGCACCTACAAAAAAACGGGACGGAATGGTGGGGAAAGGGTTGGGGTTTTGTGGAAGGCTCGTTTCTTGGCTTCGTGCCGCTAACCTAAACTGAGGTGATCGTCGAGGGTTTACGGTAGTAGGTAGCGATCTTTGCAAGTTCTACAAAATTGATTTTATTACCAGCCCGACTCTTCCAGTCGGTTGCCCAATCTGTATGGCAAGTCAAAAGAATAATTTGCAAGTTACCGTAAGTTGTAAGCTCCAACAAAAGATTTTCGGTAGCGGTGCGGTGCCCTGGGTCAAGCGCAACCAAACTGTCATCCAGTATGATGAAGACCGGACCGCTCAATTCAGCGAGTGCCTGGGCCACCGCAAGTTTTATAGCCAGTGCTGTTATATGACGCTCGCCATGAGACAGTTCACTAGGTTTCCATTGCTGAGCACTTTCTCTTCCTTCGCCAATACTGTCCACGTCAAGTTTATCCGTAAGTCCAACTTTACTATAGGAACCCTTGGTAAGTGTAGCAATGTGTTGGCTAATTCTCTCTCCTATTTCACGAGGAACATTTGCCGCCATTTCTGAAATTTTGTCCGACAGGCGTTGAAGGAGTAACGCCCTGGCCCGTTGATATACCTCCTCGCGGTGAAACAAAGTTTTTGCTTCGTCGAGATCTGCCTCGACGCTGGTGACTGGCCGCTCTGGACCAGAGTATTTCAAGCTTGTCCGTAACTGAGTAAAATGATTTTCGGTTTCGCTTTTATCAGAAGTCGATTTTTCCAATTCCCGTCTTTTTTTCTCGAGAGTACTTTTGATTTCATCCCGCAATTCAGAAGAGCATTCTCGGTGTGATTCGTCAGTTTCTCTGAAAGTACTTGATGTTTCCGTTAGCTTTTTTCGGGCAGCGGCCACGCTCGACTTAAGTTCGACCGTCTCCTCCTCAGTTGGCTTCTTTTCCAGAAGCTGGCTCAAAGTCTTATTGGTCTTAGTGACTTCACCTTGTTTCTGCGCAAGCTTTCTTTCGAGATCGGCTGAGACACCGAGATGCTTGTCTGCATACGCCTTGAGGTCTTTCTGAGTAACTTTAATTTCTTGGAGCTCCCTCTTCGCTTGCTCCAAATCAGATTCCAGAGAGCTAAGGGTCAAACCTTTAAGCTCTTTTTCAAGCTCGCGCCCCGCTTCCTTTAGATCTTCTTCCAGTTGCTTTCTTTCCTCTACCAAATCATAAAATTCATCATCATTTTCTACCGCGAATCTCTTGAACAATTTGGATATATCACTTGTTCGGCCCTCTATCAGGCTTTTTAAGGAGGCGATATCTTCTTTGCCCGAAGCCATAATGTTTAGGCCATCGTAGTTGAGAACAAAGTTGCCCACTACCCCTTTATGGGTTTTTCCACCCGTGACGCGAACTTCTTTTGCCGCCGTGCTATCTTCACTCAACCTAATGGTTTTTGACCCAGATTCCACAGATATCTCGTAACGAACTCCACTCGCCTCTATTTTGTCTTTGGCCTTTTCAGTTTCCTTTATCAATTCACGCAACCTTGTTTCGTCTGTTTTTTCGGGACGCTTTCGGGCTAATAAATTTGCTTTTAAGTCCTCAGTTTTCTTCTCCGCAGCTTTCACCCTTTTGATTTGCCCTTTGAGCGACTCAATTCTGTTGTTAAGTTCCTTGTATTTTACCACTCTATGCTGAGCTTCAAGGTCTTCCATCTCTTCACCTAATAGTTTCAGTGAATGTTTTTCCGTGTTAATCTGTTCATCAAGGGAGGCCCCTTGATTTAGCCTGCTTTCCAACTGAGCAAATTCTTTGGTTCTGTCCATCACGGCATCGGAAAGTTTTGCAAGCACTGCCAACTGTTTCACGTCATTCTGTATAAGACCGTGGCGCCGCTTAATCTCTTCGTAATCATTCTTCGTTTTGTCGAATTGATGTCGCAGACTACTCAGCTTCCTGTCAGCTTCCTTGGCAATTTCTAATTCGTTTTCAAGAGCTGAAACACTATTTTCAGTCAGCGTCAACGTCCCGGGATTCTTACCTTTTGCCTTGGCACGTTGCCGTTGCTCCTCTAAATCTTCAATGACTAATTTAGGGTCCGGTCCAGAACCCTTGATGGTAGCGGCAGTGAGCAGTGAATGACCATCCGATGGAAAATTATCTATTACAGCGGCTAAATCTTCTTGCAGTCCCCAAAGTAATAAAGTAGCGGCGTCGGCGGAGATAGGAAGGGATTCTTGGACTTTTTCCAGCGCCTTTCCCTTTTGTTTTGTGAGGATACCGTTTTCATCCCATTCTCCCGTGTCGTCAGTAAGTTTCCGTAAGAGCCGAATTGTCGGCTCCGCGGCGGAATCGCGGGAGAAGTAGATTGAAGCAGTAGGCGGGCTGTTAGGGTCAAAGCGGGAGATGTGCCCGTCACGTTCCTCTTTTTTATTGGTTTGAAACATGGCACTTAGAATAGCCTTCTGAAGTGTTGTCTTGCCAACACCAAGCGGGCCAGTGATAATCGTCAAGGGGGCGGACAAATCCAACGATAGTTCTTTAAATTGTCGCACTTGCTGGAGCTTAATTTTGTGTATTTTCACTGGTCTAAACTCATTGCCGCGCTCTTTCCCACCCCATCTGGATTGCGGCTGAAATAACTTCGCGCTGATCTGGATTTTTCTCACAGGACAATTCATCCTGGAGGGCCAGCAAAGCCTGCTTTACGGCGCCGGAAGGAAGAGACGATATATCCAGTGATTCAATATTTACGTTTGCGTGAACTTTTCCGCGACTCTCGACCTGAGCTCCTAGAACTCGAAGCGTTGACTCGATGCCTTCAAGTGCCTCGACTTCAGCTTGAGAAAGTCTTGCGTTGGACCCAATGTTGATTCTAATGACGAATCGTCTCGGATCAATATCGTTTTCGACTTCCTCCCTCAAGCCCTCAACTTTTTGTATGTCCATTGGGTTGTGCACTTCGAACAAGCGCCATGTGCGGTGCCCAACCCGAATTCGACGCAAACGGGTCGAATTACCTCGTTCTATATTTGCAAGGATTGCCCAACCCGAATCGCTGCTGAACTGGTCTGGCTCGTGGGTGCCGGAGTAGCAAATTATTCGTTCTAAATCGTTTTCGCCCACCCATTCCGGATAGACTCCGTGAAAGTGGCCTAAAGCCACATAGTCGGCGGACAGTGCCTCTACGTCCTGCAAAGTAAATGGGTACGCATCATTTTCTCCGTCCGGGACCGGCCCTCCTACAAGAGTCCCATGAGCAAGAACAATTCTTAGGACATCTGCCGGTTCCCTTTGGAAATTGAGCGGTTTTTCCCAAGGAGGTTCGGGGCTGTAACGCGTTTCACAGGGGTAAGCCTCGACAAGTAGTTTTCCATGGCACAGGGAAACGACCGTTGGAGTCAGAACCAGATGAACGGATGAGTTTTTGCTCAGAAATCCTTGAAAGGTGCCCCATAAACCGTCCGCTTCAGAGGGGTCGTGATTGCCTGGAATAATCACGATAGGGATCCTCTCCCCATTTTTTTTCTTTGCTGACTCCATGATTTGTGATGCTTTGTGAACAACAGCCTTTTCGACTCGAGGGCTGTCAAATGTATCTCCTGCTACAAGAATCACGTCTGGGTTTATATCTGGAATGTTGGTGCCTAACCTCGCCAAAGAATTCAGGCGTTCGGCTCCTCTCGGGTCCCCAGGGGAGCCTTGGCCTAAGTGGAGGTCAGATAGGTGTAGAATCTTCATATTTTGCGGTAAGGTAAAGGATTGAATGGAAGGCGTCAACTGGGGCAGGGCACGGGGCAACGTGCCCCTGCGGAAACACCTAACCCCCTCCCCTTCCCGTTTCGGGCTTGTCCCGAGCAAAGCCGAGGGGAAGGGGATAAAGGGGCCTGCCCTGAGCGTAGTCGAATGGGTTAGGTCAAACCGCAAATTTACAGCAAAAATTGAGGCAAAAAACGATCCCCCGCTATTAGTAGAGGGATGTGTATAGCCCTCGGACAAAAATTACCTCTATTCCCCTCTCCATTTGATGGAGAGGCCTGCCCGAGGCGTAGCCTCTAGCTACGGCCAGGGGTTAGGGGTGAGGTCAAAAAGAAAGGAAAAATTGTTTTGTCTTTGCTAATCTCTAACCCCTGCCTTTTTCTGTCCTCCTTACCAAGGGGGACGAGGCTCGCAGAGCCGGAGGGGGTTAGGCCCCGTCCCCTTGTCAAGGTGGGACGACCCCGCTGCAAGCGGGGACAGGGGGTGACGAATCGGATTGACAAACCCTTCTCCGCCTTCCTTATTCCCCGCTCGTTGGTAATGGGAATGTTGGAAAGACAGAGTATGTTTAAACTAACTTCGAAAATCCGTTTCAGTTTCCGTCTCGTATTAAATCGGGATGAGTCCTTCGACTTCCCTCGATTACACTCGGGACGAGTCGTTCAGGATAAACGCCGCGAATCGATTTTTGGCGAAAAGGAGGGCGTTTACCGGTGAGTTCGTCGTCCATCGATTCGGCCTTCGATGCCAGGATAATGGCGCAGATTGCCACCGGCGACCCCAAAGCGGCCGGGAAGCTCTTTGACCGGTATGCCCCCTTGGCTTTCAACCTGGCGGCGCGAATTTTGAAAAGCACGGTCGAGGCGGAAGAGGTAGTGCAGGAGCTTTTTGTGCGCATCTGGCAAGACGCGGCCAAGTTCGATTCCACCCGCGGCGAGGTGAAAAGCTGGATGATACAGATGACCCGCTCGATGTCCATCGACCGGCTGCGCTCAACTTCCAGCCGGAGTAAACGGGAAGAGACCTATGCCCAGCTTCAAGAAACCGACAACCCGAAGGGGGAGGAAATCGAGGAGGCCAAGCTGGTGAAGGCAGCTTTGGCGGAACTGCCGGAGGATGAAAGGAGCTTGATAACGGCGGCTTACTTTGAGGGATTTACCCAGTCGGAGCTGGCGCTGCAATTTAAACTGCCTTTGGGAACGGTGAAAAGTAAAATCCGGCAGGGGATGTTGAAAATGAGAAGGCGTTTGGGCGGAGTGTTGAATATATGAACGGTACGAACGAGCATACCCGGTACGAAGAGTTGGCGGCGGCCTATTCACTGGGGATTTTAGACCCCGGGGAGAAGGCGGAGTTCGAGGCGCATATCAAAGCCGGCTGTCCGGTTTGCGAATCGGAGCTGCCCTGGCTGGAAAAGGCGGTTGATAATCTGGCCTATGCCGCGCCGAGCGTGCCTTTGCCGGAAGGGTTGAGGGAAAAAGTTTTGGCAAGATTTCAGCCGGAAACTCCCCCGGCAGTGCCAGTTCCTCCTCCACTGCAGGAACGGACTTCGATTTGGCCCAAGTTGGCCTTCGGCTTCGGCATTGCCGCCAGTTTGATTGCCATCTACAGCGGTTTTACGGCGCATAATCTTTCCAAGGAAGTGCAAAAGCTGACGGCCGAGATTGCCGGCCTGCGGCAGCAGTTGACTTCCACGCAGATGCGTTTGGCCTTTGCGCTTTCGCCAATGAACGAAGTTTTGGAATTGGCCGGTCAGCCGGTTTCGCCCAACGCGCGCGGCAAAGTCATCTGGAACGCCGTGCAGGGGAGCGGATTTTTCACCGCCGGAGGGTTGCCTCAAATTCCGGAGGATAAAACCTACCAGCTCTGGGTTATCGCTGGCGGGCAACCGGTTTCGGTGGATGTTTTTAGCGTTGATTCCACCGGCGCCGTGGAAGTGAAGATGGCGGGGCTGCCGCCCACTGAACAAATCAACGCCTTTGCGGTGACCCTCGAACCGGCGGGCGGCGTGCCGCAACCGACCGGGGAGAAGTATCTCGTCGGGGCGTTTTCCAAAATTTAGCTAAAAAAATTTTTTCCGATTAAATCCGAATAGCTTTCGACTCCGTATTTCCCAATGTCAGCCGAAAACGTGGGCTGGCAGAAAGGAAAGGAGGTATTACGGACGTAAAGGAGAGAATTGCTTCAAAATTCGTGGAGGTGAACCTGACGATTCGCCTGCGGGACCCCCTCGGCCCTGAAGGGCCGGTCCCCCTTGGTAAGGGGGACAGAAAGGGCGAACACGGATTCGACTACGCTCACCGCAGGCAAGATTCGCCCCTACGTTTTGTTTGTAGTTAAAAAATTAACCTTTAAACACAAAAGGAGTGTGCAATGCAGTTAAAAAGATTTACGCAAATGTTTTTGTTTACGGTTCTGACGGTCGTTGGCGGCCTGGTCTTGGCGGCCGACCATCTGGATGCCCCTTTGACCAAGCTTAATCATCAGGCCGATATCAATGACGTTTACGCTTTTTTGAATCCCGATGACAACAGCCAATTGATTCTGGTTATGACCGTCAATCCGCTGGCGGGAGAGGTGAGCCCGACGGAGCTCTCTTCGGAGGTCAATTACGATTTTCTGATTGACAACAACGGCGATTTCGAAAGGGATATGCGCATCCGGGTCCGGCTGGCGGAAAACGGGGAGGTCAAAGTAGCCGGGCCGCACAGCCGGGTTTTCAGCGGCCTGCGGGATGATCCTTTCTTCTTCGACCTGAACGGCTTTAGGAATGGGCTGAACTTTACCGGCAGCGACTTCTTTGCCGGCAAAAACATCACCGCAATCGTGGTCGAAGTGGCCGCCGCAGAATTGGCTACTAACGGCTCGGTGCTGCGCCTCTGGGCGGAGACCAGCGAGCGCGGCCGCCGGGATGAAGATGAGCTGGGGCAGGCCCGACAGAACCTCGACCGGATGGGGAATCCGGCCATCAACACGGTTTTCATTCCGGCTGCCTCCAAAGATGCCTTTAATCAGGGCAAACCGAAAGATGACCCGGCCAACTTCAACCAGTTCATAGATGCCTTCAGCCCGAACCTCCGCTTCCTTTTGCCGGACGTTATGACCATAGACATCTCCAAGCCCTCCGGGTTTTTGAACGGCCGGCGCCTGGAAGATGATGTCATCGACATTGAACTGGGAGCCATCAAAAATGTCGGCGGGGTTAACGTTCCAACCACGGACAACGTGAACGCCAACGATAAGACGTTTTTGAGCGACTGGCCCTTTCTGGCGGAGCCTCACTAAATTCTTTTTTCCAACCGACCACCCCAGCCGCTTCGGGAGGGGTGGCCGGTTTGGAAGCCGGGATTACTTATGACCCTACGCAAACTTCTTATCGCGGCAGTTCTTTTTCTAATACCATCATCGGTTTATTCGCAGAGCGCCGAGCTGCTCATTCGGCAGTATCAATTGCAGTTAATTCGCAGCCAGAATAACGCCCTTGCCTGGGCGCTTTTGGGCTACGCTTTTCTGCAAAAAGCGCGCGAGACCGGCGACCCGGCCTGGCATGATTCAGCCCGGACTGCCTTGACTTGCGCCTATCAGGTCGATTCCACCGACGGGCGGGTGAACACGTACCGGGCGATGAGCCAAGCGGCCCGGCATGAATTCCGGCAGGCTATCCGCTCTGCCCAAGCTGCCCTGCAAGCCAAACCGAACGATGCCCACACGTTTGGCCTAATCGGCGATGCCTATCTGGAATTAGGCGAACTGGACAGCATGCGCCGATACTACGACCGGATGGAATCGCCGGGGGCACCCGACGTGGCGGCGCTGGCCCGCCGGGCCCGTCTATGGGGAGAGGTAATCGGTCAAACCGACTCCGCACGGGCTTGCCTGGAGCGCGCCTTTGCCCTGGCCGCCGCCGAAAAAAACCGGGAGCCGGAAAACCTGGCCTGGCTTTGCGTGATGCAGGGGGAAATCGAACTCGGAGAGGGGAACTTTTCCCGGGCCGACTCGTTTTATCAAACTGCTCTGGCGTACCTGCCCGATTATCCCTTGGCGCTGGAGCATACGGCTGAAATTCAGGTGATTGGGAAGCGGTTCGAAAAGGCGATAAAACTTTATCGACAGGCTGGGGCTTTGAGCGGCAATCCGGGGCTGGCAATTTTACTCGGGGATGCGTTTGAAAAAGCGGGCTGGGCTGACTCGGCGAATTTTTATTGGGATAAAGGAGAAGCCGGGTATCTGCGTTTACTTGAAAGTGGTAATAACGGCTATCTTCGCCCGTTAGCGGAATTTTATTTGGCCCGCGGCAAAAACCTCCAAAAAGCGCTGATGTTGGCAAAAGAAGACTTAACCATTCGGCAGGACTTTGGTGCCTATCTTACTCTGGGACGTGCGTATCTGCAAATGGGAAAGAAAAGAGGAGCGCTGGTGGCAATTGCTAAAGCCGGCTCCGAGGCGGAAAACGACCCACAGTTTTGTTACTATGCAGGAGAAATTTATCTGGCAAACGGCAACAGAGGGAAAGCAAAAGAACTTTTTACAAAGACCCATCAGCTTTGCCCCAGGTTTGACTTAATTTTCGGCACCGATTTGACAGCCAAGTTAGCCTCTTTAAGGAAAAAAGTAACGGCGCATAATTAGAAACCACAAATGATAAAGAGGGAACTCACCATCGAGTTCCCTCTTTTATATATTCGTAAAACTTATTAAGCGGGTTGCCTTCTTTGCTGCAGCATCCAAATTCCCGTCACGGTCAGGCTGGCTAAGAGAAGCCCAAGCCCCAGCCAGCCCAAGACCGGCGCTTTGGGAGATTGAACCGTTATGGTGCCGACCATACCGCCGAACTCGTGGGGAGTACAAACGTAGTTGAAAGTCCCCTGGCCTGGAAAGACGAGAAGAAAGGTGGCGTTCAGCAGCATTGGTCCGGAATCCCAAGTCAGCGGAGCTGAAGTTCGGGTAGTGGTGTGTAGGTCGCAACACGATTGAGTCACTTTCCAGACCACCGTATCTCCCGGCAGGATGGTTAAGCTTGCCGGCTGAAAAGTGAAATCGACCATTTTGACCGTATCGATTTTTGCCCATCCGGAAGCAGTGATAAAAACCAAGGCTAATAAAACTAAAAGGGGCAACCGCAAAAAGCGCATACAAACTCCTCTGTTTATAACCCAATTCCTTTGGTCTCAAATTTAATTGAGACCGGCTATCGTCTCGGCCTCCTGGTGGGGGCAGGAATGCCGTTCATAAGTAACTGGTATATCTACGGAGGGTGGGGTAAAAACGTTGGCGATTTTTTCAACTTTTTTTTCATTAAACTTAACGGGAAAGAAAGCCAGTTTTCGGTTGGCAACTCCTCGCGCACCCTAAAGAGTGCGCCGGGGGGGATGGAATGAAAAGCCGGTTTTCGGTTGGCAAAGCGGTCTGGTTTTCTTATTTTGAGTATGTGGGCAGCACAGGCACAATAAAAGGCAAGGTTTTTGTCAGAAAAAAGCCGGGGGTTTTGGACCCGGAAGGGGCTACCATTCAAAAGGCCCTGGCTAATTTGGGCTATAAGCAAGTGGCCTCGGTGCGTTCCGGCAAAGTTTTTGAAGTAGAAGTTGCCGCCGCCAACCCTAAAGAGGCGGAAGAAAAATTGCGCGAAATGGCGCGCAAGCTGTTGTCCAACCCGGTCATCGAGGATTTTCGCATAGAGATGGTTCACTCAGACGAAGCTTCTTCGGAACGAGAGAACGGCCCCTCGGCTAAGCTCGGGGTCTTCGAAAAATGAAATTTGGCGTGGTTACTTTTCCCGGTTCCAACTGTGACTACGACTGTTATCACGTCGTGAAGGAAGTCTTGAAACAGCCGGTGGTTTATTTGTGGCACAAGGACCATTATCTGGACAACTGCGACGTGATTATTTTGCCGGGCGGTTTTGCGCACGGCGATTATTTGCGCACGGGAGCCATTGCACGTTTTTCCCCCATTATGCGCGAGGTCGCGGACTTTGCGATGCGGGGCGGAATGATCATCGGCATCTGCAACGGCTTCCAGATTTTGTGCGAAGCGGGGCTTTTGCCCGGCGCGCTTTTGCGCAACCAATCGCTGCGCTTTGTGCACAAGCCGGTTTATTTGAAAGTGGAACGGAACGATAGCGCCTTTACCAACGCCTATCAGAAGGGCCAGGTTTTGAAAATGCCCACCGCCCACGGCGACGGGTGCTACTACAACAGGCCGAAGGAAATCGAACAGTTGGAAGAGTCTGGACGGGTGCTCTTTCGCTACTGCGACCAGGAGGGAAAGATTAGCGAGGAAGCCAATCACCCCTCGACCCGTTCGGCAGGCTCAGGGCCTTCGGCAAAGCTCCCTTCGACTTCCCTTGACTCCGCTTCCTCGACGGAGATCCCTCGGCTACGCTCCCTCGGCTACGCTCCCTCGGCTACGCTCGGGACAGGTCGGGACAGGTCGGGACAGGTCGGAACAAGTCGGGACAAGTCGCTCAGGGTCGATGACGGGGTCTTCGATAACGGCTCGGTGAATAACATCGCTGGAATTATCAACTCAACCGGCAACGTGATGGGTATGATGCCGCATCCCGACCGGGCCGCCGAGCAGATTTTGGGAAGCGCCGACGGGGCCGGCATTTTCTTTTCAATGGCGGCGCGCTTTGCCGGGCAGAAAGTGGCATGAGAAAACCGCAGGCCTGGGTTTTGATCGTGGCGCTGGTTTTGGGAGCGATTTTGGGCGGGCTTTTGGGAGGAATCATCGGCTCGTTTTTACCGGATGGGGCGGCCAAAACGCTTTTTATGCGCTCTTTGGACATCGGCTTCGAACCAACCACCTTTCATCTGTATGCTTTGACCTTCACTTTGGGTTTTATGATAAAGCTGAATTTTGTTTCGCTTTTGATGGTGATTTTGGCGATTATTTATTTCCGCTGGTGGTACCTTTAAGAACAGTGATTAGTGAAGAGTGATTAGTGATTAAGAAAACAGAACGTTCTTTGCCGTGTGTCACACTGCGGCTTGACGCAATGGAAAATTTGAGCGTTATTTAACCGGGAAGAAGGAGGAACTATGTTTGGAAATATCGGAATGCCGGAGATAATACTGATACTTTTGGTGCTTTTGCTTTTGTTCGGCGCCAAAAAAATCCCCGAGCTGGCGCGCGGGCTGGGACGCGGAATTCATGAATTCAAGCGGGCCGTGCGGGAAGGGGAAGAAGCCATCAACCAACCGGACGAAACCAAAAAGATTTCCGGCGGCAACTGATGGCGGTTTTTTCGGCGGATAAAGTCCACGAGATTGGAAGGGTTTTAAAAGCCGTTCAGGTGGATAAGGAAGGGGATCATTATTTTTTGAAAATAACCGACCCACCTTCCCGCCGTTCCATTTCTTTGGAAATTTATCCGGACACATCTCTGGGCAACCACAAAGGGGCAATGGTGGTGATTTACACTCCCACCGCGCATTTGCAGCTGCACCACGTTTCCGGCTTTGCCACCAGTGAGGAGTTGGGCGAAGTCACCTTCATCGGCGAATCAGGCGGGCGCTTGTCCGGCCTCGTCGTCGAGCGGGAAGCGGCTTGCTCGCTCTATGCCAACGTCAACCGGGAACTGATTTCCGGCGATTTCACAAAACTGGGGGTGGAAGTGATGCTTTCCGGCGTGGCGCTTTCGCTGGCCGAGGAACTGGTGGAAAAGCCAAAGAAGAAGTAACATCTCTTTTTTAATAATTAAGCTCGAAAAGCGCTTTACTTTTTCAAATTTCTTGCGTATTTACTATTGCAAGCGGGTATCCCCACGCCCGGTTTGAGAGCAAGGAGGTTTATATGCGGCTGGTTAAGAACTTTTTGGTAATTGCCGCCGGTTGTTGCTTTCTTCTGGCGGCTGTGGCATTGGGCATCTCGAAAGGGAAGTCCAAAATGCCCCAAGTTTCTGTTTCCAATCAAACCCAACCTTTAAGCATTTTTTCCAAAGCGAAACGTCAAGTGTTTACGGAGGATGAACCAGCGCTATCGGTGCCTTCCAGCCGGATAGCGAACTTTTCAATCTCCCAATCGGTCAGCCCTTACATATTGATGCACACCGGAGCGCGGGAGGGGGACAACAACGGCGCCTGGAAACGGCACGCCGTCAAAGACACCTGCGGCAACCTGCATGTTCTTTATGGCATTTTTGACGGCAATCCCACCACCAACAACCGGTATGGATACAACTGCCTGGCGGCCGGGGCGGATACTATGACCTATCCTCCGGGGGGTGAGCCGCAAGCCAACCCGCCTCAATCTGACCATAACGGAGGAATTGACGTTTTACCCTCCTGCCGGGCAGTTTGGGTAGGCAGGGGGATCGCCAGTAATACAGGCACGCTCTATTCCGCTAACCTAATTTCCTGTGGGGACACGATAGTCACCGGCGTAGTGTCAACCGACGCCAGCCGTCCTTTAGACCCGGCCATCTATGTGGTCAGTGAAAGCACCTGGGTGGTTATAATGGCCAATTTCAACGCCGTTGCCACAATCAGCTCCAGCCGTACGACCGATTTTGGAGCGACCTGGTCGGCCTTGATACCCTGTATCTCTTCTTCGTTTTTAAACTTTGCCGTCACCGGCAAAGGAAATAGCGTTCACGTTTTTTCGATGGGCACGGCGGATTCCGGGTCGTTTGACGACGTGGAAGAAATACTGTACGTCAAGTCCACCAACGCCGGGGCTTCCTGGTCGCCCTCCGTTTCGGTTTCCGGGCCGTTCGAACTGCCGACCTACATTCCGCAGTTTAACGGCAGCATCACTGCTATTATGGTAGGGGACACGGCGCACGTGATATGGGGTGACCATACCCACGAAAGCAACGTTTTGCCGGGCGGTCACATCCACCATCTGGCGGTGACGCCTTCGGGCGCCCTCCAGGGGCCGCACAAGGTGGCGGATATCAACATCTACTACGATATAAACTACGATTATTCCGCTACCGGGTTCGGGCTGGGGCACGGCCTGTGGTGCGGGGGTTCCGGGCCTTCGGTAGCAGTCAGCTCCAGCACCGGCGATATGTACGTGCTCTGGGGCGCGCCTCCGGAAGATCCTTTGGTTCCCGGCAAGAGCGCGGACAGCACCGATCCCGCGGCGGCGGTCGGCCGGGTGTTTTACAACAACGACATCTGGTGTGCCGTTTCCGCCACCAATGGAAGAAACTGGGATGCCAAGACCAACGTTACTGCGACCAATCATCCCGGGTGCGATGGAACAACGGTTCCCTGTGAGCATGAATTTTACATTTCAGCTGCAGCAGAGGCCGACTCGGTCATCGATGTTGTTGCCCAAGTTAACAAGTTCCCCGGCTTCCAATCTATTGGAGACCCTGGCCCGCTTACGCGCCTTAACGATGAGTGGCGGCTGTATCTGGTGCCGCCCCGGCAGGTTTGCTTTTGCCCCGCATGTGTCTTGAATGTTACCAGCAACGACAACCTTTCCGCTTTGGAGGTTCCTCCGGGCGGTGCGGAAGCGGTGACCTTCGAGGTTACTAATACCGGATTGGCTGACTTGCGCCTGGATTCGATTGTCTTTACCGGCAGCCTGAACGATGGCAACCTGGTGAGCATCCGAACAGACGGTGTCAATATCGGCGACTCAATTCCGCAGGTGACCAGCGCTTCTTTGCAAATCACTTTTGACGCCTCCGGGGTGAGTTTTTCGGAGGCCGGTTTGCGCAGCGGGGAGATTCAAATCTGGAGCCACAGCGACTCGACGACTCCGGGGGTCTCGCCGGTCGCTCTCTGCTCGTATGGGGCTAACGTCTATGTAGTGCCCAAGCTCTGCTTGAACTCGGTGGACACGATTCATTCGTCCTCGAACTTCACCGAAATCTGGTCGCACAGCGTGGAGGTTTTTGCGGCCTCGCTAATCGGGATGTTCTACTTTCCCACCGGCGAAAACTTTATTTTTGACGGCGGCGTGGCGATTTGTAACCCGTCCTTAGCCGGGCCGTCCAATCATCCGCGCGGCTTGCGCAATTACTTTGATGACCAGTTTCTGCGCTGCTTGAGCCCGATTGCGGTGGATTCGGTTCCGGACCCGACCGACCCGGGCAATTCTTATCAGATATTTGCCAAAACGCTTTCCACTGGGCGGTTTGATTCGACCATTGTCTGGGAGACGATTTGGGAACAGTCCACCAATCCGGTCTATTCGGATTTTTTGGCCAAGACGGTTCGGGTGGTGAATATCTCCGGCGCGGATATTGCGGACGTGATTTTGGGTCAGGCCAACGACATCGACGTGCCTACCGGTATGATCCGCGACAACACCAACGGTATGGCCGGGCCGGCGAACCTGTCGTTTGACACGACCTTTACGGCCACTTCGGACAGCAAGCAGTATCGAATGCTGGTGCTTTCCGGAGTGGATACCACCGGCGAGAGCGGCACCCCGCCCTACTTCTGTACACCGAACGACAGATATTTTGGTATTTTGGCCATTCCGGAAGGGACTGCCTCCAGTTCGCCGGTGCAGGCGCGGGGCGCGGTAGCCCACAATAACAATGTTTTGGTTTTGGGCAACCAGTGGGTTGATTCCATTTTTTGCCGGAATATGGATGCGACCGGTTACCATACCGGTCGTAACCTTGGAGACCCATATACTGGAATGGATACGGTATATGTTTTGGATTCCTGTCCAAACGGCGGTTCGGCTGACATTGGATATACGATGGGGGTCAAAAAAGTGATTTTGCCCAACAACCCAGTGGTTGGAGGCTTGCTTACCCGTTCGGGCGGCAATATGGCCGGTTTGGCGGCGGGGTTGGATACTATGACTTTGCCCGGCCCGGCGGAAACCTATACGGTCATAATGGTGGCGAGCTTGAGCGATATCGGCGGGCTGATGGATGCGGCGGATGCGGCTATTTCGTATTTCAACCTCACCGCCAACAGCCAGCTGGGGGGTGATTTTTTGTTTCATCGCGGGGACACGGACAACAATGGAATTCTGACTTCCTCTGATATAGTGCGCGAGCTGAACAAAGTATTTTTGGGCATACCTTCGTTCGACGCCTCCGGTCAGCGAGTGATTGAATGCGTGTTCGACCTTGATACGAACGGTATGCAAACCGCGGCTGATGTGGTAAAGCTGTTGGGATATACCTTCTCGGGAATTTTGCCAACCCTTGGTTATCCGTTTTTGCCGGATTTGCTGGGCTGTTTATAGTATCCATTAGAATAAAAAAGCCCGCCTATGGCGGGCTTTTTTTGCTTGAGGCGGAATCTACATACTACGCAGCGCGGACATAACTTCGGTTGAATGCCCTTCCACGTGGACGCGGGGGAAGATTTTGGCGATTCGGCCTTCCGGGTTTACGATAAACGTGGTGCGCTCGATTCCCCAGAATTTCTTGCCGTACATATTCTTCTCTTTGTAAACGCCATAGGCCTGGGAAACGGCGGCGTTTGTATCGGCCAGCAACGGAAAGTTCAAGTGGTACTTCTGGGAAAAGTTCATATGGGAGTTCAAATCGTCATTGGAAACTCCCAGAATCACCGCGCCGGTCGCTTCCCAATCCAGCCGGCTATCGCGGAAAGAGCAAGCCTCCATTGTACATCCGGGGGTATCGTCTTTGGGATAGAAATACAGCACCACCTTACGGCCGCGCAGGCCGGTGAGGGAGTATTCCCCTTCCGGGTATGCTTTCAAGCGAAAATCGGGCGCCAGCATTCCTTCCATCAAAACCGGGGCCATTTCAAAAGGGGGTGCTGCAGGCTTTTTGGCAACCACCCTCTTGGGAGTTCTTTTTTTTACAACCTTTTTGACCCGCTTTTTGGCTTTGGCCATCATTTTTTTCGGCTTTCTAACTTTAGCCGTTTTTTTTCTGGCGGTTTTTTTGGCTTTCTTTTTAGCTTTCTTTGGCATCCTTACCCTCCTCGGTTTTTAGGCTTCTTTTTGCATCCTGATTTAAGCGGTTATCAAAGCGCTATTGGAATTCCCTTTCTTTCCTCGATGAATTCTTCCACAAAAAACTTATGCACCCGCCGGTCGGCGGTCAGCTCCGGATGAAACGCCAAAACCAAAATTCTTGCGGAGCGGGCCATCACCACCCGGTCTTGCAAAGTTGCCAGAGGCACGACCGATGGGCCGTAGGAAACCAAATATGGGGCGCGGATGAAAACCATTTCCAATTGAGGATTGTCTTCCCACATCGGCACCCGACCTGTGCCCACAAAGGAGTTTATTTGACGGCCGTAGGCGTTGCGCCGAACCATTATGTCAATCAGTTTAAGCGGCTCGATGGTTGCATCTTCCACTTTGTCAGCCAGCAAAATCATTCCGGCGCAAGTGCCCATAATCGGGCGGGTTTGAGCAAATTTCTGAATGGCAAAATCGAGCCTTTCGGCGGCCAAGAGCTTGCGCATTGTGGTGGATTCGCCGCCGGGCATAATCAAAGCCCGGCAGGCCGATAATTCTTCCGGCGTGCGCACTTCTTTGGCGGGAACGCCGGCATCAGCCAAAGCCTGGCGATGTTTTTCAAAGTCTCCCTGCAGGGCTAAAACGCCGACCGGATTTTCGGGTGAGAATCTCATCTAATTTGCAAAAGCTCGGCTTCGGGAATCAGCTTGATGTCCAGGCCTTTCATCGGCTCCCCCAGGCCGCGCGAGGCCTCGGCCACCTTTTTGGGATCATTATAGTAGGTCGTAGCGACGACGATGGCCTTAGCCCGCTTAATAGGATCTTCCGACTTGAAAATCCCGGAGCCGACAAAGACTGCCTCGGCCCCCAACTGCATCACCAGAGCGGCATCGGCAGGCGTTGCTATTCCTCCGGCGGCAAAGTTCGGCACCGGCAGCTTTCCGGTTTTGGCCACTTCCTTGACCAGCTCATACGGAGCGCCTAAGTTTTTGGCTTCCGCCATCAACTCTTCAACTCCCAGAGTCGTCAAACGCTTGATGGCGCCAATCATCTCGCGGATATGGCGCACGGCTTCCACAATGTTACCGGAACCGGCTTCGCCTTTGGTGCGAATCAAGGCCGCTCCCTCACCTATGCGGCGCAGGGCCTCGCCCAAATTCCGCGCTCCGCAGACAAACGGAATCTTAAACTGATGTTTATCGATATGATTTTTTTCATCGGCGGGGGTTAAAACTTCGCTTTCGTCGATGTAATCCACTTCCAACGCTTCCAGCACTTGGGCTTCTACAAAATGTCCAATACGGCATTTGGCCATCACCGGGATGGTGACCGCCTGTTTGATTTCTTCGATTATCTTGGGGTCGGCCATCCGGGCGACGCCGCCTTCTTTGCGGATATCCGCGGGCACCCGTTCCAAAGCCATAACGGCGCAGGCCCCCGCCTCTTCAGAAATTTTGGCCTGCTGGGCGGTGGTTACGTCCATAATCACCCCGCCTTTGAGCATTTCCGCCAAGCCGACTTTAACCTTCCATTCTTCTCTTCTGTTCATACTTTCCTTCTTTCCGGCAAAAACCGTTCCTTTGCAATATACATCCAAACACCCTAACTTTTCAATACCCCTTTTGGACGGTTTGTACAGTTTCGAGAAAATCCTCCACAGAGTCGGGGGAGTTACCCGCAACCTTCCTCTGGCGCACTCTTCAGGGTGCAAAGCGGTTCGCCCCGCCAAGCGGGGCGCCAGAGGGGTTTGTTTCCTTTCCTGCTCGAAAGAGGCGGGCTTCTTTTTTGATGGTTTTTATAATTCCGAATTTGCTTGACAAAAAGCAGGAAAGGGTATTTATATTCACCCCACGTTTACTGGAAGAAGAAACCATGGAAGGAGGCTTGGATGAAAAGGTTAACCTTGCATCTCGGGATTTTTTCTCTTTTACTTTTTTTATCTGCCGCTGCCAGCGGGATGGAATTGGCCAAGAAGGTGGGATTTGGCATCCACGGCGGGGGGTATAAACTGGCGCTTTCCGAGCGTTCCGATATTTGGACTGTGGGCGGGCTGGCCAATGTCGGTTTGAAGTACGGGATTAGCAATAAGTTTGCTATCGGGGCCGAAGGAAGCTGGATGCAAACCTACCTGGCGGATTTGAGCAAGGGGAGCCGGGCTACCGATGGAGCCAAGTTCACCACCGATAACCTGGATGACGGGCCGCGCCAGCGGGCGTTCATCGGCGGCTTGGTGGCGGAGTATCACTTTATGCCGAATAAAGGCTGGTCGCCTTACATTTTTGGCGGCCCCGGAATTTACATCTGGAAATGGGCGGACATAAGCTGGACTACCTTGATGTCCGACGACCCGGCCCTGGCAGGTGCCGGCATTCCGGATACTGACCGAGCAGGTAATCCGTATGAGCTGAAAGACAAGGAGCTGTATGGTCTGATTGGGCTCGGCGTGGAGTTTTTCGCCGGCGAGCATCTTTCGCTGGAGGTGGGGGGGAAATTTCGGTATCTCACACATCTTTTGACCGATTTTAAGGGAGATCAGGATATTGTCGGTAAAAATGCCGGCGAACTGGATTTGCCCAAAGCGGTTGGCGAGGCCTATGCCGGGCTGACTTTTTACTTCGGCGGCCAGGTAAAAGACCAGGATTTGGACGGGGTGCCGGACAAGAAGGACCAATGTCCGGATACGCCAACGGGGTGCAAAGTTGACCTGGCCGGCTGCACCATCGATTCCGATGGTGACGGCGTTTGCGATGGCATTGACCAATGTGAAAATACGCCTAAAGGAGCGCGGGTGGACAGCAAGGGATGCCCGATGGACTCGGATGGGGACGGCGTGCCGGATGGTGTCGATAAATGTTTGGGTACGGCCAAAGGGTGTATGGTTGACGCTACCGGCTGTCCGAAAGATTCCGATGGGGATGGAGTTTGTGACGGCATCGACAAATGTGCGGATACCCCCAAAGGATGTCAGGCGGATAGCGCCGGCTGCACTATGGATTCGGATGGAGATGGAGTTTGCGACGGCATTGACCAATGCCCCAATACACCGGCGGGAACCAAGGTCAACTCCATCGGCTGTACCATTCCGACGGTCGAATTTATCCCGACGCCGGAAAAGCCTTTGGTTTTGAAGGGCGTGAACTTTGAGACCAACAAGGCGGTGCTTTTTGATACTTCCAAAGTCATTCTGGATTTGGTCGCCGTAAGCTTGATGGCTCATCCGGAGGTGCAGGTGGAAATCGGCGGGCATACCGACGCCACCGGCTCGAATGCGCACAATATGCAGCTTTCCGAAGAGCGGGCCAAAGTGGTGAGGGATTACCTGGTGGGCAAGGGAGTCAAGCCGGAGAACTTGTACATCAAGGGTTACGGGGAAGACAGGGCGATTGCCAGCAACGCGACCAAAGCCGGGCGGGCGCAGAACCGCCGGGTGGAGTTGACGCGAATCCAGTAGAAGGAGTTTCGGTTAGAAAATAAAAGGGCGTCTCAAAAGGACGCCCTTTTATTTTTCAAACAATACTGCTTAGGCCATTTTCAAAAGCGGGGGCGGGAGGATTTATGTCCTCTCAAAGACCAACCGCATTTATTCGTTTAAAATTCACCTAACATTTTGACAAGTCGCTGCCGATAGCTAAAATTAGCAGGCATTGAGCTGCCTTAAAATCTGTTGGCGCTCTCACCAGCGTATAGACTTAAGCAATCAAAGAAAGGAGGTTTTTATGCCCAAGTAAGGGGTATCTTAGGGTGGGGCTTAAGTTAAACTTGTGTTTGGGGGCAACTTATTAACCCTTAATCAAGTGAGGTGTTGTTTTATGAACAAGTATCTGTCAAAGCCCACACGCAGGTGGGCGTATTTAGTTGTCGTTGTGCTTTTGGCGGCGGCCCTTTCCGCCGCTTCGGGGGGAGACCCGGGAAATGGTGCACCCAGCGGCCCTCATTATAACCTGAACCTCATCGGGGTTCCAAAAGACAAGACAGCGGACATGGATGACAACAGCGGCCACCGTATTTTTGTCAAACTGGATGGCAAGACGAACATCGGTCTGGCCGAAGGAGAGACCTTCGCGGTTCTCGACGCTAATGGCACAGACGGCAACGGCGCCAGTTTCCAGTTGCCCAACCCGGATCTCGATAACGACGGGGTGACGGTATACAGCGTCTATGCTCGCGCGCTGGGCAAACCAGGCGGCCATGGCACGTTGAATACGTGCGCGACCGCTCCGGGACCTGACGGTATTCTCGGCACCGCGGACGACGAAGCAATATGTTCCCTCGATACGCTGGTAGTCCAACGCACGAAGGGTCAGCAGAAATTCGTGAATGTCAGCAGGCAATTGCTGTACATTTACGTTGACCTGAACGGCGACGGCACAGCAGAGCGCTACCCCCTGTTTTCCGACGCGTTGCAGGATTACTTCTGGAGCTATGACAACTATGGCTTGAAGCTCGTCCAGCTTCGTTTCTACGAAGTTCCGTCGAACGTGAACTAACCCTGTGAGCAGTTTAACAACGGCCGGGCGCAGAACCGCCGGGTCGAGCTGACTCGGGTTCAATAGAGAGCGTTTTGATCAAACAAAAAGGGCGTCCTTTGGGACGCCCTTTTTGTTTTTGAAACAATCTGCTTATGCCATTTTCAACTCGACCGTGCAGTGGGCACAGCGGGATGCTTTAATAGGGATAGTCGAAAGGCAGTAGGGGCAATCCTTGGTTGTCGGAACCGCGGGAGCGGGCGCCGGCTTGGCTTTCAAACGGTTTACCTGTTTGACCAACAGAAAAATCACGAAAGCCACAACGATGAAATCTATCACCGTGTTTATAAACAGCCCGTAGCTTACAGCCGGGGCCCCGGCGGCCTTTGCCTCAGCCAGGGAGGCGTACGACTGCCCGGAAAGGTTGATGAACAGGCTGGAAAAGTCCACGTTACCCAGCAACAGCCCAATCGGCGGCATCAAGACGTCGCCCACCAAAGAGCTGACGATTTTTCCGAAGGCCGCTCCGATGATAATGCCAATCGCCATATCCAGAACGTTGCCCTGCATGGCAAAGGCTTTGAACTCTTTTAACATTTTTGTCCTCCTTTCGAATTGAGACTCAAACGTAGCTTAATTCTTGCTTTTGGTCAAGCTTGGAAGTTTCGATTGACAATCGATTTTATGGTGTTATATTGTTACAGGCAAAAGAAAGTTTAAACCACAAACCATAAGGAGGTACGGATGTACAAGTTCTTGCGCAAGCCAGCCCGAATAGTTGGATACTTGGGATTGGCTTTGCTTCTCGCTTCGGCGCTCTTCTGGATGAGCTGCAGCGAAAAGCAGCAAAGCGCCACCGGGCCGGAGCGGAGCGCCGCTTTGACCGCTTCCAATCTCGGGCGGGTGATGGCTGTTCAGAACCGGCACACCGACCGGCTGATGGAAATCGACGGCGTAGAGGGCACAGCCACCGGGCTTTCGGCCAATGGTACGCCGGTGATGAAAGTGTATGCCGAGCGGGAAGGAGTGGCCGGAATTCCTTCGTCGGTCGATGGCATACTGGTGGAAGTGGAGGTCACGGGTAAGTTTTACGCCCAAGCCCTCACCAAGCAATACCGCCCGGTGCCCATAGGCGTTTCGGTCGGCAATAACAACGAATGCGCCGTGGGAACCATCGGCTGCGTGGTGGAAAAAGGCGGCCAGCAATACATTTTGAGCAATAACCACGTTCTGGCCCGCCAGAACGCCGCCGCCATCGGCGAAGACATCGTCCAACCCGGGCGCTACGACACCAAGCCAAAATGCGCCAACAAGGTTTCCACCGACAAGGTGGCCGACCTGTCCGCGTTCGTGCCGATCGTTTTCTCCACCTCGGCCAACAATCGGGTGGATGCCGCCATTGCGCTCTTTTCCACCACCGACTTTACCTGCGCCACCTTGCCCGCCTATTACGGTTTGCCCAGTTCCACCACCGTGGCGGCTACGGTTGGGCTGGCCATCAAGAAGGTGGGACGGACGTCCTCCCTGACTACCGGAACGGTGACGGCCATCAACGCCACCGTCAACGTGGGATATTCCGCCGGCACGGCCCGTTTCACGGGACAGATAGTTACTACCGGCATCTCCCGCTCCGGAGATTCCGGCTCGTTGGTGGTGACCAACGACGGCAACAACAACCCGGTTGGGCTTTTGTACGCCGGCAGCAGCACCGCCACCGTTTTGAACCCGATCAACGAGGTGTTGAGTACTTCACAGATGGGAAATCTGACCATTTGCAGCCAGTAGTTTTATTCAGCTTCTCGCAAGCGGGAGTCCGAAGGGATTCCCGCTTGTTTTTTTGTTGCCTTTGCTTTAATTGAAACAAGGTGAATGACTGTGAGATTGGCCACCTGTTTTCAGCCCGCTGTTTTCATAATCTTGGGCTTCTTTGCGGGCTGCCGGGAAGAAAGTATGCCCCATAAAACGATTGAACAGGTTCAACAAGAGCAAACCGAACGTTTGATGTCGATGGAGGGCGTGGTGGGGACGGGAATAGGCGAGTTTAATGGAAAACCTTGTATTAAGGTGTTTGTCAGCCAAAAAACAGCGGAGTTGGAAAAACAGATTCCGGACAGCCTGGAGAGCTTCCCGGTGGTAATCGAAGAAACCGGCGAGTTTGAGGCCCTAGACTCCAAGTGAGTCGCACACTTTATTTTTCGCTTGATTTTATATGATTAAAAAGTAACTTTTACTTTTTATAGGAATTTTTCAAAGGAGAAAGAAATGGCACAGGAAAAACCGGCAGTTAAAGGAAAGCAACCCCCAAAAGTTAAAGCCGAAACCGGCCCGATTTTTGGCAAGAAAAACTACATTCTTTTTGCCATCGGCATGGTGGTCATCATTTTGGGTTACATTTTCTTGGGAAAAGGGGACACGGTTCTGGCCCCGGTTCTTTTGGTGTTGGGATATGTAGTTATCATTCCCATCGCCATCCTTATAAAGGACAAGAAGAAAACTCCAGAGGCTCCCGCCAGCCAGATGCCGGCGGAGAAAGCCGGCCAGCCGAAGCCGTAGCGGATTTTCCGAGCTTGTTCTTTAGAAGTGAGTTGTCCTATTGCTTTTTGAAAAAGTTTTGAAATAATTTTTTTAATGTCCGGAAAAATCATCGACCCCCACCAAAGGAGTTCTATGCGTAAAAACCTAACATTTTTCGGTATTCTTGTTTTTTCTTTTTTACTTTTTGGATTTGTCCGCAGCGAAGATAAAATCCCGGTCCGTTTCTATGGAAGCGGCGACCGGCCGGTTTTAGGTCTGGGGCCATTCGATCCGGCCATTCCCTCGCCGGACAAGATTCTGGGTTTTCCTCTGGGAGAGCGCCCTGCCCGCCAGGCACAGGTTTTGGATTATTTCAAAAAGTTGGCGGAAGCTTCTCCCCGGGTAAAGGTTTTCGAAATGGGGCGCACCTATGAAGGGCGGCCCCTGATTTACGCCATCATTTCGGACGAGGCGAATATGGCTCGTTTGGATGAAATCAAAAAAAATCTTGCGCTTATCGCCGACCCGCGAAAACTGCCTCGAACGCAACTTTCTTCTTTGGTGGAAAAAACTCCGGCCTGTGTTTGGCTGGCTTACTCCATTCACGGAGATGAAGTTTCCGGCGTTGATGCATCAATGGCCGTTGCGTACCAGTTGGCGGCGGGAACGGACACGCTTACATCCCGATTGCGCAAAGATTTGATAGTAATTATCGACCCGATGGAAAACCCGGACGGGCGGGAACGATATTTGGCCCAGATGGAGTCTTTTGCAACGGCCGTTCCGTTCGCCGATGGGCAGAGTTTGCAAAAAGGAGGTTTTTGGCCCTGGGGGCGAGGCAATCATTATCTCTTTGATATGAACCGCGACTGGTTTACCCAGGAGCTGCCGGAGAGCAAAGCGCGCATTGCCGCCATCGTCGATTGGCATCCCCAAGTTTTAGTGGATGCACATGAAATGGGGCAATGGGACACCTATCTTTTCTCTCCACCCCGTTTGCCGTTTAATCCCCAATTGACCGAGCGGATGCGCCAGTGGTGGGATATTTTTGCCGCCGACCAGGCGAAAGCTTTCGATAAGCAGGGCTGGGCTTACTATACCCGCGAATGGAACGAGGAGTGGTATCCCGGCTACGGTTCTTCCTGGCCGCTTTACACCGGCGCGGTGGGGATTTTGTATGAGCAGGCGGGGGTTTCCGGTTCGCGCATCTCCCGCCACGAGGGAACGGTTTTGACCTATTCCGAATCGGTGGAGCATCAATATGTAAGCTCCTTTGCCAATTTGACCACCGCCGCCAACCGCCGCAAGGAATTGTTAAATCATTACTACGACCACCGCGCCCGCGCCATTTCCGAATACGGCGGCGGCAAGCCCAAAGCTTTTTTGGTTGCGCCGGATAAGAATCCGGATAAGCTGAACCATTTGGGGGAAGCGTTGGCCCGGCAGGGAATAGAGGTTTCGGCGGCCAAGGCTGATTTTTCCGCTCGGGCCAGAAACTACTATGAATCAAATCCTGCCGCCAAAGCTTTTAACAAAGGCACCTTAATAATTCCGACCAACCAGCCGCAGGGATTTTTAATTCAAACCATCCTGGGTTTCGACCCGCGCGTATCGGATAGTTTTTTGACCATCGAGCGGCACGAGTTGTTGAAAAACCGGGAGAGCAAACTGTACGAAATTACTTCCTGGTCGATGTTACAGGCCTACGGGCTGGAAGCGTATGAAGCCGAAGCACCGGTTTCGGTTGTGTCGGAGCCCTGGAAGCCTCCGGTTTTTGAGGGAAAAGTGGAAGGACAAAATCCAGAGCAGGGGTTTGTTTTTGACGCCTCCACCGACCGGGCGTTGAAGGCCATCGCTCTGCTTTTCGACCGAGGACTCAAAATGTTTGCCGCCAAAAAAGATTTGGATGTCGAAGGTAAGAATTTCCCGCGCGGTTCGATTTTCCTTCCGGCCCGCGCCAACCCGGCCAACTACGCCCAGATTTTGGATACGGTTGCCAGGCAAACAGGGATTCGTGCAATCGGAATTAACAGCGGATTGGGGAAGGTTGGGCCGGATTTAGGCGGGGGGGAACTGGTGCTTTTGAAAAATCCGAAAGCGGCCATGCTCGCCGGCGGGGCAACCAGCTTCACCAGCGTCGGCTGGATTTGGCATCTCTTCGACCAGAAAATTGGATTGCCGGTTTCCCTTCTCGATATCGCGGGATTGGGCCAAGCCGACCTATCCATTTACAAAGTTCTAATCTTACCCGGGGGAGGCGGTTACTCCAGTGTTTTGGGAAAACCGGCTGTTGAAAAGATTCGCAAATGGGTTGAAGCGGGTGGAACGCTTATCGCTATGGATGCTTCCGCCGCTTTCTGTGCCGATTCGAACAACAGTTTATCTGCCGTACGGCCGCGCGAGCAGATTTTGTCCAAGTTGAGTGAATACGAACAAGCTGCATCGGATGAAATTGCCGCCGAAGAGCCGGATATTTCCAAACTTAAAATCTGGGAATATTCTGAAAAAGATACCGCTTCGGGAAAAAAGGAAGAAAAATCGACGCCCAAGCTGGAAGATTTGCAAAAAGTGGATGAGTTGGCGCGGGTTTTTTCTCCGCATGGCGCCATCTTGCGCGTGAATTTGGATAAAGAGAACTGGCTCACTTTTGGAATGGGAGAAAAGGTTCCGGTTATGGCCGGGTCGTCCACCGTTTTGACGGCTAAATATCCTCCGGTGCAAACCGTGGGGCGCTTTGCTTCCGCTAGGGATTTGCGTATTTCCGGCCTTTTGTGGCCGGAAGCCCGCAAGCGAATCGCCAATTCGTCCTACTGCACCCGTGAGTCGGTTGGACAGGGGCAAGTAATTCTATTCGCCACCCAGCCCAACTTCCGCGCCTTTTTTCGCGGCTCGGAACGGCTGCTTTCCAATGCGATTTTGTATGGGCCGGGTTTGGGGACTTCCGGGGCGCCGGGGTGGTGAGAAGTTGTATACTAATGAAATAAAATGAGAAAATTAGCATTCCTTTTTGCTCTATTCCTATTATTGGGAGAAAAAAATGGTAAAACTTCCAACCGTATCTGCAAAAGTGAGCTATGTCAAAAGTATCTTGAGGTCTGGGAGAACCTAATGAAAAAGAGAAATAAAATGTCGGAGGAGTATTTCAAAAAGCATATCATGCCAACACAGGCAAGCGCTGGCCCTTGGGGTAGCGGCGAGGGCTTTTTTGTATGGTATATGGTCAAGGTAGATTGGTGTACTATCAGTGAGTACGATCAGTTTATTATTAAGATTAATTCTTCCGATCCAACCTGGAAACAACTAAGTGTACCAAGAGATGCTCATCTTTCTGAGCAAGAATTAGAACCGATACTGGATAGGGAGGCATTTTCATCATCAATAACCCCAATCGTTCCACTCCTGAAATTGAAATTTAATAGTAGGGTTGAGGCAGTTAAGGCTTTGCAAAAAATTGCTAAAACAGACAAAATTGGATTTGAAAGATTTGCATATTATGTTCCAGGAAAATTACCAAGAGAAAACGGACATCCTTTTTTAATTGGGTGGGGAGAAATTGACAAAAGCAAAAACGAATGCATTTGGGGATATATTGACCTCGTAACGGGCGAAGGATATGCAAGAAAAGACGTTTGTGTAATTTACAACTAATAACATGCTCTAATAGCCCAATCAAAAACATTTGAAGTATCTATTGAAAAAACCCCTAAAAACCTTTTAATTGGGGGTTGTTGCGGTACCGGGGTCGTAGTTCAGTTGGTTAGAACGTCCCGCGCGCCGCGCGTGGAAGGCCGCCGGTTCGAATCCCGCCGGCTTTGTAAACCGCCCAAAAGTAGCTATTGAAAAAAACCCTAAAAAGCCTTTAATTGGGTTTTGCTGTTCGTAAATGGAACGGTATCGGGGTCGTAGTTCAGTTGGTTAGAACGCCTGCCTGTCACGCAGGAGGTCGCGAGTTCGAGTCTCGTCGACGATGTTTGGATTTAATTTCCCTTTCCCGCTCCATTGCTTCGGCCCGGGTGAAGAATTCTTCCGTGTGAATCAATTTCCAGCCGCTTCGAGATGTCGTCGCCAGGGAGCGGCCTTGTTGGTGGCGCAAAAGGCGGTCTTCAAGATTTTGTGTTTGACCGACATAATAAGTTCCGTCGCTGGCTCGGAGGATATAAACGAAGTAGGCCATCATTAAAAAAGCGGGGCCGACCTCACTCTCCGAGTACCGTTTCCCCGCTAACCTTCATCTTCAAAGTCGAATATAGGTATGTCCACGATGGCCTGTCAAGAAGGCGTTCGATCATATTTCCATAGGGAATAGCCTAATGAATCCACTCCATTACTTGATTTTCGCGAATCGAGACTGCTTCTTGAAACGCTTATTCTTTTGCATCCAAGGAGTTAAGCCGCTTTATTTCTGGGGCCGGATGTTTTTACGGCTAATGTGTCAATCGCAAATTAAGAGATCAGAGGCTCTTTTCTTAAACTATCGCCAATCTCCCAGCGCAATGAAAGCTCCCCAGCTGTAAGGATGGTCAAACTCACTGCAGGTGCAAAGTTTCTTGATACGGGACAACTCCATCTGCTGTACCGTCTCCGGTAAGGACTTGGTAGCAATTCAGATATTTGTCGTTTTCTCAACGCATGAATCGAGATTGTCGTCCAAATACTTTGCCAGGAGTCGATGAAACTGGTGCACTCCCACTTCTCTCGTGGGGGAAAATCTGCCCGCCTTGTAGTATCTTGACTGCAGGCCGGTATGCACACCCTCTACAACGAACTCGTCCTCACGTTCCACCTTGTCCAAAAGCGCGCCGGCGCCGCTGTTGAGTTTCGATTCATCATACACGTAGGCGACAAACGAGACTTTGGTACGGTTCATGCTCAACGGCCGCACGAGGTTTACCGATAGCCCCCAGGGATAGAAGTTGAACATCATGTTCGGAAACAGCCAATAGTAGTAGGCGGCGACATATTTACCATGGTCAATGTGTCCCACCGGCAGATCGAATACCTCTTCGCTTTCGTCCGCATATCCAATCTGCAAATTGACATGTTCATAAGTCACGGTTGTGTATTTACCATAATCCACGACCCGATTGAGATCCTCATGAACAAAAGGGATATGAAATCCCTCGAGGTAATTATCGCAGTATAGGGCCCAGTGGCAGTTGACGAGATAATCTTTGCCGAGACTCTCATTGCGTTTGAATTGGCCCAACGGGAGAAAACCAACGCGCTCGTTCATGATGCTGAAGACTTCAGATGCGCTAAACCGGGGATCCAGCCCGACAAATATGTGAGGCCCCCATTGGGCAAGGTGAAACGGATGCAGGTTATCACAGGGCCGGGGGAAATTCTCGGTATTTTTGAACTCGGGCATGGATTTGAACTTTCCGTCCAGGTCAAATGACCGGCCGTGGTATCCGCAGACCAGCGATCTTTGTTTCCCGGGATTCCGGACAACTATATTGCCGCGGTGTGTGCAAACATTGGTTAAGCACCGAACGGCGCCTTCCTTGTCTCGAGTGAGTATCAAGGGCTCGGCCAGGAATTTGTCCAGCAGCACGAATGGATAAACGCTGTTCCCGGGGGGGATGACACTGTCATCGCCGATCCACTGCCAGGTTTTGGTGAATACGCGCTCTTTCAGTTCCTCAAAGACATCGGGGTCCCGGTAGAAAGAGGCCGGAAGCGTTTCCGCTCTTCTTATGTCCGAGTCTATTCTATAGTGCCGTTGCATATCAACTGGACTGTTTCTCTGGTTCGCCGGAATACTCCGGCTCGGCTATTTTCATCCACACGTAGAAGGGAATACCGGCCATGAGAAGAATGAAGCCCCAAAACACGACCTCCTGGCCGCTCCCCACCATAACCCAGAGGGAAAAACCAAACGCAAGGCCGGCGAGAATGAGTTTTCCGGCCAAATGGCCTTCCCTCAACTTAATCGTTTGCAATACATAACTCGCCGTTGAAAAAAGATAGGGCGTCAAAACGGAAAGCGTCGAGAGCATTATCATAAAAGTGAAGGCGTCAACGAGCGTCTTGGAGTAGTTCAAGGCCATCAAAAGTGATGCAAGGATGCTCGACAGGACTATCCCCATCGCGGGGGAGTCGTTTGCATTGAGTCTGCCGAAAACTTTTGGAAAGAGTTTGTCGTGAGCTGCAGACATGGGAATCTGCCCCTGCATCAGTATCCATCCGTTTAACGCGCCGAAAGTCGAGATTACCGCCCCCGCCGCAACCACGTATTTGGCGGAAGCTCCCCAGAAGACTGCCGCCGCGTCGGCAAATGGAGCGTTTGACGTTGCCAGTGTTTCTGGCGGAAGCATGCCCATTATCGCCACTGAGCTTAATAAATATACCACGACAGTGACCAAAGTGCCAGCGATTGTTGAATTCCTGATGGTCGTCGCGGCATTCTTGATCTTGGAGCCCGGTATGGTGGCGCTCTCCATTCCGAGGAACGCAAAGAAGGTCAACATCGTAGCCGCAGTCAAAGCGGTTAGGTTTGATTCCCCGCTGATATTGAATGCCGGAAATTGACCAATCTGCACGTAGAAAATCCCCACCACTCCAATCAACAGGATAGGAATGAGCTTCAAAATCGTGGTAATCAGTTGAACGAAGGCTACGGTTCGGATTTTTTTCGAATTCGTCCAGGTAAGAAGCCAGATAACAGACAATCCCGTGAAAATTGCAAGAGGCGGGCTTTCAGAGAGGTTTGGAAGGAAAACACTAAGGTAACTCACTAATGCCACCGCGATCGCGGCATTGGTGCACCAGATGGAAATCCAATAGCTCCATGCGACAAGGTATGCGGGGAATTCCCCCAAACTGATTCTGG
>Ga0184637_10000393_pt1 | contig 32633 bp, 28 predicted proteins | sample PLM3_127_b2_FD_133143 | JGI IMG/M metagenome (GOLD analysis project Ga0184637, IMG submission 133143) | Groundwater sediment microbial communities from an aquifer in East River, Colorado, USA - PLM3_127_b2 | ecosystem: Environmental > Terrestrial > Soil > Riparian zone | place: USA: East River... | reverse complement strand
TGCTGCAGAATCGGTTCACGGGTGAGCCTCCTTTGCTCGGGGGTGTCAAAGCTTCGTTCGCCTCAACACCACCATAGCGCAGGGGGTTCATCCGTTCTCAACCCTAATTTGGACAAGAGTGATCCCCGATATTCCAAGAAAACAGCCCGATCAGCGATTTCATATGGTTGACAGTCGCAGTACAGAACAACCCGTCTGGTCCTGGGCCTGACGAGCTCATGATGAGGAGCGAGCTCAGGAGAACGATCACGAACGCTCGGTAATTCATGGCCGACTCCTTTCTTCTGGAGGACCTCCGTCACAGGCGGGTCATGACGAGACCTGTCAAGAGCTTGGGATAGAAGTGGGTGGACTTTTGAGGGAGCAGCTCGCCGTTCCGGACCACTGCCTGAAGCTCAGCGGGAGTGACGGCGGGGAGGAGGAATGCGGCCTGGTGGCGCCCCGCGCGGACGGACCGGATGGCTTCCTCGGCACTCGCCGTATAGTCCAAATGGCTGGCCAGGCGGAGCGCTTCCTCTCCAATGCCAAGGTGAGGGCGAAGGATCCCCTCGTGAAGGAGGGAGACGGCGAGTCGCCGCCAAGCTTGAGACGTCCCCTCCGGCCACGAAATCCGATCAAGTGCCCCAGGACGAAGACAAACGAGTTGGGGGTGATCCGCCCCGCCCGCCACAATCGGGAATCGGTCAGGCCCCGTGAACCGGGCCGTGAGGACGTGAGCAAGGTCTTGGTCTCCGGTCTGAAGCCCCTCGAGCTCGCGAACCTCAAATGTGGTCGCGACGGCCTCACGCAGGGCGGCCAGATTGAAATTCGTGACATCCCTGACGAGTCGGTGGAGGGGAAAGATGGTTAGCCCTGGCCCCTCCAGCGGAAAAAATGCCATGAGCTTGTGTGTAGCCTCCGGGTGGACCTTCCTGAACTCCAGGGCCGTCTCGTAGCGGTGGTGCCCGTCGGCGATGACAACGGGGCGCTCAGCCAGGAGGCGCTGTAATTCAGCGATGAGACGGGGGTCAGTCGCTCGCCACAGCCGGTGCTCTTCCCCCTTCAGGTCACTTGCCTCCGCAAATGGTGGGGCGGCCGTCACCTCTTCGAGGAGGGCGCCCGACTGTCGGTCCGGATCCGGATAGAGCATGAAGACCAGCCCCAGGTCGGCCCGGGTCGCCTCAAGGAGGCGAAGCCGATCCTCCTTGGGTTTGGCATGGGTCCGCTCGTGGGGAAAGACGAGGCGCTCGGAATACTCGCTGAGCTCCCCCATCGCAATGAACCCTTTGCGGGTCAGTGAGTGCTCCCCCACCCGGTAGGTAGAGTGGTAGGGATAAATGGCCGGGGCCGTCTCCTCAATCAGGATTCCCTCCGCGAGCCAGCGCTCCAGAAACCATTTCGCCCGCTGATACTTGCTCGCGCGCGCGTCATCCCCCGGCTCATCCTGGCCGAATGAGATTCGCACGATGTTCTGAGGGTGCATGGCATAGAGGAGCGACTGAGTTGCGAGGTCGATCTGGTCGTAAGGCGGAGCCACAGCCTTTGAGAGGTCCCCGATCCTTTCGAAATCATACCGAATCGCGCGAAACGGGCGGATTTTCACGGAAAGACGAGCCCCGTCTCGGTGACCTGATACTCAACGATCGCGTCGCTCACGGCGCTCCCCCGGTGCTTGGCGACATGAAGGAAGCGCCCGACCCGGTCCCCTTCCGTCCGCCGTCCCATGAGGATGACCGTATTGGCGACGGCCCCGATGTCCCCGGCTCCCATCCGCTTCGCGACGAGATCGTCGAGGAGCGTCTCCTCGGCCGTCACCAGGAGAAGCGTCGTGATTTGCCGGTGATCGTAGCGGTGAGAGTCAATGAACCCACGATACTGCCAGACCGGGAGACAGATCTCCATCCCCAAAATCTCGCTGTCGCGATGGAGGATCGTCCGGTAGAGGTCATCGAAGAGATAGAGCTGAATAGAATTGCCGGGTTCATCAGCCGGTTCCACCCCATCCACGACGACCCGCCGGCTTCCGTGGCAGAAGTGAAAATAGAAGAAGGGACGGACCGTGCCGAGGCGCCGGGCGTACGCCGCCTTCCAGCTCCAGTCAAACTCCCGCCCTCCGGGTGTTGCCACCTGGTAGTCGCTGACCCTTCCAGTCCAGTCCAGGGTATCGAGGAGGCGGTGCCCAAGCTCCTCGGCCGGAGGAAATGGGTCGGCCATGGGGATCACCGTGTGCCGCCAAGGGGCGAGGCGCCAGCCGAAGAGCCGGAGGGCGTATCCCATGTGCTGCTGGCTATCACCCCGCCCATTCAGATCGGCGACCAAGCCCGGGACGCCGTCGGCCTGGAGGCCATGGTGCGCGAACGTGAGGCCGAGGTGGGTCTTGCCTATCCCCGTGGCGCCATAGACGACGGCTAGCGTTCCGGGGAGAAGCCCACCACCGAGGAGCTCATCCAGCCGGGGGAGCCCGGTGGAGACGCGATCCGCCACCAGCGCTAACCCTTAAAGATGCGGAAGAGACCGCCGATAACCCCTTCGCTCTGGTGGCCAAGCTGATCCAGCTCGCCCGCGTCCAGCCAGATGCCCGCGCAGTTCGTGCACTTGTCGATCCTCACTCCGCGGTACTCCAGCTCCGCAAGCTCCCTCCCGCATTTGGGGCACCGCATCCAATGAATCTCCTTGAGGCGCGTCCGCTCCTCCTCTTTGAGCTTCCGCTCCCGTTCTTCGGCGAGCTTCTTCTTTCGCTCAAATTCCTGGCGGGCAAAGTACTCTTCTTCTTTCTCACTCGGCTTCTCGGGCATGAGCTCTCCTTTGGTGGCGTCGGATGCCGACAAAAATACGGCCAGCCCTCTAGAAAGTCAAGCTGACCGACGGGGCGGCAGTGTTCCTAGTTTGACCCCCGGGTATCAGCCAACCCGCGCACGCCCGGCAGCGGCTCAGTATTTGCCATTTCCGGTAGGGTCGCCAACGTGAAGGTCCGGCCGTCTGTATCACGAACAACCGGACCGAGGGCATCCTTCGTCCGCCGCCACCCGATCCCCGCAAGCACCGCGAACAGCGGGACTCCGCCGAGCCCTTGGGCCTCGGTCCGTAGCGCGCGAAACCGGGCCGCCGGCAGTGCTGCATTTTGGGATGGGCTCTAATCCTCCCAGTTGAAAGGCTGGGGGGTCATAGGAATCCTTTGCACGCGCCAGTTACGTTTCTCTTTGAGCCAGTCAAATACCAACCGGACCCTGAACACCTCCCCGAGAGACTGGGCATTTCGCCCCGCTCTCCATATCGTGTCCTGGGCCGTAGGATTATACCGAGCTTGAAGCATTCCACTGGGAAGTGCCGCCACAACGATGCTGACAAGTCTATTCCCTCCACTCTTCACTTCATAGTAGTACTTCACGAAAATTGTTGTTGTCAGGCATTTCCCCTTTTCTGTTTTGATAACCGACGGAAGCTTTCCGGGTTCGTCTACGGCTTGACCGCTTCGCACATGCCGAATGCGCATAGAAGTCTGTGCGGTTTGAGGGTAGCAGTTGCTCCCTCCTTCTCGGCCTTTGAGTCAACAAATAGCGCCTGGCGAATTGCATAATCTCGATTGAACACATAGCGGGCGCGCTTATAGTCCATCTTCCCAAACAACCGAACCTCGATCTTCGACACACCCATCCGGTCTAGGGCCTCTCGCGTGATGTCCTCCCCGATATCTGCCGCGAGGTCTTTTTCCCGGCGGAAGATTTCTGCAGCGGTCGCCCTGAAGTCATAGACAGCTTGCGTCACCAGACGAAGGGAACCCTTTTCGATTCCCTCCAGCAAGTTAAGATCATCGGCGAGATCGTCAGGATCGGTGAACACGCGAGATCGATTTCGTGGAAGCGGCAATACGGCGCCTGGCCAGAGCCACGTACTTTTTTTCGATCTCGATCCCGATGAAGTGGCGATTTTCTTGAACCGCTGCCATAGCGGTCGTCCCGCTTCCAAGGAAGCAATCAAGCACAATATCGCCAGGATCAGTCAATAGGCGGATAGTACGCCTCGGAAGCTCCATGGGAAATTTAGCCTCGTGGTCGTCATTTGTTCGGACGGATGGAAAGGCCCACACTCCACGAGAGCCCCATTCCTTCCATTCATTTCTACTCAGACGCGATCGATCAAACTTCGTGATTCCAGGCTTCCAGAAAAAGTAAAGATACTCAAATTCATCGACCGAACGATAGGAAAGAGAGTGCCATCTACTATTCTCCCAACAAGCATCTTTGACCCACACCCGCCGGTCATAGGGATAAAAACCGGCTGAAAGCGCCCACTCTTCTACAAGCCCGCCAACGATTTTGACACGCCTCTGTGTCTCGTACTTTCCCCCTCGAATGTTGTTACCGTTAAGGCGCCGATCGATGGTTTGTTCACTACAGCCCAGGAGTTTGGCGAGTTGATAGCGATTATAGCTCTTTCGTCTGGCCATCGCTCGGAGCACATCGTCGCGGGTGATCGAGGATCGTCGACTACTGACGGCCTCGGCCTGCACTTTGGGCATTGACAGATCTTTAAAGCAGAGGATATCCGCAATGTTGACGACCAGAAACCCACCTGGCTTGATGATCGGAAAATGAAGTTTTATGACAATCTGCAGGAGTGATTGCCAGTCTTCAAAGGTGAGATCAGACTCATATTCCTTGCCGACGAAGTAGGGCGGCGACCAAACACTCAGGTCAATGCTGTTGGGCTCGATTCTCTGAAGAAGCTCCCGAGCATCCCCCAAATACACTTCATTGGGAGCGAGGCAATCGCCGAGCGATAGATTGGGTTTAAGGATCGAGGCCAGCCGCTCCTGCAAGTGTTGCGGGAGTCTTTCAAAAGTGAATCCGAAGGGGGCCGACTTCGTCGCCTTGCTCTTCATGACCGGCACCTCCAGTTGCAGGACACCAGTCCACGCCACATCCCGGGAGTTCTGATCGCTCTCCCCCACGGTCGGCCTCCCTTCCGTGTTGCCCATCCATTCTTCGATCGACATCTGTATGGGACGGGTCGGATTCAGATTAATATCCTCGTGCCACCCCATGTCAAGGGAATAATCCAACGGGTAGGGGCTTATCATGCCCAAGGATACAAAATCTTGGGTCATGCCGAGACACCGGCTCTCCCGGAACACGATGGCGCACTCACCAGAGCGAAACGAGCATGGCCCAGAGCGCGATATTGAGGAGGGTGACCGCCATTGTGAAACAGTCCGCGATCCACGATCCTCTCTTCACCTGTTGAGTATTTTGGGGCAAAGAAAAAGACGTTGCGGGAGCCCGCCGAATCGGTCGCGTCGCAAGCGGAATCGGGACGACCCGAGCCCGTCCTCCCGTGTCGGGAAAAAGCTGAGGCGCATACTGCCGTCGAGGAATCCTCGCGAGGGCTCGCTCACGGGCCGCGATGCGCTCGCGCACTTCCAGAATGGTCGGGTCGGTCCTCCTATAAACGACCACGCTCGACATGACCAACCTCCTTGAGAGGGACGCCATCACGCACGTTCGCTCAGAGGCCCCGAAGAAGTCCGACAACCTTCCCAAGAATCCGAACCTCCTGCCCCGGCGGGACCGTGATGGGAGTCATTGCGGGATTCTCAGGCTTCAGGATGATGTTCTTCCCCTCTCTGGAAAATCGCTTGACCGTGGCCTCCCCTTCCATCATCGCGACGACGATATCCCCGGCGTCGGCCGAGGGCTGCCGACGAACCAAGACCAGATCGCCGTCCAAGATGTGGGCCCCGACCATGCTCTCCCCGCGCACCCGGAGAGCGAACAGATCGTCTCCTTTCCCCGAAAGTGACTCAGCACCAATGGAGAGACTCCCCTCTCGATTCTCGAGAGCCAGAAGAGGGGCGCCGGCCGAAATCCGCCCCAAGATCGGGATCTCTCGCGCCGATGAGCGCGCGACGGGAAGCGAGAGGACGCGCGAGGTACGACGGGCGCTGGTGCGCCGATGAAGATAGCCTTTTCGCTCCAGGGCCCTCAGGTGGTCAAAGGCCCCTCGCGGCGAGATCTTAAAGCGCCCGCCAAGCTCCCGTACCGTGGGCGGAACCCCGTGCTCCTGGACGAAGCCTTGAATGAAGCGAAAAATCTCTCCCTGTCGTTGGGTCAACTCTCGCATGGGTCCTCCTTGGCATCAGGATACTCAACACGTGTATGCCATGTCAAACAAAATAAACCCCACCCTTCCGGGTCGGGTCTTACGACCGTACCACGGAGCTTCCGGGAAGCTATGGGGCAAGAGCAAAGGCCCGAAGGGCCGAACCAGTCCCGCCCCGGATCTTCAGCGGGGGGACGACGAGAAGAAACTCGTACACCTCTTCCTGAGCGAGCTCTTCGAGGAAGAAATTCTCGATGATGAAAACCCCGTTCTTGGGGATGAGTAGGGTATGGGCCGGAAACCACTCGTCCGGCTGACCGCCCGTACCAGGAATGACCGCCGGGCGCTTCTCGAAGGTTAGCGTGTCCGCACCGACCGCCCTGGCCCGATGCGCGTCGTCGATCAGGAACTCGGCCGCCTCCAGGCCGGGGCCGGCCCCCGAGAGGAAGTCACCGTAGACCGCGTTGTTCGTGCCAAAGTACTGCCCCCACCCCGTCCGGATCAGCACGGTGTCCCCGGGTTTGAGAGTTACGCCCTGAGCCGCTGCCGTGTCCATGAGGTGGTTGGCCGTGATTTCGAAGGGCCCCGGAAGGGGCGCAAAGTTTCCCATGATGAACCGGGCCGCGTCGAGGAGGATGCCACGATTCACGAGAAGATCTTGAGGGTAGTGCGCAATGTCAAGGTGGGCACCGACGCCGCTCCTCCCAATGCCAAGCGGGTCACTGCTGGCAGCGATCGCGTCAACCCCCCCAAAGAGGACCGGGTCCCCCGAAAGGTTCGGCCGATAGCCGATATGACCCAGCCCGTCGATGTTGGGGGCGCCGTGCTGTCCGCTGAACTGCATCACCTCAGCCGCAAATGTCTGCCGGCCGCCATCGTTCAGTGGCGTGGACTGGGCATGGGTGTAGACCATCTGCATGCTGAAGGGTGGGTTGACAGTCAGCGCGATGGGGGAGTTCTCATCCCACGTGGGAGAAAGATCAAAGAGACGGGCGTCCTTGACGCTCTTGATGAGGGCCTGCGTGGAGGCCTTGGCCTCTGCCCGTGAGAGGACCCCGGTCAGGGCGAGCCCGGCGGCGGACATCCCCGCGGCCTGCGCAAACTCACGCCGACTCTCGCGGCGCTTCACGGTGTCTGTCATGCTGAGCCCTCCTCACTTTTTGAACGTTGAGTGGTCAAACCTGCGGTGTGGCTCACGTAACTTCGGCCCCCGTAATGGCAGCGAGGTCGCGAGAGGGGCGGAGCCCTGGGACTTGGCACGCCGTCTATCACGCAATTTCTATGCCTTCAGCTCGTAACTAATTGATTTCGAATGTCGCTAAGCAGACATGAACGATTCGAAGTAATGTTCTTCACTAACCCCGGCTACTGCACTGTTTTTTGTGCAGTCGTTTCGATGATTTCTTAGGAAATCGAGCCCAAGTGCTTGAGATCTCTCGGAAATCGCTGGTGCACTGAAAACAGGGCAGTACTGCCCTGAAAATTGTGCAGTTCTCACAACTGCCAGTGCCGCCTGCCTTGTGACAGTCCGGGAAGTCGTGTACGATACTCGTGACTCCCCACGAAACGGACATGCTCGACATCGGTTTTCAGGAACTCCTGGTGATCTTCGTCATCGCCCTGTTGGTTTTTGGGCCGAGGCGATTGCCGGAGCTGGGGCGAGCCCTCGGACGGGGAATCCGGGAGTTCCGGCGGGCGAGCGACGAGTTTCGCTCAACGATCGAGTCCAATCTCATGGAGGAGCCTGCCCCGACGCCCGAGCCCGTCGTCGCTACCGCGACCGAGTCACCGCCGTCGTCTCCCTTCCCCAACGGGACCGCCGGTCTTCCGCCACTTCCTGACGAAGTGATCGCTGATGCTTCGTGGGACTCCACGACGGTCGGGACCGATACACCCCCCGCTCCCCCCGCAGAACCGTTCATCGCCAAGGAGGACGCGCGCCTCTTTCACCGCGTGGAATGCGAGTGGGCTAAGAAGATCGCCGAGCCGGACCGCCTCGTCTGGAAGCGGGCGGCGGAGGCGCTGGAGCGGGGTCGGCAGCCGTGTCCCGTCTGTGATCCCCGAGACGACTAGGATGCCGCGGCGATAAGCGTCGCATCCCTGCGTTCTCGGTCGTCGCCAGTCCTCACGTACCAATAACGTACGCTCCGGCTGGCTCCTTCCTCGGGCCTTGGGCTGCTCGCTTCTCGCCACGGCTCGACGGTGTGCTAATGTCGAGCCAAGTAATTCAGCAGTTTGCTAGATCTTCGGGAGGGGCTTCGACGGGTTTCGACTATACCCTTCCGCTTCGGGGAGCAGCCGCTCGATCTCGTTCACCCGGCGCCCAGCGCTCGGGTGCGTGGAAAGGAATTCGGGTTCCTTTCCAGCGGCTGCGCGCTCCATCCTCTGCCAGAAGGTGAGAGCCTCCCGTGGTGCATACCCGGCCTTGGCCATCAGAAAGAGACCGAGCCGGTCTGCCTCTAACTCGTGACGGCGCTCGAACGGCAGGAGATACCCGACGCGCGAGCCGAGGCCGTACGCCACCGTAAAGATCTTCACCGCCTCCGGGTTCGCGCCGCGGCCCTGGAGAAGCAGATTCGCAATCCCCCCGATCCCTTCGACGAGTACCCCCTGAGACATCCGCTCCCCGCCGTGACGGGCGACGACGTGGGCCACCTCGTGGCCTAGAACCGTTCCGAGACCGGCCTCGGTCTCCGTCACCGGGAACATCCCCGTGTAGACGACGATCCGTCCACCAGGAAAGGCCCCCGCATTGACCACGTCGGGCTGGTCAATGACAGCATACTCCCAACGGGTACGGCCGAGGCCGGAGGCTTGAGTGATCCGCCTCACCACCGGATCCGTCCGCTCGTAGAAGGAACGACCGCGCTGAGAGCCGGGCTCGAGATAAGTTCCCTTCGCCCGGGCCTCCTGGATCATCTGGTTGAAGCCGGTGACGCCAAGCTGCTCCTCCATCTCCCGGGGGACAAGAAGAAGACGATCGCGGGCCCAGGCCGGGAGGCGCAGGGCCAGGGTTGTCAGGGCGGCGCTGACCAGTGTGAGGAAGCGTCGACGGTCCATAGTTCTATTATACCGAGTCGGCCAGTCGGCCCTGGAGGGGCATTATCGCCCGGCGTTTGCGCCTTCGCCAGCATCTGGAAAAAATGAAAAAAATGACTTGACTCCAGATGATGAATGAATTTATTTTCAAATAGGGTAGAATAGCGGCGAAAATAGGGGCAGGGCCGGTTAGGCGGAGACTCAACCAACGTCATCGATGTCCCAGCTAGACGACGTCAAACAACGGCTCCTCCGCGAAGCTGTGCGGGAGAACCTCGAAATGATTCAAGGGCTTCCCCCACGCTCCCTTCGTCGGGGCTACCGGATTCGCCGGGCCATACTGCGCGGGCTCCGTTTGGCCGGCGTTCCGAGCCTCCTCTTGCTCTCAATGACCGGCCTCTCCACCGGAGGCGGGGAACAGCGCGTGCCAGTGGCCCCGTCGGCCTTGCGTCAGGCAATCCCGACCCGGCTCTCCTTTTTGGTACCCCATCGGATCAATCCCGCCACCTTTCCGCTCGGGGTGAAGAAGATCGTCCTCGATCCGGGGCACGGTGGAACAGATTCCGGCGCTCGCACACCCTCCGGGCTATTGGAGAAGGAGGTCACCCTCGACGTGGCCCATCGCCTTCGCGCCCTCCTCCAAGAGGCGTCCTTTGAAGTCGCCATGACACGCGATCAGGATGAGACGGTATCGCTTCGACAGCGGGCCTTGATCGCCAACACTGAAAGGGGGGACATCTTCGTCTCCATTCACGTCAACTCGTTCCCGACGAGAGAGCACCGCGGCGTGGAAACCTACTACCTCGGTCCAACCGACGACCCGCGCGTGGAGCGGATCGCTCGGGTTGAAAACCTCACATCGGGCTATTCTCTGGCGGACTTTCGCCGGCTCCTCGAAGGGGTGTATACCCATGTGCGTCAGGGGGAGTCGAGAAAGTTTGCCGGGGAGTTCCACCGGCAGCTTGTCACGCTTCTGAGCAAGGCGAACCCCGCGATCAAGGATGACGGCGTGAAGACCGCACCGTTCCTCGTCCTCGTGGCGACCGAAATGCCAGGGGTTCTCGCCGAGGTCTCATGTCTCTCAAACAAAGAAGAGGCACAGCTCTTGGCGGACCCGGGCTACCGACAACAGATCGCCCGGGCCCTCTTTGCGGGGATTCGCGCGTATGCCGACGCTCGTAACCGGCCCGACGCTCAAGGGAGTTAATCGATGAGCAAGAAGAGTGACGCCCTCCACGTTGGTATTGACCTCGGCACCTCGCGAAGCGCGATCTCGCCCTCGAACGGCGAGCGCCACGTGGTGGAGAGCTATGTCGGGTGGCCGGTAGACACGGTGGCCCGCAAAGTGGTAAAGAAGCCGATCCTCTTCGGCCGCGAGGCGCTTGATAACCGGCCGATGCTCGATCTCCATCGGCCGCTCGAACGGGGACTCATCAAGGAAGGGTCCGAAAAGGACGAGGAGGCGGTGCGCGAGCTTCTCCGTCACCTGATCTCGCTCGTCGACCCGAAGGATGGCCAGAAAGTGTTGGCCGTGGTCGGGGTGCCGGCCGAGGCCCTTCGGGTCAGTCGGCAGCACCTTCGCAACGCGGTGAAAGGGATCGCGGACGCCCTCATGATCGTCTCGGAGCCGTTCGCGGTGGCCTATGGGATGGATGCGCTGCTGCATACCATGATCATTGACATCGGCGCGGGGACGACCGACTTCTGTGTCATGAACGGCCGCTACCCCACCGACGACGATCAGCGAACCCTTATGAACGCGGGCGATGCCGTGGACGAACAGCTCCTCACCCTGCTGAGGGCCAAGCAGCCTGACGCCCGCTTCTCCGTTTTCTTGGTCCGTGAGTGGAAGGAGAAGTGCAGCTTTGTGGGCGAGCCGAAGGGCCAGGTGATCGTGACCGTGCAGGTGCGCGCCAAGTCAACGCCGCTTGATATCACGAACGAGATTCGACGGGCCTGCGAGAGCCTCCTCCCCCCCATCACGGAGACGATGCTCGACCTCCTCGTGCGGGTAGAGCCGGAATTTCAGGAGAGGGTGAGGAACAACGTCATCCTCGCCGGCGGTGGGTCGCTCATCCCCGGTTTTGCGCAGCATCTCGAGATGGCGCTCGGAGAAGTGGGCGGCGGAAAAGTTCGCGCCGTGGAGGACCCGATCTTCGCCGGCTCGAACGGCAGTCTTGCCATCGCGCTTGAGGCCTCCGAGGCCGACTGGGAACAGCTCTCCGGCTGACCCCCGTGAAGCGACGCCAGCCCATCACCTGGCCCGACAACGCCCGGATCGCCCTCGTCCCCTGCGTGGCCTTCGAGACCTGGCCCGACGACCTCGGGGTGCCAGGGTCCCTCCAGAATATGAATCGCCGCCCCATCCCCTCGACCGCCCGCTTTGCGAAGGATCTGGCGGTGATCACCGACCGCCAGTACGGGGAGCGGGTGGGAATCTTTCGAATCCTCGACTGCTTTGCCGAGGAAGGGATTCACACAACGTTCTTCGTGAGCGGGGCCACGGTGGAGGCCTACCCTGACCTCTTCCGGGAGATCAAGGCGGCGGGTCACGAGATCGGGACCGAGAACTACATTCACGATTACTCCTTCATGAAGAGTCCTCAGCAGGAGCGGGCGGATCAGGAGCGGACTGTGGCAGCGGTGAAGAAAGTCCTGGGGGATCCGCCGCTCGGCTACCTCTCCACCGGGGTCCGCCCGTCAGAGGACAGCCCGCGGATCATCTCGGAGCTGGGTTATTCCTACTGGATGGATCCTCAGCACGAGGAGCTCCCCTACACGCTCCGGGTGGGCGGCAAGGAGCTGACGGTCCTCTCCTACTGCCTCAACCTCAACGACTACACGACCTACAAGGCCGAGGAACGAACCCCCCGGGAGCTGCTCCAGCTCTGGAAGGACACCTTCGACGTCCTCTACGCCGAGGGGTCCCGCTCTCCCAACTTCATCGCCTGGGGGCTTCATCCGTTTCTCACGGGGCGCCCGTATCGCATCGTCGCCCTCAGGGAGTTCCTCCGCTACGCCAAGGGGCACCCGAACGTGTGGTTTGCCCGGTGCCTGGACGTGGCCCGGTGGTGGGAGAAGAATTATCGGGATCACAGCGTGGAGAGTTGGCCTAACTATGGGACCGGCCTCCAGCGCGGCTAACAGGCTGATGAAAAAGGCCCATCTGCGGCGAAGGCTTACCTCGGAGGGGGGCACGCCCCCCTTCCGAACCTCCCCCCGAGCTTGCGCGGGCGAAGCCCGCGCTCGAAGGGATACGGTCGTCGGGCGTACCCTTGCGGGCACCGAGTCCCGCCGCAGGCGGGCTTGGTCGTACACTCCGGTGCCCTCCTCCCTCGGGCCTCGTCTGGCTCGTCACTTGACCAGAGAGTCGGTCATCAAGACCAAGCGGGAGGCCATCCGCCGTTTCATCAAGGCCATGACTGAGGCAATCGCTTTTATCAAGCAGGAACGAGAGAGCACGATGCAAATCATCGGGAAATACTTGAAGGTAGAGGACCGGGAGGCCCTTCGAAGGACCTGGGAGGAGTACAAGGAAGTCTATCCCGTGGTTCCGATGCCCACCCCCGAAGGGGTCGCCACAGCGCTCGCGGAGGAGGCCAAGAAGCGACCCGAGGCGGCGAAGGCCGCCCCCGCCGCCTTCGTAGATCAGAGCTTCGTCAAGGAGCTGGAGGCCTCGGGATTCATCGCCGCCCTGTACCGGCGGTGAAGGAAGCAAATCAACTCTCGAACCGCTCGAGCGCCTCTATTCACGCCGGCGCGAAGCGCGCTCGGCCTACGGCATCTCGATGCCTCGTCATGCCTGACGTAGTTTCAGGGTAGCCGTGAGATCAACCATCAGGGTGGCCGGGTCGATGACCACGCCATAGTCGTCCCGAGCGCCCTGGATGGTGACGTATCCATCCATGACGTCCCCCCAAACCATCTCAGGGTCGCGATCAAACGGGTCGCCGTAGCCGCCCCCGGCATTCATGTCCACCCGCACCACGTCACCGGGTTTGAGAATCACCTCGCGGGATCGCTCGGGAACCTCGACGCCGTTGACCCAAATGGTGCCGACGCGCGCTGGCCGGCCGCCGAACACCCCCCAGGGCGGGACCTTGCTTCTCAGGCTCCCTTTGGTGCCGCGCACGGGCATCATGCATTCCTCCAGAACCTGATACTCGCGCGTACAGCCAAGACCCCCGCGAAGTTTCCCGGGTCCGCCCGAGTCGGGACGCACATCGAAACGGGTGATGCGCACCGGGAACTCGGTCTCGTGGATCTCAATAGGGCCGGGGCGGAACTGCCCCACCCCCAGGGTCCCATGAATGAGGGAGACACCATCCCGATGACCGGTGGCGCCCAGGGCCGTGTCCAGCAGCTCCATAAGCATCCAGGGCTTCCCGGAGGCCGACGCCGTGCCCAGGAGCCGAATGGCCCCGCCGCCACCTGCCGAGCCCACAGCCTTCTCCGGGCAAAACTCCCCCAGCGCTTTGAGCACCACATCGGAGGCGAGGTAGGCCAACGGCACGTAGTAGGACACCGCGGCTCCGGGGCGGGGAGAGACGATCGTCCCGTCCCGGAAGCGGGTCTGCACCACTTCCACGAAGCCGTGGTTGAAGGGAAGGTTGGCGTCGGTGATGGCCATCAGGCCAAAGTAGCAGGTGTTCTTGATCAGAGCGGGGACGGCATTCACGGGCCCGCGGGCTTGCTCGTCGGAGCCGCTGAAGTCGAAGAGGATGCCTTCTCCCTGCTTCTCCACCACGACGTGGATGCGGAGCGGACGATCGTAGTCGATCAAGTCGTGGTCTAGCACGCCCTCAGCCTCATGCCTGCCATCGGGGAGGAGTTTGAGCGCATCGCGCAGACGCCCGGCCACCCGATCCATGAGCTCTTCGCAGCCGGCTCCCACCGTTGCCCTCCCAAACCGGGCGCACAGCTCCTGCATCCGCTGCGCCCCCACTCGACAGGCCGCGACCTGGCCCCTCAGATCCCCCAGGGTCTCCACCGGGATCCGGCTGTTCGCAGCGATTATCTGCTCAACCTCGCGGTTCACCTTCCCACCGACGTGATACTTGACGGGTGGGATCACGAGCCCTTCCTCCCAGAGGTCGCGGGCGACGGCGAGCCCGCGCGGTCCTCCGAGGTCCGGCTTGTGGGCGAGCGTGGCCGTGTAGGCGACCAGAGCCCGGTCAACGAAGACGGGCATCAGCGTCACGGTATCGGAGGGGTGAGTGACGTTGCCCGCGTAGGGGTGGTTGAAGAGGAGGACATCACCCTCTTCCAATTCCTCCGGGCGGTAGTAGCGCTCTAGGTGCTCGGCAATGGCGGAGAACGAGGAGAAGTGGAGGGGGAGCTTCTTGGAGACCGCCACGGTGCGGAGGCGCGCGTCCAGGAGACCGGCGCTGCCATCCTCCGACTCTCGCAAGACTGTGGAGTAGCCGCTGTGAAAAAGGACCACTCTCATTTCCTCGACGATGCTGGTCACCTTGGAGTAAATCAGCTCCAGGACGATGGGGTCCAGCCCTGCCGTCATGTTAGACACTGCCGGTCCAGGTGGGCCTCTTGACGCGCATTCCAACCTCCTTATGAAGCCCAGTCCGAGATGCTTGACGGTTGGTCATGCCTTTTGGCACAGCGCCCGCGAACGACCCCCCGGGCGTCAGCCCCCAATGGGGGCGCGCCGCCGGGGGAAGACCGCGGTCCCTGCTTGCACTCAAAGCGGTGGTCGCCCGTGCCGCGCGCTCCGCGCCATGGGCTCCATCTTCATCATCTCAACTGCTCTCGCCCCTCGCTCCCGACCCCCGTGCGCCGCCGTGACAAATGGGGTTTTTGTAGCTCATCCCTCACTCAGTTTGGAGACAGCACGGGGGCCATCCAGTGGCTGCGCGCCTAGGGCGAGGAGCTGAGCGTTAGCTTCGTTTGCTAGTGTGTAGAGGGGTTTGTGCCATGAAATGAGAACACGACAAAACTCGAAAGTCTTGCTTGAGGGGGCGGCATAGGGAACGAAAACACGATCGGCGAGGGCGGCCACGAAGTGGTTTCGATACAGGGCTGTTTCGATTGTTGGACGGCGATGCCTTTCAGAAAAAGGGGAGACGAGAAGCAAGCGGCCTTCATCCAGATGGCTTCTGTACTCTTTCGGCAGCCGCATTCCATGAAGCGTTCTCCCTGGGCAGAGAATGGTTGGCTGTTTCCCCCGTAGCAGAATTCTCAAACACTCGCGCTCCATGGGCGAGTGGAACCCGCCAATGATGGTCACACCCATCTCGCATAGCGCTCGCGCGAGGTCATAAGTCTGCAAGATCAAGTTGCCAGGGCACTTTGCTGAGCAAACCAACGCAAGCGCTTTGGATTTCAGGAAATCGTGATTACCAACTGTGGCCAGCCTCTTTGGAGCCTTGGCACCGAGATAGTTGTCGAGACATGAAGGATAGGTTGAATCGCCGTGGTGGATCCAGGTGAGAGTCGATGCCATTCGACCTCTGGCGGGCACGGAGTCATTCGCCATTGTCCGCCCCGGCATCCTGTCCCATCCGGTACTTGATGTCGTAGTTAACAATGAAGTCCAACTCCTCGTCCGTGAAGCCGTAATGCTGGGCCAGCACACAGTCGATTTCGTCGATGATGGCTTTGCTCTTCTTCGGGAAAATATGCTGAACGGTCAGAGTATCGTGGCTGAAAGACATCTGCCTGCCTTCCGAATTCCTTCCCAAATCACTCATGAGATCGGTTACAAGGATGCCTAGTCTATCGCCGAGAGGTCCTCTTGTCAGTTTGTCTAAGTCTAGACAGAATGAATCCACCTCGCGCTTGTTCACGTGGCGGCAGTCCGAGAACACTGTCAGGAACCAGTAGAAGAGGCTAGCGTTTAGGCAACAGAGGACCATTCTGGCCTTCTCGTAACTGTCAAAGTAGAGCTCCTTGAATTCCGCTGGCCGTTTCAGTTGGCCACTTCCATCTACCACACGAGGCTGAAAATCCAACGCCTGCAGAAAATAGCCAACCTTTCTGGAGTAGAAGATCCTGTGTGGACTTCCGCTGGTGTAGAAGTTGGAAAGAACGCGCCGTTGTTCCCCAAGCTTGGAAATAATGCCCGTCTCTATGGGGCAGGAGAACTTAGGCATACTGCTGCGAATCAGTGAGGACGAAGCCTCGGCGTAACTCAGGTTCTGAAACAGAAATGGCCGCTCTACAGCTCCCCACTTGTTATACCGGGTCGAATGCCAATCCGGGGACGGAGTTCGGCATCCGATGAGGTGGATTGTCAGTCGAGCATGTTCGAGCCCGTCAAAGAGTCGTGACGGTCGATCATCGAATGAGCTGTACCTCAAGCTATATTTGCTAAGCAGTTGTTGAAGGCTTAGATAACGGTCCGTGGAGACCGAAGAAACGGGAACGATGAATCCTTGGTCACCGACATCAGACGTAAGTGAGAGTGAGCGCTCAAGCATCAGGGCGTAGAGGTTACCCGCAGGCTCAGTAAGATAGCCTCGAGGCTTATACTCACTCACGTCCCTAAGCTCCACATAGGGTGGATTTCCGATAACCACGTCAAACCCGCCAGCGTTGATGATTCCGTAAAACTCAATGAACCAGTGAAACGGCTTGTGGGTCTCGAGCCACTTCGCGTAGGCCGGCCTATTGTCTGGATTTACCCGATATTCAGAGGCCAGATAGCGATTCAACTCGTCTTCCAGAACCGCCAGCCGATTCCGCAGTTCTCGCTTTGCCTCGGTGAAGTCGTTGGCCTCCATACCATATTCGGTCTGCATCTGCCGGAACAGGCCAAAGAGCCGGTCGACATCCTGGGCCTTCTCTTCAAGTTTCGCCATGACATTGTCGAAGTCGAGCTTGCTTGAGACGGCTTGTTTCACGTGGTCAAAGGTTGCATAGCCCACGAGGGTGTTGCCGGAACGGATGTTGAAGTCGATGTCGGGGAGCGGCTCGATGTCCTCGCCCCGGTCAATTTGGGCCACGAGCTTCAGAAATAGGCGCAGCTTGCAGATTTCGACGGCCTCCTCCATGATGTCTACGCCGTAGAGGTTGTTGAGGATAACGGACTTCAGGATGAAGTATCGACGATTCGGATGCTGGGCGACCCTGTCTAGTGCCTTTCGGAAATCGCTGAATTTCTCTGGCCGGTGCTTGTGGCCGGACTGCGCCAACTCCTCCAGAAAGACCTCCATTCGGTCGAGGCAGGCTTCGTAGAGAGGCTCCAAAACGTTCAGCGCGGCGAAGAGGAAGGCGCCCGACCCACAAGTGGGGTCGAGCACCGTGACCTGCTCGATGGCTTGCCAAAAGGCGCGAAGCAAGTTAGGGTCTTCGCAGCTCTCGATGGCATCCTGGGCGAACTGGCGGATGTTCAGGTTGTGAGTAATCAGGTCACTGACGTTCCGAACCTCGCCACTGGCCAATTGCTGCCGGAGATCCAAGCAGCGCTTGCGGCGCTCGACGTACTCCCGCCATGTTTCTGTCGGCAAGGTCAGCTTCCTGCCTGTTGAGTCCCTGAGGTCTGCCTCGCCGAGGTTATAGCGCTTATCGAACATGCAGGCTGCGGGCTCAGCCATGCCGCGCTGAACGAAATCGGGCAGGACGGTTTCGGGGATTACCTCCCCCTTCTCGTCAATCACGCCTCGTCTCACCGGCTCGTAGATGTATCTGTCCGGCTCGACCTGGAGGAGTCGCGACGCGGATGAGTGGCCTTCGAAAGCGATCTTGCATGCGCGCCGGGCGACGTCGAACAGGAAAGGAATCACGGTGCTCTGGCTGATGTAGCCGGTGATGTCCTCCTTCGTGTAGTAGGCCCCCATCTGCTTTTGGTTAACGTACTTTTCGAAGATGTAGCCGAGCACATCCGGATTGATTTCGTTGTCGGCTCGTAGTGGGCGCTCGTCCAGATGCCACTGATACTGCTCAAAGAAATCAAAAAGCTTATCAAACGCAGTATCCGCAATCCGAATGGACTTGCCATAAAGCGCTTCGATTTGGTGAGGCTGAAAAATCCCTCCATTCAGATAGGGAACTTTGCCTAACAACGCCAGCGTTGTTGCTGAACGGTCGCTATCCTTCTTGGCGAAGCCCTCAAAGAAGAGCGGGGAGAGGAAGTCGGTGTAGAAACGGTCCTTACCGCGTTTCTGGCTCTGCGCGAGCTTGTTGCGCAGATAGTTGGCATCTCCGTCGAGGAATCCTTTCTTCTGGATGAAGTAGATGAACATCAGGCGGTTCAGCATAACGGAGGCATACCAGCGCTGGATGTTCTCATCCGGAATGCCCTTGATGAACCGGAGGAATGCATCGTGTTCGGATTTGAACCGATCGTAGAACCGCTTGGTGACCCGCTCAACGTCGAAAGCAGCTCGGGCCCGGCCGGCGACATCTACGATGGTGAGCTGTTCCTCCTCTTCCAGCGTGAAGACGAGCGCCTGCAGCTTCTGAATCAAGGCATCCCCAGGCAGGCCGCGATGGTATGTGTGCTCTCGACAGGCGGTCGGCTTCCCTGCCTCGCGTTTTACCCACTGCCAGACCTGACAGGTGTTAGCGGGGTCAGTGTAGATGATGATGTGTTCCAGCACAGATTTTGCGACCTGACGCTCAAGTTTGCACCGTGTGGCGTGATCTGGGATTTCTCTGCGGCACAGATAGACGACCAGGCCGCGTTTCTGTGCGACCACGGCGAGGCTGAACTCCCTGCCGTCCACGGAGATGGACAACTGGGATGAGTAACGGTCCCAGCCCAGCTCCTCGACGAACAGTGTTCGGAAGTCAAAATGACTGAGGTAATGGCGCACGCGCGTGGTGTCAAGCGCCATCGTTTTTCACGCGGCTTAGCTTGGGCTCACGAGCCCCATTGAACAGATGATGCGAGGTTCCTGGGCTTGCTCCTCTTCATGGATGAGGCATAGCCGGTCCTCGTCCCGGAGGGCCATCACCAGTTGCGCGAGAGCCTCATCAGATATACCGCTCCGTAGTTGTCTGTTGAGCGTATCCACCGCAGATTGACGGAGCGGGTATCGATAGATCTCGTCAATGGCCTTGTGAAAGTCTTGCGAATCAAACAGTGTGCCCTTGATCTGCTCCGCATAGCGTTTCAGCCGCTCGTAGGTCCTGAAACGCGCGCCCGAGGGCCGCCCAAGCTGACCACCGACCGATTTCTCTTCTTCGACGATGAGTTCGACACCTTTCCGGACCAATGCGTGGTGGTCGTCACTCCGTGGTAACGCTGGTGTCTCGGGTGCGCATGCCGCGGCCTGGAGAATTGCTAACTGAGATTCGGTGACACCGCGCCCATCTTTGTCGACCCAGACCAGAGCGTCGTTGCTTTCGGCGGTGCGCAGATAGACAAGGACGCCTTCCGGTTGCTTTTCACCCGGCGAATGGGCTCGCGTTGAATAGGCGACAGGCGGCAAGTCCGGAATCGTCTTTTGAAGTGAGGGGTTCTGAGCGATAGCGTTTTTCCAAATCTGATAAGCATACGAGGTAAGGTCTACTTCCGTGTCCGCCTCGCCGTCCAAAATGCCTGCCTTTTCGTGGTAGAGATCCAGCACGGCCTGGTCGTTCCGGTCATCCTCGAAGAAAGCTTCATCGGTGCCGACCACCTCGGCGTTTTCCCTGAGTCTTTGGCGAACGCGGGCTCGCAGGCGAATGATGCGCTCCACCCCATCCGCAGGCAGAAATGAGTAGCACAGGATCTGTTCAGCCTGCTGCCCAATACGATCTACCCGGCCGGCCCGTTGGACCAGCCTGATGATCGCCCAGGGAAGGTCATAGTTGACGACGACCGAGCAGTCCTGGAGGTTCTGGCCCTCGCTCAGCACGTCCGTCGCGACCAGGACGCGCAGTTCGTCTGCAGGTTGGACGTTGTGCCGTTTGTCATTGCTTACCGGACTGAAGCGCCACGCAAGGGCGGTCGGGTCCGGAGAATCACCGGTCACACCGGCAAGCTTTTGGATCCCACGTGCGGTTAGTTGCTTCTCGAGATACTGCACGGTGTCAGCGAACTGACTAAAGACGAGCACTTTTTCTTGCGGGTGCGTTTTGATCACGAGATTTACCAGTGCGTTGAGCTTCGCGTCTGCATCAGGATGCCACTCACCGCACTTTTGCAGGACCTGCATCAACGCCTGAGCATCCGCCAGCAGGTCCTTGGCGAGGGTGGCGACAAAGAGGTCCGGTCGCAACCACTTGAACCGGCGTTTGTGTAGGGTAGAGTATTCCGCGTAAGCCTCGGCTGCGCGCCGCGAAAAATCCTTGTCAGCACGCAGAGTAGCCATCGACGGCAGCCTTACCTCATGATCGTTGTCGTCGTCAAACAGATCAGTCGTCGCCCCGATGTCCTCGTCGGCGTCGTTGACCCGGGTGTCGAGAAGCCCCGCATCTTGGGTGCCGATTGGGAGAGCCGAGCCCTGCTCAATCGCGTGCAGGAAAACAAAGTTGCGCAGAATGTGGCGCTGTACCGACTGAGTGAAGGCTTGGCCACCGCTTTCTAGGCGCTTGAAGAGGTTGGTGCGGCAGAAACCCATCAGTCGTTTGCCCGCGCGAGACAAGTCCTGCAAGAGCTTGGCTTCAGTCTGTGTTGGTGAGTTATGCGGAGAGGGCGCGACGTAGTTTCCGAGACCGTAGCGCGGAAGAGTCAGCCCGTTGATGGTATCCACTACGTCGTGAGCGAACAGGCTAGCATACTGGTCGCCAGGATCGCCGTCGTTGATCGGGAACTTTACCGTGCTCGGCACCCGAGTCGGGAAATAGGAGCGAGTGCCATCTTCGAAGGTGAGGAACTTGCGTCCGATTACAGGATCGGTTGCAGCGTAGTTGTCTTGGATGAAACTTCGAGTTCGGCGGACCATATAGAGCCGCATCAGCTCGCGCCAGTCGTCCGCGTACTCACTTTTCTCGAACGCGGCCAAAGAGCGGACGGGACACTGGTGGCGGCGAATGAACTCGGTTTCACCTAATTCCCGAAGCAGACGTTCCGGTCTCACGCCGAGATCTCTATCCTCTTGAACGAAGAGGCGAAGTTGGTTGGAAAGGTCCAGATAGGTCTTGTTGTAGGGGGTGGCGGAGAGAAGGATGCATTTGCTTTCGTTTTCTCTTACGTATTCCTGAATCGCTCGGTATCGCTTGCCCTCCCGGTTACGAAGGTTCTGGCTTTCGTCGATTAGAACCAGGCGATACCGCCGCATGGTCGGGAGCTCGTTCGGAACCTGGCTTAGCGATAGGACCTTGGCGCGCAGTCGATACTGATGCCGGTGGTCCTCCCACATCGGGACCAAAGTCTTTGGACAAATGATCAGTGTTTCCAACGCGTAATCGTCCTCGAAGATACGTGCTACAGCTGTTGCCATGAGCGTCTTGCCTAGACCGACGACGTCACCGATTAGGACGCCGCCTCGCTTGTTGAGATGGTGGGCGGCGATCTTGACAGCCGCCTTCTGGAACTCGAAGAGCTTTTGATCCAGCTCGCGCGGAAGTTTGAACTCGGCAAGACCTGCTCGTGCTTCCTGCGAGAGGTGATATGCCATCTTGATGTAAATGTGATAAGGAAGAATCGGCGTGTCGCGTGCCCAACTCTCTTCGATGATGCGCACGAGCTCGTCGGAAATATCCATGCACCACTGGTCGTTCCAGCGATCTTCAAACCAGTTTGCAAGTTTCTTGCAGGCGTCATGATCGAGGACATCAATATTCAATTCTCCCTGTTGGGAAAGCCCGGCGAACGTCAGATTGCTGCTCCCGAGATAGCCGACGGTTGGATTGATTGGGTCGGGACGGAAGAGTAGATACAGCTTGGCATGCAGGGGGTGCCGAAGAAACAGCTTGACGACGACCTGTTTCGCCTTGATCTGGCCCGCGAGGCGCCGCAAGCCAGCTTCGTCCGCGTTAGTCGGGACCCCGACAGTCAACTGCTCGCGGAACTCTTCGGCCAACTTGTTTTTGAGGCGAATCGCCGTTTGGTTGTCAATAGAGGAATCGAGCTTGCCAAGGCTTAGCGCGGCTCGCAGATCCTCCTGAGGAAGTCGCTGCATTCCGACAAGGAGGCGACAGCAATGACCCTCCCCCCCTGCCCACTTTTCGATGTAGGAGTCGAGTTGCTTCCACCCGCGCAGGTTGAAGTAACCCACGCAGAAATCCGCGTGGTCAGCCACCTCAACGGTTTCGCGGAGGGCAGGGAGTAACTGCTGATCGATATTGTCGAAAATTCTAGGCATCGGGAAAGAGAATACTTGGTTTGGGGAGCGCTGACAAGAGTCTGGTTTTGAGTCCGGGAGAGGGGCAGGCTTGCGGCCCTCGCGCGGCCACCGCCGACCGTATCCCTACGGAGAGTCAAAGTCGGCGATCAGCCTCCGCAGATTGCCGAGAATCATCTGATTAGTCTTCTCATACGGCAGCGACCAGATTCGGCTCAACTCGTGGACAGCGGCGTCCACGTGCCACGGCATTACCGGGACTCCGTCGATCTGGGCGAACGGTCCGTCAGATTCTGTAAGCACCCGCTCAGGCGGCATGCGGGCGACGAGCGCGCGGCCTTTTTCACCCTTTAGCATTGCTGGCCCAACACTGAACCAGCAGCCCAGGTTGATGGCGCGATCGAGATCGCGAAGACTGCCCGAAAACCAGTGCAAGGCCGGAGTGCCTGCATCGGGAAATGCCTGGAGACGATCCAGCACAGCGCTGCTTGCACGCCTGCTGTGGACCGTCATGAGCCGCCCGCCGGCCTCTGAGCATTTCGCAAGGATGTGCTCAAAGACGGCGACCTGGGTATGCCAGTGCGGGCGGAACTCCGGGGCGCCGTCGAGGCCGATCTCGCCGACAGAGCGCACTTGCGGTAACAGCTGGTCAAAGAGACTCAGCTCGCCGACCCGCTCATGAGCGATCTGAGGATGCAGGCCAAGCGCTGTCTGGATGCGGGGTGTGTCACCCACAAGCGCGCTCGTGCCCTTCCAGGCGCTCGGCGTTGTTGTGACCGACAGAACATAGAGGCCGCGCCGCCTGCAATCCTGGGCAACCCGGGCCGCGTCGGGATACAGGTCGAGATGGCAATGAAAGTCGATCACCTAACCCCCGCGGCGTCGAGGAAGTTGCCGAGCTCCTGAAGCCCGCGCTTAACAGTCTGCCTGTAGGACGCCACGTCGCCCAGCAGTACCGCGCTGAGGCTCGTGCCAAGCCAGCCGTCCAGGCCTTCGGCCCGGACCTGGGCGACCGCCATTGCAGCGGAGCGCACATCGTCGAAGCGGGCGTGATCGTCGTTGTCTCGCGCAAGGTTGCGATAGACGTAGACCGTCCGGTCGGTCTCGCCCCAGGCGTGGAAGGCCGCGCGGCGGACGAGACAGGGCACGCAGCGGCCGCAGTGCTTGTAGCCGTTGCGGGCGAAGCGCCCGCAGCTGGTCGCCTGACGGGCGTTACGGCGTAGGAAATCCTGATCGGCGCATCCGGCAAGCATCTCGCCCTTCGTGCGGAGCTGGTACGGATTTTTGAGCCGGACGCGCAGGCCGGCAGCATCCAGCAGCTTCTGGAAGAGCCCGAGAAAGACAGGGTGCGTCGTGCGGGTACTCAGGCTTCCGAGGCGTCCCGTCGTCAGCGGAGGATTGATCGACATGAAGCCGTTCTCGCAGACGTAGAGGGTGACGGGCTGCCCGTCGGGGTAGCGCTTCAGCGCCGTCGCGGCGAGCACACCGTAGGCAAGGAAGATGAGGGAGCGAGTGCGCTGCGAGCGCTCGTTCCCGCCGGGACAGTTGGCGTTGTGATTGAGCTGAAGGTGCCTTAGACCGCCGCCGATGTTCGCGGCGAAGTGCGCCTGTGTCTCCTTGTCGCCCTGCGAAACCTGGCTAACGACGTAGGGGCACCGCTTCTGCCGCGTGACGAGGTCGATTACGCCCACCAGGCTGTCGAGCCCGCCTGACAGGAGGGCGACGCAATCCGCTTCCGGCATCGTTGGTGATTGGGACGGGACCGGCAGCAGCCCGCCATCGCTGAACGTGCACCGCCACAAATCATTGGTCAGGAACCGCAGCTGCTGGTCGAGTAGTGGACTCTGTGAGATCCAGAAGGCCGGATCGCCCACGGCAACGCATAGGTCGATCTGACGCGTCCAGCCATCGGGGCTTTCGTTGCGGCGGACCCCGATATCCGCCGCGATCACGGACAAGGCGATCGACAGCAAATCCCACGCGCGAGGGACGGGCTGCAGTTTCAAGCGGCGCACGACATCCGTGATCCCTGAGCCGGCCGCTCCTCTAGTCTGGCGATCGGCGTGCCCGTAGAGCACGATCTGGAGATCGCCGGATGCCCGGCGGCCGAAGCCATGCGTCAGCGGTGCACAGACGAGTCTCATCGCACGTACTCCTCGAACACCCGGAACGTCTCGCCCAGGGCCTGTCTCACCATCTGCGCGATGCGCCGCGCATTCAGCGCCTGACCCGCAGCGCGCACCTGCCGGAATGCGGCCGATACGGTCTCCTTGATGTAGTCCTTAACCTCCTTAAATCGCGTCAGCGTCGCGGCGATACCCGGGGCTTTGTCCTGGATCGCCTTGCCGACATCGAGGTGAAACCGGTTGTAGACATCGACCGCAACGTACCGCTCGATCGCAAAGACCCTCTCGTCTTCGGAGAGGTTCAGCAGATCCGCATCCGGAAAGCGGTTCAGCAGTTCCGACAGCGCGTTGCGAATCGCCTGGCGGCTTGCCTCGGTGTCCTGCGTTCCGTCGATCGGTCGGACCGCTTCGACCACGGCGTCCATGATTTCGCTGGCCGTCCGGCCGGCGAGCAGCGCCGGATCGAACGGACTTCCGGGCGCGGCGGCTTGGCCGGATGCCGCGGACGACAGAGCGCCGTAGAGCGTCCCCGCCGTCCTGGCGGTCCCGCCGAAACGGCGTACGGCTGTTCCCGCGCCGCCAAGGCCCTTCCCGACATAGTGGCCAAGGCCGCGCCGCATCTCGTCGGATGAGCCGGAACGCGCGTATTGACCGAGGCTGATGCGGGAAGGGCCGAACCGGCCCGGCGGCGCGATGGGAACAGGCTGCTGCGGAGCAGCGGGCGGAGGCTGGGTGCCTGGCGTCTGCTGGTCCGCCGCGTCGCCGTCCTGGCCATCAGCCGGGACGGCATCCGGAACCCACGGGGGCACCAACGGGACGCCCGAAGGCGCGCCTTTACTAGACGCCGACGTTCCCATCCTTGCCCCGTTGGCCTATTGCCCGTTTCACAGTCGGACTCACCGCGCCCGTTCGCCACGCTCCAAAGACCTCATGCGCCCAAGGCTGGTCCCCGATCTTCGGAACGATCCCCGGTTTGATCTGGGCTGGCGGCCGTTCGCGGAGGAACCCCGCAAGACGGCGTCCCTGTGCAGGATCAACCGCAGCCACAGCAAGACAGGCATCAAGGATGGCCGGTGTTCCCCATTCCTGTTCCTGCCGGGCGCGGTCGAGGAGCCGATCCATGATGATCGTCATTTCGGGGCGCGGCAGGCGGACGAGACGCTCGCGCAGCTCAGCGGCCATGTCCGGGTGCTGCAGGATCGCCGTGAGCAGCTCCGCGCCCTCCGAGGACAACCGGTCTTCCGGCGTGATGAGCGGAGCGTGTTCGCGGCTGACATAGAGAATCCCACGCAAGTCCATCTCAGACAGCCGCGGCGGGATCGTCAGCCATTCCCGAACGAACGGATCATCCCACGGTGCCTTGAGCACGAGATCGTCACCGGCATTCGCCTTCTCTTCCCACTCCCCCAGGAAGCGCGGTTTCCCTTCTTCATCTTCCACGACAGCCTTGGTGAGAGCTGCGTAGGCCGCCGGAGCGCCGCAGCGCTCGAACAGCAGCATCTTAGCGAGCGCAGCCTCGTCGACACCGACGCCGTGCGCGCGCGAGATCGCCATCCGAATCGAAAGCGCGTTGAGAAAGCGCTTGATAAGGCGGGGGTTGCCGGCGATCTGCGTAGCGCCCGTCATCACCGGCGCAAGGCGATCGGCACTGTCCAACTGCGCAACCAGTTCACCGGGCAGATTGTCATGAATGCTCTGCATGAACGCGCGGTCGACGCGCCGACCGCGCCATGTCTGTCCGAGCTGCTCGCAGACCTTGCTCCTGATCGTTTCCTTCACCTCTTCGTCCAGCGCGCTGTTCTCGACGAACAGCAGCATCAAGTAGGCCCTGACTTCCTGCGTGCCGAGAGGCGGGACGCGGATCGGCACCTGAATGAGCTTGTCGAAATAGCTGATGACAAGAGACTCATCGACCCCGGCGAAATGCTGACGCACGGCGTGCTTGATCATCGCGTCGTCCGCCGCGATCACGAAAGCCGTATTCTTAAGGAACAAGAAGAGCCGGATTGCCTCGAGCGTGGAGATCGTCGTCGGCGGCAGGCATCGGTCGAGATCGTCGATGAGGACGACCAGCTTGACCTTCATCTCCGCAAGCGCCGATTCAAAGAACTCTCGAATGGCCTGAATCTCTTTTGGGGGGGAAGAATCGGGCTTCGGTTTGAGGAAGCCCGTGGCCATGCTGCCGAGTTCGCCCGTCTTTCGTTGTAGTTCTGTGATTTCATCCTGGCGTGCCTCACCTTTGACCAGTTTGCCGACGAGTGACGAGACTTCGCCGATGAGTCCGACCGGCGGAAGTCCGAGCCCGAGGGCGATAGCAGAGCCGGCGGTGAGTCTTGCAGCCCTCAGCCAATCGATCCTCTTGAGCAGTTCCTGCACCTTGTCTAGTCCGCTTTGCCGTTCCTCCGCCTCTTTCTCAAGTGTGGTGACGATCACTTCCATGAGCGCGGCGCGGGCATCGTCGTAGCCCTGGTAAAGCCAGGCGTTGAACTCGACGAAGACGAACTCCGAGTGCGGTCCTTCCGCGCGCTTCTCCAGAGCGCGGCGGATAAGCTTGATCATCGAGGATTTGCCGACGCCCCACGCGCCGGAGACGCCGATGGAGATCGGACGGCCTTGGGCCTGGACGATGATCTCTGCGACGGTGTCCGCGACACCGGTGAAATTCAGGAAGTCCCGCTCTGTCTCGTTATCCGGCCACATGTCCGTTCCGCCTACACCATCGTAGGCTGAATAATGGGCGCGCCAGGACGTGCCCTTCCTGGACGGGAAAGTCCGCGCTCATTAACACTCCACAGCCTGGAAGATGGCGAAAGCATGTTGAGTATAAGGCAAAAGCCAGCTTGAACAAATCTTCGTGCTGAGGGGAGAACGACGGTTGGAGTAAGGATAGACACGGAGTGTAGGGGCGTGCGTGAGCGGAGCGAAGAGGAGGCACCCCGGCGACAGCCCCTGCGGGCCGACGTCGAGGATCGGGCAGGTTGGGTTTCTTCGGGTTAGGGCTAGACCGCCCCAGCCCTGGCCTGGCCGGGCGTGGGCCTTTCTCCGCGAGCCAGGTCGGCCGCGACCCCCACCCGGAACTCCTCCCCGCAGTACGGGCAATGGCAGTAGGCCTCGGGCAGCCGGAAGAACTCCTCCCCCACCATGAACTTCCCCCGGCACTTGGGACACGGCACGTAGTCGAAGTCCGCCATGCCTCTTACCTCAGGCCCAGGGCTCAATGGAAGTGTATTCCATCGATCCTTGCCGATGATCTCAACCGGGTTGATACGGCGGAGGATCTCGTCCGAGATGGTCAGGCGCTCGGCGAAGGGCTTGCCGAGGGGTTTGGTGCAGTCGAAGCCCGCCTTGCACGTGATGGTGCTCTCCGACGAGCTGGGATCGAGGGGCGATCCGGTCATGCCCGGCAAGAGGACGAGGCCCTGGTCAGCCTGGAACCGGGTGGCCAGAGCGAGCAGGACCTCGCGCTCGTCGAAGATATCGTGGGGATAAACGAACTGCTAGACACGACATTAAGCGCGCACAGGACTGACACCTTCTATCAGAGTCCTTCTCCGGCGGGCCGAAATGGCTTACAATTTGCCTAAGCACTTGAGTACTTACTCGACGGCCAAACGCAGACGGTTTTATCGGGGAAGCTGGGGCGAGGAACATCGAGCTGCTTCGGGAGCAGTATACCTATTAGTGGGCAGATGTGACTGTTTTCGCTGTAGGGCATCTGATTCCGTCGGATCGAGGAGTGCGTGACCATTGGTGGCATCGTCGAGGAAGCGGCGGCTGGCATCCCGACGGCGACGACGGCTTCTGGCCGTTATGTTCACTGATATAAAGGATTACAGTGATCGCATGGCCACGGATGAAGACGCGGCGTTAGATCTCCTCAGGGAACACAATCGGATCATGAAGCCACTGGTATCGGATTACCGCGGAACGCTCGTGAAGACCATTGGTGACGCGATAATGGGCAAATTTGCGGCGGCTTCAGATGCTCTCGACTGCGCAATCCAAATGCAGCTTCGACTTAAACGTTGGAATGACGGTCGGCCGCGCCGTGAGCAAATACACGTTCGCATCGGTGTGCACGTTGGAGACGTCGTCGTAGTCAAACGCGATATCCTTGGAGTAGTGACAAACCTGGCTAAACGACTGGAGTCCGTAGCCCCGGCTGGTCTCGTATGTTGCACTGACGCAGCTCGTTTCATGATCCTTCATCTCCCTCGTTACACGCTCCGGCCTGTGGGTAGCTGGAAGCCAAAAGGATCGCGCAGGAAGATAACTTTTTATAGAGTTGGACTTCACCCACGGGCGGGGAGAGGGTGACAAGATGGCAAAGAAGAGTTTACCGCAACGTTGGATGGGAACGGTCGTCGTTGTAGATATAGCAGGCTCGGTGGAGTTGTCGCGAGCGGAACCGGCTGCAGGAATCGAACTTCTTTTTTCATACATGAATATGGCGTCGGAGCTGGTACGCGCGAGTGACGGTACTGTGGTGACGAGGGTTGGGGACGGCCTAGTGGCTGTGTTTCCGACGCCTACCCAAGCGCTCAACTTTGCCGTTAAGATGCACAAGCGGGTGCGGGACTTCAACGAAAAACATCGGCCTCAGCGAGAGATTAACATCAAAGTTGGCCTGGCCACAGGAGAGTTGGTGTCAAGCAGGTCCGATGTGTATGGCACTACTGTGAACCTTGCAGCGCGTCTGTCGCAAGCTGGCGAGGCCGGCCAGATTCTATGCGACGAAGCTACTGTCAATCTTTCAGATAGGCAAGTTTCAAGCCTGTTGCAGACGGAACGCACTGTGCGAGGCTTAGGGAAGATTCCGGTATATCTCCTTTCGGAAAAAGCACGACGTTTCCAGATCGTGAGCGGAAAACAGGGGCGAGGGATGACAAAGGAGGACCTAGTCATTGCCACGGCCAAAGTCTCAGGAGTGCCCAAGGCGCAGGCGGTGCGGGCCGTGGACGCGTTTTTAGGAGCTATCCGCCAGTCCCTCACCCGGGGCAAGAAAGTGAGCCTCGTTGGGTTCGGAACCTTTGCGGTCGCTAGGCGCGCAGCACGCGCGGCGCGAAGTCCCCGCACTAGGGACATCATCAAAATCCGCGCTGCACGAGTTCCACGCTTTAAAGCCAGCAAGGCGTTAAAGGCTGCTATCGAGGTAGGCTCTGAAGACCGGGAGAAAGATAAAGGCGTCGAATCCTTCCCGTAGTCATACACGACTCTCGGCTTCCGCCAGAGGACTTGCTTACGACGGAGAGAGCCGTGGAGATCAACCAGACCGAGTTTCCGATACCGTGGAGCCAGATGTACAACTGCGTGCGCGACACCCCGTAGAACTGGGCAGGTGCGGCTGACGTTTCAGGTCACCTACGGGACGTCCTCTCGTAGGGTGTGCCTACGATACCCGAACTATCCGGGAGAAACCTTAGCAGCTGCACGTAGACCAATGGATGAGGGAAGCAGCAAGGACGGTCTAAATCGGTATCATGCCAAACTCCAACGAATAGAAAACAGCGGCTTCTGCGAGACCCGCTGCTGCAACTTTCCTTCGATCTCCGATATAAGCTGCTCGCGGCGACGGTCAATGTCGTCCTGGGCGTCGAAGAGGGCCCGGCGTCTGGCGTTGCGCTGCGACTCCAGGGCCTTGACCTGTTTCTGCCCCGCCAGCTTTCCCTCAAGCGTCAGGGCGGCAGCTCATTTCAACCTTCGGTCAAGCGTGCTGAACCCGCTTGCCAGCTTGCACGAAGTGGATTTCCACCCGCTGATTGAGCGCGGCGGCGATTCTGTTCAACATCGCCAACGAGTGACCTCCATAGTCGGCATTCTCGAGCCGACAAATGACGGAGGCCGTGGTACCGACCAGCTTGGCCAGTTGGCGTTGCGTCAACCCGGCTTGGACGCGCAGGGCGGTAATTTTCCGGGCCACGCTGTCGTTGGCGCGCGCCTCCTCAAGCGCCGCGAGCCGTTCGGGTCCGCCTTCGTAATAGCGGCGGTGGAGAATTTCCACGGCATCCGTGGTGGCGGATTTCTTGCTTTTAGACATCGTCAAGCCTCCTGGTAGGTATGCTGCTCCGGCGCCCGCTCAAACTTGTGCTTCCGTCGGAGCGCTTCATTGAGGTCGCGTACCGGCACCGCGCGCTCTTTGAGGAGACCATGCCGTCATCTTCCTCATAGAACGCCACATGGGTTTTAGGCACGGAATAGTTCTCTTGTCGGATCCGTCACATGTTCGCATTATTGCGAACGCATGTCAAGTGAAGGCTCCGAATCATGTCAACGACCACCGGATTGAAAACAGCATCTTCTGTGAGACTCTCTGCTGCAGCTTGCCCTCGTGGCGAGCCGCAGGCGAGAGAGGGTCGAGGCCGGCCGTCATCTCCCCACTTCGATGATCACGTTGCCGAAGCGATCCACATGAGCCTCCTGCCCAGGATGGACGACAATCGTCGAGTCCGTCTGCTCGATGATCGCAGGCCCGCGCAGACGGTGACCGGAGGCAAGGCGCTCCCTGGCATAGATCGGACAGTCGAGCCACCCATCGAAGTATGCCCGGCGGCGGCCCTTCAGGGCGACCTCCGGGTGATCCGCCTGCGGCGGAAACTCCCGGGCCACCGGCCTCGGGAGGGCGACCTTGGCCGTCAAGCGATAGGTCACGATTTCCGCCGGCTGATCGGTCGCCCGGGTGCCGTACTGCTGCTCATGGCGCTCATCGAACAGCTGACGCCACGTGGTCTTGTCCGTTTCCTCCAAAGCTCCACTCGGCACGGGAACGGGAAGCTCATATTTCTGGATGCTGTAACGGAGGTCCAGGGCTCGTTCGTACCGGATCTGGCTGGCCGGGATGCCTTCCTCTTCCAACTCCTGTCGGGCCCTCACCTCCATGGCCTCGAAGTTGGCCTGGACCTCGCTCGCACTGACGGCCTCCAAGTTGGCGAAGCGGCTCTGCATGTAATCTCGCTTGAGGTCGGAGATGAGGAGCCCCATGGCCGAGGTCACTCCGGGGACCAGGGGCACGACGACGCGGGGGATCCGGAGCTCCTCGGCCAGCTTCGCGGCGTGGACCGGCCCGGCCCCACCAAAGGCCACCATCACGAACTGGCGCGGATCCTCACCCCGGGACACGGTGACCAGGCGCAAGGCCTCGACCATCTGGGAGTTCACGATCTTCACGATGCCGTCAGCGGCGGTGATGAGATCGAGGCCCAGGGGTTTGGCGATGCGCGCGCTGATGGCCTGCTCGGCCGCGGAGCGGTCGAGGCGGATCTTGCCCCCCAGGAAGTAGTCCGGGTTCAGCCAGCCCAGCACCAGATCGGCGTCGGTGACCGTGGGGTCCTGCCCGCCCCGGAGGTAACAGGCCGGGCCCGGGTCAGCGCCGGCGCTTTGGGGGCCGACCTTGAGCATCCCGCTCTTGTCGATCCACGCGATACTGCCGCCGCCGGCCCCCACTTCCACGAGGTCCAAGGAGGGCGTGCTGAGGAGCCACTCCCCGGCCTGCAGGCGGGGGACGATGCGAGGCTCACCCCCCTCGATCAGTCCGGCCTTCGCCGTGGTGCCACCCATGTCGAAGGAGATGACGCGAGCATGGCCGGTCAAGCGGCCGATATGTGCCGCGGCCTGGACCCCGGCGGCAGGCCCGGACTCGATCATCTGCACCGGGATCTTGCGGAGAGCCCCACTGGGAAGACACCCGCCGGTGGATTGCATGATGTAGAGGCGGCGGCGCAGGCCGCGTGACACCAGGGCGCGTTCCAGACGGTCGACGTACCGCGTGACGATGGGGGCCACATAGGCGTTGGCGACGGTGGTGGCCAGGCGGGGATACTCACGGATCTGGGGAAGGGTTTCGCTGGAGAGGTAGACGTGAGCCTCCGGAGCGACCTCATGGATCAGCTCGCGCACGCGCTCCTCGTGAGCCGGGTTCATGAAGGAGAAGAGGAGGCATATGGCCACGGCGTCGGCGCCGGCGTCCTTGAGACGCGACACGCGGCGGCGCGTCTCGAGCTCATCAAGCGGACGAAGAATTTCTCCGCGGGAGCCCACCCGCTCGGGGACCTGGATGGTCTGGCGCTGGGGGACAAGGAGGCGAGGCTTGGGGTAAGAGAGGTAGTCGTAGGACCCCACACGGATCTCGCCCAACTCCGGCGTCTCGTAGACTCCGGTGTAGCCCTCGCTGATGACGAGCCAGGTGTTGGCGCCCTTCTGCTCCAAGAGGGCATTGGTGGCAACC
>Ga0184637_10000389_pt1 | contig 32752 bp, 23 predicted proteins | sample PLM3_127_b2_FD_133143 | JGI IMG/M metagenome (GOLD analysis project Ga0184637, IMG submission 133143) | Groundwater sediment microbial communities from an aquifer in East River, Colorado, USA - PLM3_127_b2 | ecosystem: Environmental > Terrestrial > Soil > Riparian zone | place: USA: East River... | reverse complement strand
CGTCGAGCTTGCGGCGCAACCGCTGAAGGCGGCGCATGAGTTCCGCGGACAGATAGCGGGCCCGGGCCTCGCATGGATTCGGGCCGAGGCTCTTTGGCTTGGGGATGGTGGACGCCCTGGTGGTGGACGTCGAGGGCGAGGTCGCCGGCCTGACACCCGCGCGCCAGAACTCCATCATCGTGCGCGAGAACGTCTCGGCTCTCTCCTCGAAGTCGGACCTCTCGAACTCTCTCCCCGCGAAGTAGTCCGCCGCGTGCTGTAACTCATGAAGCGCCGTCGCGGCCAGGGCATCCCGTGAGACTCGAGGAGCAACCCCGAGGTAGACGATAGGCTCCGGGCCGCTGCCGTCGCAGGCACCCGGGGCAGCGTCGGAATCGTCGGGGATGTGCCGCCAGTGAACCGGGAGCCGCGGGGGAAGAGAGATCCGGGTCGAGGCGAGTGCTACCGCACGGGCTAGCACGGCGAGCTCCCACGGCATCGGGGTCGCGGGCACCGCCTCCATGAGCCGGAGTGCTCTCTCGACCGCGAGGTCGTCGTCGGGGGTCACGATGCTACAGCCGCCTCCGCGGGAGCGGAAGTGAACGCGCTCTCGATGACGTCGAGGTCGGCGAGCCGCGCCGCGAGCTCGGCGCGCTTCTCTCGAAGGTCGACGAGGAGCGAGATTGCATCGCGCAGCGCGAACACGGGGGCGGGGATCTCGGGCCGCTGAAGAACACGGCCGACCGTGGTTCCCTTCTCGTCGATGACGACGTCTCGGATCCGCGTCCACATCGCGTGGTGGTTGTCGATCATGACGCAGCCGCTCATCGGGTGCCGCTTCGTCAACGGATACTCCCGGAGGTCGCGGAGGACAACATCGGTGACGCGGATGACCTGATCGTCGGTGAGGGACGAAAACACCTTGCCATCTTTCGGTCCCTGAAAACGGCGCGGGTCGATGCCGAACGAAGCCGGCGCGGTCGTGTTCTCTCGTCTCATGCGAAAAGTCTCCTCTCGGGAAGTATCTGATATCGGAATCTCCGGCGGAGGAATTTCCACCGGAAGCGGGTCAAGGTCGATGCACATCGAAAGCGCCTCGACGAAGAGCTCGTTGAATGCGTCGGACTGCGGGTCGAGTCTCGCGAGCGGGGTATCGAGAACGGGCCATCGCGTCATGCAGGAAATGCAGTAGCTCCACACGATGCCGCCGACGTTCGCCGCATCGCTCGCGCCGAGGTCGCAACTCGGGCAAGTGCCGAAACGGTTCTCGAGCCTACCGGCGGATCGAAGGATGGGGGCGTACAATTCTCCCCATACCATTCTCGGATCGTCCATCGGATCCGTCATCGTCGCTCCTCTTTGGCCCGGGCGAAGGCGATGGACATGCCGCCGAACCGTTCACCTCGAGCTGTGCACTCGCCACACCTGCTCGGGACCGCCAAGCCCTCTTTCTCGAGGCGGGTCAACTCGGCGTCGTCGAGCTCGAAGAACGCTTCGCACACCAGGCAGGCTCGCTGCAGGCTCATGGGCGCCTCGGCTCCTCGAACTCGCGGATAGAGAGCTCAGCGGGAGTCTCACCTGTCGGCGATCGCCGCCGGGCCTCGAGCTCCTGGGCGATCTCCGGGAACGCGCGCCGGAGCCGCTCCACCTGGTCCTCGCGGCCGGAGAGCATCGCCGCCATCAGGAGCGCGGAGAAACGGCGGGCCGCGAGGTCCTGCGCCTGCTGGAAGTCGAAGAGACTCATCTCCTCGCCCTCCTCTCGCGCGGTCGTGGATGCCTGGCCGCTCGCTCCGAGCCGGCCGCTATCTCCTCGCGTTCGGAGCCGCAATCGCGGCATCGGTACGTGAGGGTCGCCGGCATCGAAAAGCCGACGACGCGCCACGAGCACGTATGGGGCTCGACCGCGACCGCGGCCTCGACGTCGGGGGTGATGGTGGTCTCGCTCATCGCGCCCACCGTGCTGGAAACTGTGATACTTTCGCCGAGAACGGTCGTCCCTCACCGCGGCTGATCACCGCGGGACAGCCGGGGCTCCAGGTTGGGGCGGCCGCAATATCCGGAGCAATCGAATAGGGAGCTTTCGATGGGCGACGACGAACAGTACCCGCGCGACGACGACAGCGATATCGACCACATCGACAGGAGACCGCCGACACCTGGGCCGTTTCCGAGGGAGCCGCCGCCGCGGCCGTCAGACGAGAGGCCCTCAGAGGAACATCGCTAAACCGAAGAGCGCGATCTCCCCTGCTGCCGCGACCATCGCGTAGCGGAGAAGCCTCGCCTTCAATCGGATCAGCGCCACGTTCTCCAGGTAGACGGAACCAAGCGAGCCGAGGCGTTTCATTCGATACTCCTCCGCGTCCCGGGCCAGCCATCTTGGCGTGTAGATTCGATAAGGACTCGGACAAACGGCTGCTTTCTGAGGCCAGAATCCTCGAGTGCAGAGGATTGCCGTCACGATCCAAGCGAGTCCGCCCAACCTCCACGCCCAAATTGTGCTCGTAGTGTCCGCGACAGCCGGCACTAATCCCGCAAGGGCGGAGGCAAGCGTAAAAACGGTTACGATCTTCTGATCGATCGCGTCGATCCAAGCGTCGAGTCGCGCGACGATATCCCTGGACTCCTCGAACGCCAGCATGACCGTCTCGGGGTTTGGTTCCTTCAGCTTTGATTGTTCGCCTACTGAAGTCGACATGATTGCCTCCTGACCTGTGGCAGTCTACTTGAGAGATACAGATCATCGCCCTCTCGCCGCCTGCCATTTGGTTGCGATCCATCGTTCATCGAACGCCGGGCGCTCTCTGAGCACCGCCGCGACGAATGCGCCCTCGGAGAGCTCCGGGATCCGCTCTCGCGCGTACACCGCCGCTCGGAACGTCGCCACGTCGGAGCCGCTCCCCTCGGGCGGGATACCGCCCGCCTTGCGGAGGTAGGCGGAGAAGTGCGCCTCCGGGGAGTCTCCGCGCCGGGGGCTCGGGATCGGACGATGAACGACGGGGCGCGGCCGCTCCTGTGCGAGCTCAGCGATCCATGCCGGGAGCTCCGGGAGCTCGGAGACGGGAGAATCCCAGTCTCCCTCCGCCTGGTAGACGAAGCCCGAGGGATGGCGCGAGCCGGGAGCGACGGCGTAGGGTCCTGGGAACCCGAGCAAGTCCACCGGAACGCCGGGCGCGAGCTCGAAGCCGTCGTCGCCGTGCTTCGTGACGACGAGCCCGGACGCACCGTGCCGGAAATGCGCGTGTACCCCTCGCCTCGTCCTCGTCCACCGGGTAGCGGGGAGATGCTCCCGGCACCATAGCGCCGACGCCTCCGAGTCCGCGTCGACGACGACGAGCCTGTGAGGCTTCCCGGTGAGGAGCGCCGCCCCGGTTGCCCGATACCAAGGCATCGCGCGGAGCGCCTCGAGGTCGGGACGGTGGAGCTGGTACGGTCCCCATTTCACGAGGGGGAGCTTGTCCCGGAGGGGGATCGGGCAGTAGCCGAGCTCCCAGAGCCGGACCGCGAGAGCCGGCAGGCGGACAAGGCGGACGCCGTTTCTGATATCCACGTTCACGCGCGCGCGCGTATACGTCGCAATAGAGAGTTCGCGTCCGCCGCGTCCGCCATGCACGCCAATCGTCACTTTTCCGCCTCGGTGTCCGTTGCCAGTCCCACTCCGAGGAGCGCTCTGTCCCGCCGCTTCCCGAGCCTGGCATCGTCGATCTGGTCTCCGAGCCGCTCCCGGAGACGCTCGAGTACTGCCGCCTGGGAATGGACGTACTCTCCCGCGTCCCGGGCCCACTCCTGCCAGTCGCGATAGAGCGCCGTGAGCGTGGCGGAAGCGTTTCGCGCCACGACGAGCCGATCCTCGATCCACCGGGCAACCGAGTCTTGCTCCGCGAAGTAGCTCTCCGTTGCCTCGAGCACGCGAGCCGGCGGCTTGAGTCCGACGTCTTGCCACTCGAGGCAGCCGACGATCGCCCAAGCGAGGATGCCGGGCGCCTCGGCGCGGAGCTTCTCGGAGAGCTCCGGGTCTCGTTCCCGCGGGGGGATCGTGACGCTCCACGGGACGAGTAGGAGCCGGCGCCGGATCGCCTCGTCGACGCTCCGGAGTCCCGGCTTGTGGTTGCCGGAGATCAGGAGCTTGAATTGCGGGGTGAACGTGAAAAAGTCTCGGCGCATGAAACGCGCGCTCACGGGGTCGCCGCCGGTCAGTGTCTTGATCCGGGTCTCGTCCCACCGCCTACCCTCCGTCGTCTCCGTCGCCACGACGAGCCGCGCACCGCGGAGCATGGCGAGCTCGGTAGGGTGCCGATCGGTGTGCGCTTCAGTGAAGGTCTCGACGGGCGCGACGGCGGCATAGTCGCCGAGCGCGTAGGTCAGGAGTCCGTGGAAGGTCGATTTCCCGTTGGCGCCGACACCGTGCGAGAAGCCGAAGACGTGCTCTCTCGTCTCCCCGGTGAGAGCGTAGCCGACGAATCGGCGAAGGAATCCGACGAGCTCTTCGTCTCCGTCCGTCCAACGCTCGAGGGACGCGAGCCAGAGCGGACAGCTTCCGCCTGGCGCTACGCTCGTAACGCGCGTGATCATGTCGGAGCGCCGATGCTCTCGGCTCGCGCCGCTTCGGAGGTCGTTGGTCCCGTCCGGAGTATTGAGCAGCCACGGGTCCGAGTCCCAGTCCTCGGTTACACGGGCATGATCTCGATCGGCGCAAGCGAGCTTGACGACGGCCGCGACGGTTTGAGCGGAGCGCAACCGCTTCCGCTCGGTCTCAGTCGTAGCGAACTCCGCCGCCCGCCGGCAGACTCGGCGCGCGAGGTCGTACACTTCGCGGGTCCTGTCGGCTCGCCAGCGGGCGCCGTCCCACCGCGGCCACCGATTCCACTCGTCAACGTAGAGGAGTTCATCCCGATAGCGCCTCGTGAACTCGAGCGCGAGCTCGTCCTCGCTGAACCCGATTTGCTCCGGCTCGCCGGCATGCTCGGCGCGGTACTCCTCGACGTCGGGAGTGCTCACGAGCGCCGCCTTTCCGCGACTCGACGAAGTAGAGACCGCGCGCGTTCGGGAGTCTCCGAGGTGAAGAGCTTCTCCTCGCCGCCGGCGCCGTCGACGACGAGGACCCACGGGCGCCGAGGTCCTATCGCGTCCGCGAGGCTCTGTGCCGCGCGCTCTACGGTGAGCTGGTCGACGTCGGGTGTGCTACCCTGTGAGGGCATCGTCCGATCCGTTTCTTCCGCGCCCGGGGAGTCGAGCCCCCGGGCGTTTTCGTTTCGGGGGGATCACGCGCTCGCCCTCGACCGCTCGAACTCTTCGATCACGGCGATGGGCCACGCGTAGGTATTGGGGCCGATCTTCTTCGGCTTCGGCAGCCAGCCCTTTTTCTGCCAGACGTAGATCGACTGGCGCGACACGTCCCACCGTGCCTGTAGGTCGTAGCTGCGGAGCTGCGGTCGGTGGGGGTCGGGAACTCGAGGTCGCTTCGGTTTCGGCTTTCTCTCTCGCATGAGAGAGACGTTACCGCGTGTTACTTCAGAGGGAGATGGTTACTTTTTTCGGTGGGAATTGCCTCGAAACGGAAACCGCGCCGCGAAGCTTCCGATGCCGTTCGCGTAGCTCACGCTCATACTGAGCGCGCTTTTCCCGGTCTCGCTTCGAGAGAAACTTCCCGGTCTTGCACGGGTCAGAGCAGGGAGTGAGGCGCTTGCGCCGCTGCGAGTGAAAGAAAAACCGCCCGCAGTAGGAGCACCGGCTCAAACGCGCTTTTCGTTCGCGGTTCTCCGGGAGCTCGAGGAGAAACCACACCGCGGCGATTGTGAGCCAATGGCGATCGGTGCGCGTGTTCCGCGTGCGAGATTTGACCGAGTACCGCCAGGCGCCGTCTCGGAACTGAACTGCGAGCCCGCGGAGGGGGAGTTCCCAGCGCGTCCAGTGGATCCACGGCCGCCCGCCTCGCGCGATGGAATCCAGGTTGGCCTTCATCGTGGCGCTTTGCTCCCAGAACCATGAAAGCTCGGGATTGTGCTCTGGGTCGGCGTCCTCGAGGCGTTCGGGTGTATCGTTCAAAATCGAGAGCGCGAGTTCTAGCGGGTCGTCGGAGGCGCCGTAGTTCCTTGGGTCCTTCCAGCCCTTAGTTCGCGATCGCGACAACGTCGGCCTTCTTTCCCGTGTTGATCCGCTCGAGCTCCTGAGCCCACCTTTCAAGCGCCTGGCGCATCTCGGGGATCCACTTGTGCCGCTGATAGACGCGGGTCGCCTCCTGGCCGCTGACGTGGTTCAATACCGCGGAGATCACCTCGGAACGGACTCCGAGTTGTGCGAGCCCGGTTGCCGTCGTGCGCCGCAAGTCGTGGATCCGGAAGTCGATTCCGGTTCTCTGCCGGAGCCACGCGATCCCCTTCTTCGGGTGAGCCGTGATCCGTCCCGTCTCCCGGAAGATGTAGTCGCCCTCCCGGGGCAGCGCCTCGAGGATGGAGACCGCGGCCGCGGGCAGGGGAAGAACGTGCGCGCGGCCCATCTTCGTTTCGGCAATCGTCCAGAGGGCGCCCTCGAGATCGACATCGCTCCACTTCGCCTCGAGGAGTTCGCTCTTGCGGGCCGCCGTCAGAAGCGCGAGCCGGAAGAACGGCGCGTAGGGCTTCAAAGACGGGAGCTCCTTTCCGGTTTCCTTCGAGACAGGCTTGTCCTGATCGAGGACTTTCAGCACGCGCTTGATCTCGTCGGGGGAGAGGACCCGCTCCCGCTGTTTCTCGACGCCTGGTTTCTTCAGACCGATGCACGGGGACGCGGTCACCTTGTCCGTCTCCACTCCCCACGAGTAGACGCGCCGGATCACTTCGAGGATCCGGTTCGCCATGTACGGAGACTTCTGAGCCTTCCGATCGAGGAGAGTTCGCAGGTCGCCCCGCGTGATCTCGTGAGGGAGCATCGTTCCGAGCTCGGGACGGAGCTCGACCTTCGCAATCCGGAGCCACTCTTCGAGGGTCCTCCGTTTCAGCTTCCGGCGGTTCGCCCGGAAGTAGGCGGCCATGAGGGAGAGGAATGTCCCGGCGCGCCGGAGCTCGACCTTCGCTTTCTGCGGGTCTTCCTTCAGCACGTCGACGCGCTTCGCCTTGTCCCGGGCGTCGGCGAGGGAAACAGAGGGGAAGCGCCCGATCGTCCACTTCCGCTTCTTTCCACCGCGGCGGTAGAGAAGCGCGAACGTCTTCACTCCGCCGGCCGAGACGCGCACATGGAAGCCCGGAGGGCCTCCGAGGTCCCAGACGTCGTATCGCCCCGTCGTCGGACACTTCATCGCCTCGATGCCCCGCTGCGTGAGGTTCCTCTTCGCCACGCTCTCCTCCAGTGCCACCCCAGGGTGGCAATCGCGGCCGGCCCCTGGTTTCTCACCCGCCCGGGTGCCGGGGTGGCAATGGGTGGCACCGCGACGTTTACTTGACTTTACGCGCTTAGAATAGCCTGTACAGGAAACCCGCGTCAACAGCGGAGAAGCGAGGGGGTTACGTGTAAAGGCGAGTACAAGCGAGTCTAGAATTCAGTGATTTGCCCTGGTTCGGGACCAGGGGGTCGGAGGTTCAAATCCTCTCGCCCCGACCAAATAAATCAATAGGTTGCGGGGAGGACGGAGACGAGCGAAAGCGTTCTAGGTGCCATGTAGGTGCAACTCGAGACGAACGGCGCGCCGGGTAAGCGGCCCTTTCTTTCCTTTGAAGTAGAGAGGCTCTTGGGAACGAACATCGAGAATCCCGTCTCGCGACTCCGGAATATTCTCAATGAACTCCGTGCCTTCCAGCCGGACAATGCGCCTCTAACCCAAGTGCTTGGATTCGCGTTGCTGAGGGACAGGGACGCGACGCCCGGCCAGGCGTACGCGGCCCTGGCTCAACTCATGGATCTCTTCGATGACGCTAAGTCTCTAGCGCAATCGCTAGATCTGGATGAGCAGCTTTACCTGACCACACTGAAGGAATTCGAACAACCGTTCACACTGACGCTGAATCTCACTGGCGCTTGGTCCGGATTTAGGCAGCAACTTCCGGATGGGCGGTTTTACGAGAGGCTAGACTATTGCGTTGACGTCGTGCAGCGCAGCCTTTCACCTGGATACTCGGCCGAGATTCCTGCGGAGACGATTGCTGGTTTTCAAAAGCGGATCGTGGACCTACTTGCCCACCTGACTGAGAAGTCGGTGCAGTTCGATCCAAAGCTTCATGAGTTCCTCCTCGATCACCTTCAGGAAATCAACGCCGCGTTGTCGGCCTACCGCCTTTCTGGAACCCGCGGCCTTCGACGTGCACTCGACCGGTTCATAGGCGACTTCCATCGAAGAGGGGATTCCCTTCGTTCAACAAAGGATGACCCGATCTGGAAATCCGTGATCGAGGTTGTTGGTGGATTAGATAACGCCCTCAGCGTAGCTGAGAGAATCGGTCCAGCTCTTCCGTGGATTCTGGAGACGCTGCAGCGCCTTCCGCCCGTAACTTGAGAACGGGTCCTCCGGGGAGGGTGGTTTTTTTCTGACGGCTTACGTGTGAATCCGGTACCGCCCCGGGAAGTAGGGGGTCGCTCCGCCGAGGTCGCTCCCTACCGCGAGCCGGCGAAGGCTCCGGGAGCTCCCGGGCTCTGGAGTCCGCCACGGTGGAGAGCGCCGCCTCGATGAGGTACGTCTCGAGAGGCATCCCACGGCGCGCTGCATCGGCTCGGATGCGGTCGAGGTCACAACGGCAAATCGAGAGGGTGACTCGATCCAGCTTGCGATCGCTCGCCATCGGGGGAAGTTCTACCACCAGGCACTCCTGCTGCGATCCCGGCCCCCCTGTGCCGGAGAATGATCGCCCGGTGTACATGGGATGTCCCTGTGTTGGATTAACGACTTTCCCTTGACGGTCAAGGTGTTTAGTTCGTAGGATAGACTCGGAATTGCTCCCCATCCGATATGGGGGTTTCGGGGGTTCGCCCCCGGGGTCCCCCTCGGATGGGGTTATTCATTTATGCCCACTGAGCCATCCCCGAAGCGGTGCTACGCCTTCGTCGATGGCCAGAACCTCTTCAACGCCGCCAAGGACGCCTTCGGCTATCACTTCCCGAACTATGACATCTTCGCTCTCGTAAGGGGAGTCTGCGCCGTGCGTGCCTGGGATCTCGAGGCCGTGTACTTCTACACTGGGATGCCCGTATACGAGAAGGACAAGCCCCGGCACACGTTTTGGTCGAGAAAGTTCGCAGTCATGGGGCGACAGGGAGTGAAGATCTTCAAGCGCAACCTGCGCTACCGGAACAAGGAGATCAAGCTGAGCGGTGGAGCATCGTTCCACCACGAGGTTGCCGAAGAGAAGGGAATCGACGTCCGGATCGCGATCGACCTAATACGTTTCGCAACGAAGGGCCTCTACGACGTCGCGCTCATCTTCAGTCAAGACCAAGATCTCTCCGAGGCCGCCGAAGAAGTGAAACGCATCGCGCGAGAGGAGAGGCGCTGGATCGCCGTCGCCTCGGCCTTTCCCGTCTCGACGAAATGTAGGAACCGACGGGGGATTGAGAAGACCGACTGGGTCGAGATCGATAGGGCGCTCTATGATGCGTGCATAGACTCGCGTGACTACAGAGACCCGCCGCCACGCTAGACGCGCCGTTCTCCCGCCTGTCGAGGGCGAAGCCATCGACGAGGTACCCCCGACCCTCTACCCCTCCCGGGAATCACGCCTTGCGGCCCGAGGGGAGCGGCTCCGGATAGGTACCGCTACCCGGAGAACGACGGGAGAAGGGGTCGAGCTCGAAGCGGGGCTCCGTGAGGGTCTCCGTGGCCGCGAGCGTCGCAGTCCGCCGGAGAGACTCCTGGACTCTCATGCCTCGCGCCCGGGCCGCGCGATGAACCAGCGCTCGCTCCCCCATCGGGAAGCGGACCACGATCTTGTGGACGGCGTTGAGCCGCCGCTGGGTGCGCGCGTGCCGCTCGGCGACATGCTGCACCCGGCAGACCTCGCACCGCTGGCAACGGGGCGGGACAGGAGCCCCGCAGTCAAAGCAAGATCGACGCTCAACTGGCATCGTGGGTCAGTCTATGCCGGGCGCGCCCCGTCGGGACGCGAGATCCCTAACGCCCCGATCCATCACGACACGGGAGGAAACCGCGCCGGGCGCGCCAGACCTCGAGAACTCACCAGCCCCTCTCCCGGATCCAGGGGCGATCGAGCCAGCCGCGGCAACGGTCCTGCTCTTGACGAGGGCCGAAGTCCCAGTCCTCCGGGTCGAGGTCGGCAACGAGAACGTCAGTCCCGGGAACACGCTGCCATCGCGGGCGCGGAGGAGGAGCGGGGCGACGACGGAAGAGACGAGAGCGAGGAATTTTCGGATCATTTTCGTGCCTTTCTTTTCGCCGGCTTTCTTGTCGATCGGCGTTTGTTCGTCGCGTCGCATGAAGGCGTAGATCGGACTGAGCACGTGCACCGCCGCGATTCCGCCAGCGACGCATGCTTTGAAGTCTTCCTGGACCAGCTCACTGAGCCGGTTGTCGTGGGCGAGCTTCCATCGCCAGGCAAGTCGCGTGTCGAACAGCGGCTCATTCCGCCCGCGCCGCTCAACGACCGCTGCCCCCTTACTCTCGAAGGCGTTTAGAGCGCCAGTACTCAAACCCTTCCCCGCAGACGTTGTGTTTCCCGACACACGAATGACATCACGTTCACTGAGATCGCGATCAGCTGGCAAAACGGTGTGGCTCCACCGAGGCGCCCGCCCCTGACTCCCGGGAGGTACTCCGAATGACAGCTTCAAGAGAAACTCTCATGGTCGGGAAGTGGATTCGCTCAAACGGCTTCCCCGAAGGGAGGCTGTTCTCCAGCAGGCCCCCGCGAATCTGGATATGCGCGTCCGGGATCGCTTCTGGCGGCCGTCACAAGTAGTCGTAGCGCAGAGCCAGCGTCCCGATCGGCCTGGTACTGGAAACTTGACTCTCTCACCTTCATTTCGAATTCCCCGATCGGTCCTTTCCCGGTAGAGAAGGATCGAGCATCTGAGGAAGCGCGCTTCGTTCAAGAAGGAGCGGTGCTTCGCGGCCGATGGCCGCGAGCGGGAGTTCATCCGAGCGGCTCGGGCCCCCGATGAGCTGCAAGTAGGACGACGAGTCCGCAATCGTCAGGCAAAGCAGCTTTGACGCGAGGTCTCGAAACGCCGCAACGACTCGCTGTCTCCGGCCTTGTAAGCTGTCGACAGGGACCGAAGCTCACCGAGTAGGGAGGAGAGATCAGGCCGCTGCAAACAACTCGTCGTCCTCGGGCAGGAGATGGGAGAGGATCACCAAATCCGACACACGACCCGGATCGTCCAGCTCGCCACTCGCGTAACGGCGAAAGAGATCGCGCGCGGACAGGCCGAGACGCTTCTGCGATTCGCGCTCGATGATTGCGATGATTTGCTCGCGGGTGAGGGTCAATACCTCCTCACGCACGCTTGCCGTTTGGGTTGCCATTCTGTCCCTCTAGCCAGCGCTCGGTACGTTCACACCGAGTATACGTGCTTGCGCGCACACGGGGCAGGCCTGGGCGTTACCGGCGCGAACGGGGATCTCGGCGCAGAGCCTCGCTGATGAGGCGGCAGTGGATTGATTTCGATGCGATGTTCCGATCTTACCCGATCAGCCTCGCCAGGTTTTGTAGATGAGCAACAGGAAGAAGCCACCGAGGAGTACGCAGGAACCCAGGTGAACAACATCGGGAAGAACAGGGTGACGGCAGAGCGGGAAGCTTAGACCCGGGCAAACAACTCGTCGTCCTCTGGAAGAAGGTCAGCGATCACGACCAGATCGGACACCTCTCCCGGGTCCTCGAGGAGCCCTTTTGCGTACCGGCGAAAAAGCTCCCTGGCGGACAGACCGAGACGCTTTTGCGATTCGCGCTCGAGGATCTCGAGGATCTGCTCGCGGGTGAGGGTGAGTACCTCCTCACGCACGGTTGCCGTTTGGGTTGCCACTTTCTTCCTCTCTGTAGCAGCTAGCGCTCTGTAGGTTCACTCAAGAGTATAGGTGCTTGGGCGCATTCGGGGTAAGCCTTAATGGCTGCATGAAGACGCAGGACGTGTGGGGAGACGTTCTTGTTCATGAGGCGGCACCTTGGTTTCTGCAAACTGTTTGGCTTCGAGCCGGTCTAGCTTCTTGGTGACGGCGGCCTCAACGACCGCGGCGAGATCACCGTTGGTCCGGACGGACGCATGAGCGCCGTCAGCCGCTCGAGCTTGTCGCGGACGGCACTTGCTGTGAACGTCACCTTGAAACGCGAAGGCGCAAGCCGTTGCACTACCGGTGGAGGAGTTGGAGGCGGCGGCACAGGCGGAGACGGCTGGACGGTGTCCGGCGGCGGTTCGTTTTTAACTGCGTCTGACGGAGTTGGGCGACCGGAGCGGTTTCGACGCGCGTTCACACCTGCGCCGTCGGCGAACTCATCCGCCGCCTCTGCAATCACCGGGAACGCCAACCGCCTCCCAAGCATCGGTCACGGAGGCAAGCGACGCAGGGAAGAACGCCGCGGCGGCCGCCTCCGTCGCGAGGCGCGCCCGGCACATGTTGGCGGTCGGCGGCAGGCTCGTGAATCCCAGATAGAAGATTTGCTCCGCGGTGGCCAAACCGATGCCGGTCACCGCCGGGCCGGAATGGGGATGACCACGCGACTCACCGGCGTTGGACCCGCCGTTCACCAGGAGAAAGAACGCGTGGTTCGGGATCGCGCTGTTGGTGTGGACGCCGCCGTTGTCCCCGCCTCCGATCTGGCGCTCGGTGAAATGGTCGGGGTCGCCGTCTTCCGCCGGGTCCGCCATGTTGCGGAATCCCGGTACGGTGTCGGAGCGGAGGTCGATGTCCTCGCTGACGAGCCAGTCCGGCGTGCCCGCGGGATCCAGCCCGAGAGAGTCGGCGAAAAACTCCGCGGAGTTCCCCATGATGTCGGAAAAGGACTCATTGAGGGCTCCCGGCTGCGCGAAATAGAGCAGGTTGGACGTGAATTGGGTGACGCCGTGCGTGAACTCGTGAGCGACGATGTCCAGCGCTCCGCTGAACTCGCCGAACGACTGGCCGTCGCCGTCGCCGAAGACCATGTATCTCGCGTTCCAGAAGGCGTTACTGAAGTTCGACGAGAAGTGGGCGACGGCGGTAATCGGCATGCCCGCGTCATCGAAGCTGTCGCGGCCGTGCATGGTTTGGTAGTACGAATCGGCCACCGCGGCATAGTAGGCGGCGTCGACGAGGGCGCCCTGGCCCGGCGACGTGCGGCCGGGCTCCGTCCATTGGTCGTCCGGGTCCGAGGCGACTCGGCCGAGGAGTGAAGCGGGCAGCAGATAGCTCAGAAATTGCGAGAGCGGGCGGCCCCGCGCGTCCCGGATTGTCTGGCGGCCGTCCGCGGAGCGCAGCTCGAAAGTCTGCGACCGAAGTGTGGTGAGACCGTTCAGATCCTTGACGTCGCCCTTCACTCCGATCCCCTCTCCCGTCGTGAGGCCGTCGTAGCGGCGGATCACCCGTCCGTTCTCGGCGTCGATCCAATAGTGCCAGCGGCTCGCGAAGCGCCGGCTCTCCACACGGTAGAAGAGCCGCTTCGACACAGGATCGATCATGAGGTGAGTCAGCCAGTCGCCCTCGCGCCCGAGCTCTCGCTCGGCCACCGCGCGGGCGCGCGAGCCTAGAAGCCGCGCCTGGTTGACCGGAGCGAATGCCGGATAGGCGTCCCCGATCACGAGAACGACGTCGCCGGCCTGGTCGCGATGAATGGTAATCTCCGCTCCGAGGACGGGAATCCCTCCCTGAACCTGCTGATACCGCTCCCACCGGAGCCCATCGCGGGCGTGAAACCCCGACCGAACGAGCTGCATGTCCTCGGGGACGACGTAACCGCGAGCCTGGGCGCCGCTCAGTGCGAGGAAGCGCGCGGGGGTCCCGCGCGTCTGGGCCATCCCGAGCGTGGCGGCCCCCAGTATCAACGCCTTGGCAAGAAGTACCAGATGCCATTTCATGGTTCGATCTCCCGCCGGGCCAAGGTGGGCACCGGACAGGTGCGGGTCTATCAGACCCAGGGTCGGGGCGTCCACCAGAATCCCGGCACCCGCCGCGGACCATTTGTGCGCTGGATCGCTTTTCATCCTGGCTCGCTTGTGCTACGGTGTCCGAACCCCAAGCGCTATTCTTTGCAGGCTGATTGACCCAGGACGAGCAACTCGCGCCGCATCGGTGGGAAAATCTATCGTTTCTGAATCGATAGGAAAACGAGGCCGCCGGGTAACCGGGGCCGCGTTGCGAGTCCGAAAGGGGGTCGTTCATGCGACTGTCCTGGACGCCGACAGAGCGGCGGGCCAGAAAAGCTGCGATGCGGCTCCTCTGGCTGTCCCCGCTGGTGCTGCTTCTCGCCTGGTTCGCCGGCTACGAGCCCACCTCGAGCCCGGGAGCCGTGGTTCAGGCGCAGGGAGGCGCGCGAGCGCGCAAGCTGCGCGTGAAGGATCGCGCCGTGGCGCGACGGCTCGACCAAATCGGGGGCCGCGTCGTTGCCGACTATGGCGGGTATCTTCTTTATGAAGTTCCGGCGGCGGCAGTCGAGGAGGCGCGGGGCAATCCGGCGGTGGAGCTCGTCGACGAGTATCGCTTCGTCCTTCTGAACAGCGGTCCGGTCGATACCGAGAGCGCCGCCGGGAGGAGCCTCAGAAGCGCGCGCCGGGAGAGATTCGACGGCAAGCGCATGCACATCGTCCAGCTCGTCGGCCCCTCCAGGCCCGAGTGGCTCGCCGCCATGCGCGACACCGGCGTCCAGGTGGTCACGTACCTGCCTCACAACGCGTACCTCGTCTACGCCGATGACGCCAGCGTGGGCGCTCTCGGCGAGCTCGAGAGCTCCGCCCGCTTCATCCAGTGGCAGGCGCCCTATCGGAACGAGTACAAGGTTCACCCGCGCGCCCGGAGAACGGCGCTGCTCCGGTCTCTCCGGCGCTCGAGACTCGATCGGCCGGCGGCCGCCACCGCTCCCGCCGAGGAGCTCTATGCGGTGCAGCTCGTCAGCGATGCGCCGGCGAACTCCGCCACCATCGCGCTCCTCCGAGCCCGCTCTCGCGGCGCAGTTCGAAGCGAGTTCCGCGTTCGAAACTACCTCAACCTGATACTCCCGCTCACGTCCGCGGACATGGACGCCGTTGCCGGGAGGCCCGACGTGGTCTCGATCCAGCCGTTCGTCGTTCCGCAGAAAGCGGACGAGCGGCAGGGCCAGATCCTGGCCGGGGACTTCTCCGGAAGCCCGGGCTACCTCGACTTCCTCGCGGCCAGCGGCTTCACCCAGCAGCAGTTCTCCCTGTCGGGATTCGCGGTCGACATCGCCGATAGCGGTATCGACAACGCGACCACTTTCCCAAATCACCCCGGCCTCTACATCGGCGGAAACCGCGCCGCCGCGAGCCGCGTGATCTACAACCGCCTCGAAGGCCTCTTCGGCGACACCCTCGAGGGGTGCGACGGGCACGGTAATATCAACGCCCATATCGTCTCTGGCTACAACGACGGGTTCGGATTCCCCTTTGCCGACGCCGACGGCTTTCGCTACGGCCTCGGTGTGGCGCCCTTCGTCAAAGTCGGATCTTCAGTCATCTTCGCTCCGAACTACACGTACCCCGATTTTTCCGACTTGCAGGCGAGAGCCTACCGGGACGGCGCGCGCATCAGCAGCAATAGCTGGGGCGGTTTGGTGTACGGCGCCTACGACGTCACCGCACAGACGTACGACGCGCTCGTTCGAGACGCGCAGCCCGCGGGTGCCGCGGTCTCTGCGCCCGGGAACCAGGAAATGGTGATCGTGATCGCCGCCGGTAACGAAGGCGTCGATGGACTGCGCTCTCCGGGAACGGCGAAAAACGTCATCACCGTCGGTGCGAGCGAGAACGTTCACTTCCTCGGCGATCTGGATGGCTGCGGGATCGACGACAGCGCGGCCGACGACGCGGACGACCTCGCCGACTTCTCGAGCCGAGGACCGACGGAGGACGGACGCATCAAACCGGACCTGGTCGCGCCGGGTACGCATGTGAGCGGCGGTGTGTACCAGGCGGCGACACCGGGCGCCACCGGACAGGCGCATCCGTGCGTGGATGGAACCGGGATGTGCGGGACGGCATCGGGCCTTTTCTTTCCCGCTGGCCAGGAGTTCTATTCGACGTCCTCGGGAACGAGTCACTCGACTCCCGCCGTCGCCGGCGGAGCGGCCCTCGTTCGCCAATTCTTCATCAACCAGAGCCTGGCGCCGCCGAGCCCGGCCATGACCAAGGCCTTCCTGATGAGCTCGGCCCGCTACCTCGATGGAATCGGCGCCAACGACTCTCTCTGGTCGAACAACCAGGGGATGGGCGCGATGAACCTCGGGGTGGCGTTCGATGGGACGCCTCGCGTCCTTCGTGACCAGCGCCAACAGGACACGTTCACCGCGAGCGGCCAGATCTCGGTCGTGACCGGCACGATCGCCGATTCCAGCCGCCCGTTCCGAGTTACAGTGGCCTGGACCGACGCTCCCGGATCGACGACCGGCCCCGCTTTCAACAACGACCTCGACCTGACGGTGACGATAGGCGGCGAGACCTACAAGGGGAACGTTTTTTCCGGCGCCTGGTCGACCGAAGGCGGCGTCTCGGACCTGCGCAACAACGTGGAGAGCGTTTCCCTCCCCGCCGGCACTACCGGCGATTTCGCGGCCTCGGTCACCGCCTCCAACGTGAACTCGGACGGGGTTCCCAATGTCGGCGGACCTCTCGATCAGGACTTCGCTCTCGTCGTGTACAACGGGGACGAGGTGGCTCGCCCCGCGGTCGTGGCCGCCGGCGCGACTCTCGTGGCCGAGGAGTGCGGCATCGGAAACGGCACCCTCGACCCGGGTGAGCTGGTTACGGTGGACTTCGCGCTCAGGAACGTCGGACTCGCCCACACCACGGAGGTCGTCGCGACGCTCGAGGCCTCTGGCGGAGTCACGTCGCCGAGCCTGCCCCAGAGTTACGGACAATTGCACGCCGGGGCGGCGGCGGTATCCCGGTCGTTCTCCTTCGTTGCCGACGGTGTTTGCGGTGGAAACCTTCACGCGACGCTCTCACTCCTGGACGGTGGAGTCGACATCGGCACCGTGCGCTTTGCGTTTGACCTGGGCGTCCAGGTTCCGTCCGGGCTTTCGACGACTCTGGCCAATGAAAGCCCCATCTTCATCTCCGTGGGCGGGCCCGCGAGCCCTTACCCTTCCACGATCGAAGTATCGGGACTGACCGGGCAGGTGAGCCACCTTCGAATCGGGATTCATGGACTGACCCATCCTTTCCCCGACGACCTCGACATGCTGCTGGTGGCGCCGAACGGCCGCGGCGCGATCCTCATGTCGGATGCCGGCGGAGCGAGCCGCCTTCAAGCGATCGACGTAACCTTCGACGATAACGCGAGCGCCCCGCTTCCTGACGGCGGCTTGATGGTGGCCGGTCAGTACCGACTCTCGAACTACGAAGGCGCGTCGGACGACTTCACGGAGCTCGCCCCCGCGGGCCCCTACGTCACGACTCTCGGCGAGCTGAGCGGCGTCGATCCGAACGGGACCTGGAGCCTCTACGTCATCGACGATTTCTTCCTGGACGGGGGCAACATCGGAAGTGGCTGGAGCCTCACTCTGGAGACCACCGTTGCCGTCTGCTGTGGTGGAGTGCCGGGGGTCGTGCTGAGCTCGACCGACGGGCTCACCACGACCGAAGCCGGAGGAACGGCGAGCTTCACCGTCTCGCTCCGGGCGTCTCCCAGCGACACCGTGACCATCGGGCTCGAAAGCTCCGATCCCACGGAGGGTGTGGTTTCGCCGACCGAGCTCTCCTTCGCCCCGGACGACGCCCAGTTGCCGCGCACCGTCACCGTGACCGGCATCGACGACTCCCTGTTCGACGGGGACCGCCTATTCACCATCGTCACGTCGCCCGCGGTGAGCGCCGATCCCGACTACGCGGGGCTGGACCCCGCGGACGTCTCGATCGTCAACGTCAACGACGATCTTCCGAGCCTCTCGATTCAGGATACGGCGCGGGTCGAAGGAAACGTCGGCAGCACGAGCTTCGACTTCACCGTGACGCTTTCCCAGCCAGCGGAGTACGACGTTAGCGTCAGCTACACGACCCAGAACGGCACGGCGAACGCCGGAAGCGACTTCGTGACCGCGATCGGATCTCTCGTCGTTCCCGCGGGGACGCTGAGTCAGCCGCTTTCCGTCTCGGTGACGGGCGAGACCCTGGTCGAGGCGGACGAGACCTTCTTCGTCGACCTCGCGGGCGCGATTGGCGCAAATATCGCCGACGGACGCGGGATCGGGACGATCCTGAACGACGACGCTCCTTCGCTCGCGGTCAGCAAGACCTCCCTCGCCATGGGCGAGCTGGTGCAGGTGACGGTATCGGATGGCCCGGGGAACCGGACCGATTGGGTGGTCTTGGCCAAGGTCGGAACCGGTGTGACGAGCTACCTGGACTGGAAGTATCTGAGCGGGAGCCGCTCCTTGCCGCCCACGGGTTTGATGTCGGCCGTCTTGACGTTCGCCATGCCGACAACGCCCGGAAACTACGAGTTCCGCTTCCTCGCCAACAACGGGTACAACCTTCTGGCGACGAGCCCGCTCGTGACCGCCCGGCCCCTCATTCTCGGAGTGAGTGCCTCGTCGGTAGCGCCTGGCGGCTCGATCCAGGTGACGGTCGCGGACGGCTCTGGCAATCGCGGCGACTGGGTGGCTCTGGCGAAGGCAGGAACCGCGCTCACCAGCTACGTGGACTGGAAGTACCTGAACGGCACGCGCTCCATCCCCGCGACGGGAGTCACGTCGGCCGCGCTGACGTTCGCCATGCCTCAGACACTCGGAAGCTACGAATTCCGATTCTTCGCGAACAATGCCTACACGCTCTTGGCGACCAGCGCGCCGGTCTCGGTCGAGCTCCCGACGACACCGGTGCTTTCGGTCTCGCCCGCCAGCCTGTCGTTCGGAGCGGTCTTCATGGGTACGAGTGTAGAGAAGAGCGTGACCGTGCGAAACGCGGGCGGAGGGACGCTGGTGGGAGTCGCGTCGGTAACGGGCGCCGGGTTCAGCCTCGTCGGAGCCGCGAGCTATTCGCTCGGAGCGGATGCTACGGCACTCTTGACGCTGCGCTTCCAGCCATCCGTCGCCGGTCCTTCGAGCGGTGCGCTTACCCTCACGGGCGCCGGGGGAGCTACCGTGCCCTCAAGCGGGAACGGAGAGTTGCCTCCTACGACGCCGGTCCTTTCGGTCTCGCCTCAAAGCCTCGCCTTCGGATCGGTCGGGTTGGGCTCGAACGCGGATTTGGTGGTCAACGTGGGCAACGCGGGCGCGGGAACTCTGAACGGAAGCGCAACCGTGACCGGATCGGGGTTCAGCCTCGTGAGCCTCTCTACCTACTCACTCGGAGGAGGGGAGATCACCGTGTTGACGGTGCGCTTCGCGCCACCGAGCATGGGTCCGTCGAGCGGATCGATGAGCTTGACCGGTGCGGGCGGAGCCACGGTCCCCTTGATGGGATCGGGGACGGCGGCCGCACCGACGGTTGCGGTGAGCGCCGCGTCGGTGCGTCTGGGCGGGTCGGTTTCGGTCACGGTGTCCGGCGGTCCCGGCAACCGCAGCGATTGGGTTTCGCTCGCCAGGGTAGGAACGGCACTCACCAGCTACCTCGACTGGAAGTACCTGAGCGGGACGACAACTCAGCCGGTGACGGGACTGACTTTCGCTGAGCTGACGTTCGCGATACCGCAGACGGCAGGGCAGTACGAGTTCCGGTTCTTCGCGAACAACGGCTACACGCTTTTGGCGACGAGCCCCGTCGTGACGACGCTCCCTCCGGTCGTGACGGTGAGCAGCACGTCGGCGGCGCCGGGCGCTGCGGTTCAGGTGACGGTAGCGGATGGTCCTGCATACCGCAGCGACTGGGTGGTGCTGGCCAAGGTGGGAAGCGCCGCGAACGTCTACCTGGACTGGAAGTACTTGAACGGCACGCGCACGATGCCGGCGACGGGAGTCCCCTCGGCACAGCTGACCTTTGTCATGCCGCTGACACCGGACCAGTACGAGTTTCGATTCTTCGCGAACAACGGGTACACGCTTCTCGCGGTGAGCCCCCCGGTGCTCGTGGGATCCAGTACAGATTAATAAGAAGGTAGCCTCGCAAGTGTGTCGGAATATCCCTACGGAGTAGACGGTCTTTACCCGTGGAATGAAAATCCCCCTTTCTAATCCGATACCACAACTTCTTTTCCGCCGGACAGTTCTAGCCTGACTCCGGCGATAGGGCAAGGCACGGGAATTGCTAGCTTTTGCCCTCGAGGTCTTCCGTCTTGCCGAAGAAGAGGTACTCGATTGCCTGGCTCGCTGTCTTAACTTCGTTCGCTCTCTGCCCGACGCGCTCGGCGGAAGCGCAGGGCTGTATCGTCACTACTCCCCTCGGAGCAGCGAACGACGAAGCTCGGGCCATGGTTCTACAGACCGATGGAAAAATCGTCGTCGCCGGGTTCTCGTTCAACGGCGCGAACGACGACTTCGCGATCGCCCGCTACAACTCGGACCTGAGCCTCGATTCGACCTTCGGAACGGGGGGCATCGTCACCACGGCCATCGGCCCGGGGAGCGACCGGGCGTTCGACGTGGCCATTCAGGGTGACGGAAAAATCGTAGTCGTGGGTTCCGTCTTCACCGGGAGCTCCCTCGACTTCGGAGTCGTCCGCTACAACGTGAACGGCGCTCTCGACACCGCGTTCGGTGGCACGGGGATCGTCCTCGCCCCGGTAGGTCCTCTGGACGACGAAGCGACCTCCGTTGCCATCCAGAGCGACGGGAGGATCGTCGTCGCCGGCTCCAGCCAGAACGGCGCGGACTACGACTTCGCCGTCGTACGGTACGACGCGACCGGGAGCCTCGACCTCTCGTTCGACTTCGACGGCATGGCGACGACGGCGTTCGGAGCGGGCTCCGATCTCGCGGAGGACGTCGCCATTCAGGTCGATGGGAAGATCGTGGTCGCGGGCTACAGCTACAACACCAACTACGATTTCGCCGTGGCCCGGTATCTCCCCGATGGAACGCTCGACGGAGCTTTCGACGTCGACGGGCGGGTCACGACAACCGTCGGCCTTTCGGACGACCTGGCCCGAGCTATGGCTATCCAGTCCGACGGAAGGATCGTGCTCGCGGGCTCCAGTTCCTCGGGAGGAGGCGACGACTTCGCGCTCGTTCGCTACAACTCCGATGGAAGCCTCGATCCACTCTTCGACGGGGACGGGAAAGTCGTCACTGCCGTCGGCGCGGTCAATGACAGCGCCCAGGCCGTGGCCATCCAGCCGGACGGGAAGATCCTTACCGCCGGCGTGAGCGATACCGCTCTCGGCGACCTTGCATTGACTTCCGTTCGGTACAACATTGATGGAAGCCTGGACCTCGCTTACGACGGCGACGGTCGGGTGACGACTCCGATTGGTGCCGGCAACGAGATCGGCTTCGGCGTTGCCGTCGACTCTGGAACCGGAGAGATCCTCGTCGCGGGAACGACCGCGGTAGGTGCCACCAACGACTTCACCGTCGTTCGCTACGAGAGCGACGGAACGCTGGACTGCAGCCGCGTCTATCTCCATCCGACCGGTCCGGGCTCGGTCAACGCCTTTACCAACGTTACCGGTTGCGCCGCGAGCTGGGACTGCGTCAACGACCAGCCGGGAAACCTGGGCTTCGGCTCCCCGGTCATCGACTTAACGTTCGCGAGCTATCTGCAGGACGCGAACGGGTCAACCAACTCGGAAGCCTTCAGCCTCGATGACGCGACCGTTCCCGCGGGCGCGACCATCAGCGCTATCCGGATCGAGGCCCAGGTGGGAGCGGGAGGGGGTCCTTCGCCCAAGATCGTTCGTCTGAGCTATCGGAGGATTGGCTGGGACCCCGGTGCCGTGCTCAGCCCGGCGATGACCGTGACCTCTTCCTGCTGCCTCCAGAGCGTGAGCTGGTCCCTCGGCGGTCTCGCCTGGACCGCCGCCCAGCTCGACACCCTCGAGATCGGAATCGTCCACGAGAGCGGCGGGTTGGTCGAGGTGAGTCAGATCTATGTGTCGGTTCGTTACGTGGCTCCCACGGCTCAAGTGAACTACAGGTCCATCGGGACCCGCATGGACTACGGAACCACGGAACCCGAAGGCGCGGGCACGACCGTTGCCGCGCTCAACGGCTCCGACGGGGTGACCGGCGCCTCCACGACCTGGAAGACCGCGAACCGGGGGCGCGGGGATCGAATCAACATCGATGGACTCGACTACACGATTCTCTCGGTCGATTCCGACACCAGGCTCACCCTCGCCTCGGACTTCACTGGAGCGTCGGGGTGGGGCAAGTCGTACGCGATCTCACGAGAGTTCTTGACGCTTCAAGCGTGGGAGAGCGCGAGGCAGGGGAACCTCGTTCTCGAAAACCGCGAGGAAGTCGGAATCGCCTACAACGACAGCGTCTTCACCGCCGGGCTCGTCATCGACGGCTCGATGACCAACGCCCGTCACGAGTTAACCCTCACGGCGGATGGCGCGAACCGTCATTTCGGAATCCCGGGGACGGGTGTCATCGTCGACAACCCATCGGCCGTCGTCGACGCGATCGAGGTGAGGGACGACTTCGTCACCCTCGAGTGGCTCGAGATCCGCGGCGGAGCGGGCGTTGTCAACGGCGTCCACGTCGAATCTCTCGGCACCTCGAACGACATCGTCTTGAGCAATCTCCTCGTCCACGACGTCCCTGGAAACGGGTTTCACCTGAACGACCCGAGCATGAATCTCCTGGCCTACGACAACGTCGTCTACAACGCCGCGATTGGCATCGAGATCGGAACCTCCGCGACCCCGGAGGCACGAGCCCGCATTTTCAACAACACCGTCTACAACGCGTCCGATCGCGGCATCGTCGACTTCAGTGCGTCGGCCGACGCGACCCTGGTCAACAACATCGCCGCCGGAAGCGGCGTCCAGGACTTCGACCTGCCCGGGCTCAACCTGGCAAGCAGCAATAACCTCGCGACCGATGGCACCGGAGGCGCACACAGCCCGGGAGGCGGCGGTCTCGACGTTTCCGTCGCCGCAATCCAGTTCGTGAGTCCCGCCACCGGGAACCTCCATATCCTTCCCGGCAGCGCCGCCCGGAACGTGGGCGCCGATTTGTCCGCGACCTTCACCCTCGACATCGACGGAGGAGCTCGCTTTGCGCCCTGGGACATCGGGGCCGACGAGGCGGGAGCACCGGAGTCCTTCCGGGTCCATTACCGCTCGATCGGCACCGCCAGCTACGGGGGAGGCAGCGTCACGGTACCGAACGGCTCCTCGGTGGTCGCGGGCTCGGCAACGTTCTGGCTTACCGCCAACCGAGGGGCGGGGGACCGGATCACGATTCAGGGACAGGACTATTACGTTCTTTCGGTGAACTCTGAATCTCAGCTCACTCTCGAGTTCCCTTACACCGGCCCTCCGGGCACGTGGACGTACTCGATGGCCCGCGCCTTCCCGACGCTCCAGGACTGGGAGAATGCGCGTCAGGGGGACCTCGTCGGCGAGAACCGCCGCGAGGTGGGAGTCGCGTACAAAGACAGCGCCTTCACCTCGGGCGTCGTCATCTCGGGCTCGACCACCGATGAGAGCCGTTTCCTGACGCTGACGGTAGCGGCCCGCAACCGACATTCGGGGATCGCCGGAAGCGGCGCCCTCGTCGACGGTTTGAACGCGCCTTCTGGCGAAGTCCTGGTAGACGACGACTTCACCGTCGTCGAGTGGCTCGAAGTGAAGCGCGTTCGAGGGGGGACCGTCGCCGGAGTCCGCGTTCGCGACTCGCAGAACGTGCGGCTTGCCTACCTTCTCGTGCACGACAACCGTCTCGGTGTCCGTCTCTCGGGCTCCGGGGGCAAGTCTTTCACCATCCAGAACTCCTTCGTCTACAAGAACGATCTCGATGGGATCGAGGGAGACGAGGTTTCGGACTCCGTCACCGTCGAGAACTGCACTCTCCTCGGAAACGGACAAAGAGGCGTCGACCATGCAGCGGGGACCTTCTTCTCGGTGACGAACACCATCGCGGTCGCAAATTCGACCGGGGACTTCAACATACCGGGAGGGCTCCTGTCGTACAGCCTTTCCTCGGATGGAACCGCGACCGGCGCGGGGCCGCTCCCGTTCCGAATCCCAACCGATAATCCGAACCCGCCTGCGGGGGACTGGGTCGTGTTCCGAAGCCTTCTCGCGGGAACCGAGGACCTCCACCTTCAGCTCGTGGCTGAGAACGACGCCGTGGATTCCGGAATCACATTGTCCCCGCGATTCTGGGACGACGTGGACGGCGTTTCCCGCACCGGACCGTGGGACCGGGGCGCGGACGAAGCCAGCCCCGTGGCCAGTGGCGTCGACCTCTTCTCGATGGCGAATCAGGGCTTCGTCGTTGGCTCGCTCCCGACGACAGCGGCGCAGATGGTCGTTCGGGATCTCTCGGGTTTGGGAGGCGCGGTCAACGCGGTCGACGACATCCGCATCCGGATTCCCGCCGGATTCCACATGAGATGGGACACGTCGGTTGAAAGCGTCTTTCTCGGAGGAAGCGCGGCTTCGAAGGTGAGCGCATCCGTGAAGGCCTATGAAGACCGAGATGCGACCGTGGTCCTCGACGTTCTCGCGGATTTCCTCACCGGAGACACGGTCACCGTCGACGGCCTCGGGTTTCTGAGCTTCACCGCGCCCTCACCCCTCGACAACCTCGAGCTCGAGACGGGTAACGACGACGTCGTTTCCGATCTCGATGAGGCGACGATCGTCATCGGACCCGCGGCCATCCCCACTCTTTCTTCCGAGCTCGACCAGGATTTCCTCGTCGGCAGCCCTCCCACGTCAGCGAGCTTGATGTTCGTCACCGATGGAGCCACCCCCTCGATCAACGCCGCGAACGACATCCGCATCCGCATCCCCTCGGGGTTCAACATGAAGTGGGATGTCGCAGTCGGGAGCGCCCTCGTTGGCGGCCCCGGGGCGGGGAAGGTCGCGTCTTCCGTCTTGTACGAAGATTTCGGCCGGACGGTGGTGCTGAGCGTTCTCCAGAGCTTCGCGCCGGGAGAGTTCGTCTCGATCTCCGGCCTCGCCTTCAAGGACTTCACCGCACCCTCTCCTTCCGCCAATCTTGAGCTCGAGGTCGGGAACGACGGTCTCGCGACCGACTGGGACGATAAGTACGTGACGATCGTGCCGGTTTGGGACCTCCAGGTGCTGACGGCGAGGGCGACGGATGTCGAAGTCAAGCTCGAGTGGGTGAATCCTCCAGTGGGCGCGTGCGATTCGGTTCTGATCCTTGCCCGAACCGACGTGTACCCCACGAGTCCGTTCGACGGCCTGGCGCGTCCCGTGGGGAACCCGAGTTGTGGAGCACCGAACTTCCTTACCGACTCGGTTCCGAACGACGTGACACAGTTCTACGCCGCCTGGGTGTACGACGGGGTATCCGGCTACAGCTTCGGAAAGCGGGTGAAAGCTCGCGCCTTCGATTCGGTTCCCGGCCCCGTGAAATGGGCCTACAGCACCGGAGCGAGCTCCATGGCGCCCCCAGGACTTCGATTCCAGGGTGCTTCGAGCTACGTCTACGCCGTATCGAACGACAGCATCCTTCATTCTCTGAACGGCGGCGCCTCCGGAGGCGACTGGCCTTCGACCTGGACACCTTTCCAACTCGGCGCCCCTGCCCAGGCGCGGCCTCCGGTGGTCTCGTTCCCCGTGGGAGGCGCTACGGGCGCCGCCTTCCTCGGCTCTCAAGACGGCGCCGTCTACGCTGTCGACGCCCAATCGGGCGCTCCGGAATGGAGCCGCACCATCGCCACCATGGTCCAGGCCGCCCCCGCGGGTAATTTCCTGGCCTTCGACGCGACGGCCTCCAATCTGATCCTCGTGGGAACGCGAAACTCCTCGCTTCCGAACTCCCTCGAGGCTCTCGACGTCGACACCGGCCTCCCCGTCTGGAGCTTCACCAATAGCGTGGCTCAAGGGGGCAACGGCAAAGCCATCGGCATCATCAGTTCAGGCGCGGCCGTCCACTACGCCACCAAGCGGGTCTATTTCGCCTCGAGAGTGCGAACCTCGGGAACGAGCGACACCTTGTGGTGCGTTGATTTCAGTTCGGGCTCGCCGGTCCGGGTTTGGTCTCTACCGCTCGGAAACATCGACGGAAGTCCCGTCCTGCATGGCGGTGTCGTCTACGTCGGAACGAACGCCGGTGGGGTCCACGCCGTCGATGCCAGCGGAGCCCCGCTCTGGTCGCTGGCTCTGGGCAACGGTCCGATCAAGGGCTTCGTCTTTCCTCAGTTCGGATCGAGCAACGTGTTCGTTTCCACCAACAGCAAAGTCTGGTCCCTCGCCGCCGGCGCGCCGAATCCGGGCTGGCCGGTGAACATCCTCTCCCCGTCGATCCCTCTCTACGTTCCCGGGACGATGAAAGTCCTCGTCGGCTCGAGCGACGGAAGCCTCTATCAGATGGACGCCGTGACGCCCACTCCGACCGATAGCGTCCTTCTCGGCGATGGAACCGCCGCTGTTGGGGCGCCCACCATGGACGTCAAGAACTCCCTCATCTACGTGGGAACGGATGGAGGGATCATTTACGCCGTGGAGTTTCCTTTGCCCTGAGCTCTCGAGTAAGCCAGGAGGCGTCGAGATAGAAGCTGGATGGAGCCCGAGAGCGTGGGCTTTGTTTCTGAAACGCCGGGCAGCGCGGGAGCGACCGGCCGCTCCCGCGCGGACCACACCCGCCTACGAAGTCGGCTTTGTCAAGACATGGGTCAAACGGACCAGCTCGGTCCGCACCACGTCGCGGTGAGAAGCGGATTCCTCCTGTAGGTTGCGATTCGGGAACAGCTTCCGGCTGACCTCCCCTACTTTTCCCTCCGCGGCGGCCCAGGCGGCGGCGTCCTTGTACCGCGTCAGGATGACCATGTTGACCTCTTCGCCCATCCCGGTTGGCAGGACCATGGGGTACCGGCCGTAGCCTTCGGTGACACCCTTCGCGAGAAGCTCCTTTTGAACCGGTAGGGTGGCTTCTTCGGCGAGCTTCCGGAATGCATCGCCGTGTCCGGGATGGACGTTGATCGATGTCGCAACGAACACCGGCTTCATGCCTTCGGCGGGCGGAGCGCCGATTTCCGCCTCTCGAGTGAACATCACGGTACGCACCGTGTCCCGCAATTCGTTGAGCTCACTGCCCACCTCGCGGCCGGGATACTTTTTCTGAAATACGGCTCCGAGCTTGCCTTCGTATTGCGCCCAGGCCGTGCGGTTCTTGAACTGGACCGAGCTGACCACGTTGTAGGGTGCCGCGGCGCCTCCCGGCATGAGGACCTCGTAACGGAAGTAGCCTTCGATGACTCCATCCTTGAGAAGCTCCCGATAAGCGGGGAGCACCAACTCTTCGAACTTCTTGGTGAAGTCGGCTCCACGACCCGGCTTTCGCGGGACATCCCGCGACGAAAGCGGCAAGCTCGCCCGAGAAGTCTCCAGAGAGCATGGGGCCAGATTTGCCAGTGAGGCGAGAAGCCTAGGCGCCACCGCTCCGGTTGTCAACCGCTCTCGAGGTTTTTCATCACCGGGAAAGAGTTGTTGCAACCCCGCGGACTCTCGTAGAAACTCCCGGACCTCAGGAGGTTCGGATGAAATACCCCGTTGCCCTCGTGTTTTGGAGCATCTCGAGCGTTTTGGCCGCGCAGCCGAAAGTTCACGTCCTCGAACCGGGACCGAAAACCGTGCACATCAGTTTCTTCGACGCCTCGCTCCCGCCGGTCGTCGAGGTTGACTCCGGCGACATCGTCCGCATCAAGACCGCGAGCGGGAACCCTCGCTACTACGAGGCCCTCGGAGTTCCCAAGGAGCGAATCCCCTCGGAGCTCTACGCCGTCTATGAAGGCGTCGAGGGGTCGGGTCGAAGCGATCACACGCTCTCCGGTCCGATCTACGTGAAGGGGGCGGAGCCCGGCGACACGCTCGAAGTGCGCTTTCGGGAGATCGACCTCTGGCTTCCGATTGCCGGCCAGAGTTTCGTTCCCGCTCGAGGGGTCCTTGCCGAGGAGTTCCCCTATGCGTGGGACAAAGTCCACTTCCTGGATCTAGAGGAGAAGACCCTCGCCTTTGCGCCCGGAGTCGTAATTCCGCTGGCGCCGTTTTGGGGCGTCATCGGAGTCGCGCCTCCTCCCTCGATGGGACGGGTTTCGAGCGGCCCTCCGAACGTCTTCGGCGGGAACATGGACAACCGCGATCTGCGTCCGGGGACGAGCTTGTTCCTCCCGGTGCACGTCGAGGGCGCCCTTCTCTCCCTCGGAGACGGGCACGCGGCCCAGGGCTACGGGGAAGTCTGTCTCTCCGCCGTCGAGACTTCGCTGCAGGGCGAGATCCAGGTCGTGGTCCATAAAGGCAAGCGACTGCGATGGCCGAGGGCGGAGACAGAGACGCATTACATGGCGATGGGACTTCACACGGATCTCGACGAAGCGGTGAAGCTCGCGACTCGCGAAATGCTGGAGTTCGTCGTCGAAACGAAAGGCCTCTCGCGAGAGGACGCGTACGTTCTCCTGAGCGCGGCCATGGACCTGGTCGTCACCCAGGCGGTCGACGGTACCAAGGGAATCCACGCGCTTCTTCCGAAGGCGATCTTCAAGGAGCGATGACCCCCTCCGGGTCGATCACATGATGGCCTGAGGCATCGCCGGCTCGTCCGGACTCCCGGCCTTGTCGAGAGGCACGCCGATGAGGGCATAGGCGATGACCGCGAGCACCACGAGACCGAGGACGTAGGAGGGGCTCGCGAAGATCTCGGGAATCGGCTTTTTGAAAAAAGCGAAGGTCGCGATGACGAGCCCGACGAGGGCCTCACCCGCGATGAGACCAGATGCGGTCAGGACCCCGATGCTCTCGACCCGCGACTTCTGGGCAGCGTTGTGCCCGATCCACTCGCTGAGGGTGTCGCTCACCCAACGAAGCAAGCCGCCGACGAAGATCGCGGAGGTGGTGGCGAAGGGAAGGTACATGCCGACGGCGAAGAGCATCGGGCTTTTCACCTGCACCATGATCAACACGACACCCATGACGACGCCTACGGCGACGAGCGGCCAGGCCATGTCGCCTCCCACGATTCCCTGAGCCAGCGAGGCCATGAGCCCCGCCTGGGGCGCCGGGAGGTCCTTGTCGCCGAAGCCGATGCCGCCCATGTTGATGTTCCCCTGGTGCAGCACCAGGAGCGGGAAGTACATGATGAGGCTCGCGACGGTGACGGCGATGAGCTCCACGATCTGGATCGTCCGCGGCGTGCCGCCGAGCATGTAGCCGACCTTGAAGTCCTGGAGGAGCTCGCCGGCGACGGCAGACGAGACGCAGACCACGGCCGCGACCCCGAGGACCGCGAGAACCCCGCTCGATCCGGAGACTCCCAGCGACACCATCAGGACCGCGGCGATGATGAGGGTCGAGAGCGTGAGACCGGAGATGGGGTTGTTCGACGAGCCGATGACGCCCACCAGGTACCCGGACACCGTCGCGAAGAAGAAACCGACGAGGAGCATGACCACGGCGGCGACGATCCCTCCGATGACGCTTCCCGAAAGGTAGACGTAGAGCGCCGTCATCAGGAGCCAGACCACGGCGATGAGCGAGAAGACGACCTTGGAGCTCATGTAGCGATCGAGCCTCCCGACTTTGCTCGGCGTGGCGGCGCCCTTGATCTCGTCGAGGGCGCGCTTGAGCCCGCCGGTGAGGTTCTTCCTCATGCGAAAGAGCGTGTACGCCGCTCCCACGAGCATGCCCCCGACGGCGATCGGCCGCACGATGTAGCTCCAAACGGAGGTCGCGAGCGCCTGCCAGGACTCGGTTTTGGCGTCGGGAAGGTAAGTCTGGAGCTGAGGCCCGAGGAAGAACATGAAGAGCGGCACCAGGACGCCCCAGGCGAGAACTCCTCCGGAGAAGTTGAGCGCCGCGAGACGGGGTCCGATGATGTAGCCGACGCCTATGTAGGCGGGGCTGATGCTCGGAGCGGCGAACACCGTCACCCCTCCGGTCCCGACGCTTTGGGTCGCATCCGGGCCCCCGAAACGCAACACGCTCCGGCCGAGGTCTCCCATGCGGACAAAGAAGGGCCGGTCCAGGGCGAAGAGACGAAACGCTCCGAGGAGATAGATTCCGGCGCCGAGCGCCATGTTGTAGAAAAGGTACTTGGCGGCCTTCGCCCCGCGCTGGCCCGCCTTGTGGATTTCCGAAGCCGCGACCGACTCGGGGTAGGGAAGCTCCTTGTCCTCGACCATCACCCGCCGCACGAGCGAGATGAAGAGGACTCCGAGAAAAGACCCGAGCACCATGAGCGAGGTCGACTTCCAGTAGGCGTCGCCGGGCGAGAACGAGGGCCAGGCGCCCGCGATGACGAACGCGGGGATGGTGAAGACCGCCCCGGCCGCGACGGACTCCCCGATGGAGCCCGCGGTCCGCGCCAGGTTCTCTTCCAGCACCGACCCCTTGAGGAGCCTCAGCACGGCCATGCTGATGACCGCTGCGGGGTAGGTGGCGGCGATGGTGACGCCCGCCCGGAGGCCGAGGTAGGCGTTCGCCGCGCCCAGGATCACCGTCATGACGATGCCGAGAAGCACCGCCCGATAGGTGAACTCGGTCATCTCCATGTTCTCGGGAACGAAGGGCTTGTGCGCGCTTTCCGCCGGATCGTTTTTCGACGTCATTTCATTTTTTCTCCGATCGCAATCGCTCCCAGATCCAGAACACAGGGATCCCCGCGAAGATGACGGCGAGCCCGATCAGGGAGTCACGGGGTGAGGCCCAGATCGTGTTCAGGATGATTCCGGCGGCAGCGACCACGAACACGATCTGTGCATAGGGGTAGCCCCAGCTTTTGTAGGGCCGATCGAGATCCGGCCGCGTGCGCCTCAAGCGAATGAGCGCGAGCGCCGAGAGAGAGTAGAACACCCAGGAGGCGAAGACGACCCACTGCGTGAGCTCGCCGTAGCTGCCGGAGAGGACCAGGAGTCCCGCCCACAGCGCTTGCCCCACGAGCGCCACCGCGGGCGTGAGGTAGCGGGGATGCACCGCGGCGAACTTGCGGAAGAAGAGCCCGTCGTCGGCCATGGCGTAGAAGATCCGCGCCCCGGTCAGGATGGAGCCGTTCAAGGCCCCGAACATGGAGAGCAGGATGGCGAGGTTGATGAACTTCGCCCCCGAATCCCCGAGGACGGCGCGGGCGACGTCCGCCGCGACTCCCGTCCGGGACGTGGCCTGGCTCGAGGCCGGAAGCACGTAGAGATAGGCGATGTTCGCCAGGATATACACCACCATCACGACCGAGATGCTCCCCAGCATGGCCCGCGGGATCGTCCGCCTTGGATCCTTGACTTCGCCCGCGGCGAGGTTGACGTCGTTCCAGCCGTCATAGGCCCAGAGGGCTTGGACGAGAGCGACGCCGAAGAGACCGATGAATCCGAGCCCGAGCCCCGGAGCGAAAAGAGGCGAGAAGTTCTCCGCGGTGCCGGCGTCGGAGGTCAAGGCGAGGACGATGAGGGCGACGAGAGCGCCGATCTTGAGGATGGTGAAGACCACCTGCACGTTGCCGCCGGAGCGCACTCCCCTGACGTTGACGGCGGTCAGAAGCGCGACGGCGGCGAGAGCGGCGAATCTCCGGCCCCATTCGTCCAGTGGCACGAAGTTCCCCAGGTATATCGCGAAGCCGGCGGCGAGTGCTGCGATCGACCCCGAGCGCGCCATGAGGAGCTGGGTCCAGCCGAAGAGGAATCCCGCGCGGCGGCCGAAGGCGTCGCGGATGTAGACGTAGTCGCCTCCCGCCTGCGGCATGGCGGCGCCGAGCTCCGCGTAGGTGAGCGCGCCGAGCATCGCCAGGATGCTCGCGAGCACCCAGACGGCGAGGATCGCTCCCGCGGTCTCGACGGCGGCGGCGATCAGTTGGGGGACGAGAAAGATCCCCGTTCCGATGATCGTGCCGGCATTGATCGCGAGAGCGTGCGCGAGATTCAGATCGCGCACCAGCATCGGACGGCTCATGACCGGCGGGCATCATACGCGACGCCCCGCAAACGTACAAGACGAACCCACGGAAGCCTTGACTGCGGGACGGCCCGGTCTTACGCTGCCCGAACGATGACGACCAAAGCCGCGCTTCTCCTCGCGCTCGCCGTTCTGACCGCGACCTACGCCGTCTACTGGTTCGTGAGCGCCGCGAAGCCTGAACGAGAGAAGATGTTTCTAGCCGTCGTCGGGTTCGTCACGAACTTCTTCGACACTCTCGGCATAGGCTCGTTCGCACCGACGACCTCGATCTTCAAGCTCAGAAAACTGGTGCCCGACGAGCTGGTTCCCGGGACCCTCAACGTGGGCCACGCGATTCCCACCATCACCCAGGCGTTCATCTACATCACCATCGTCGAAGTGGACATGACGACGCTGGTCCTCATGATTGCGGCCTCGGTCGTCGGCGCGTTCCTCGGCGCGGGAATGGTGGCCGCATGGCCTCGGCGAAAAGTTCAGATCGGCATGGGGCTCGCTCTCCTGGCGGCGGCGATCTTCTTCATGATGACCAACCTCAATGTCTTCCCTCCAGGCGGAGACACGCTAGGCCTGACCGGGGTGAAGCTCGGGCTCGGTGTCGCCGGGAATTTCCTCCTGGGCGCGCTCATGACCCTGGGGATTGGACTCTACGCCCCCTGTATGATTCTCGTGGCTCTGCTGGGCATGAATCCACGG
>Ga0184637_10000388_pt1 | contig 32761 bp, 27 predicted proteins | sample PLM3_127_b2_FD_133143 | JGI IMG/M metagenome (GOLD analysis project Ga0184637, IMG submission 133143) | Groundwater sediment microbial communities from an aquifer in East River, Colorado, USA - PLM3_127_b2 | ecosystem: Environmental > Terrestrial > Soil > Riparian zone | place: USA: East River... | reverse complement strand
TTCTTGACGGCGGTCTCGATGGCGAGAAACGCATCGGAGTCGAGCCTCTGTTCGCGGCTTCCCGGCCGGACGTCGCGTTCGGCGAACTTCACCTCGACCGTTGGGTCGTTCACCACCTTGCGAATCTCGTCGAGGAAGCTCTGCATGTTCTCGTCGGGAAGTGCCCGGATGTCGAGTGTGGCGCGCGCTTCAGAGGGGATGACGTTCACCCGGTAGCCGCCCTGGAAGATGTTGGGTGACACCGAAGTGCGCAGCATGGACGAGTGGCGGGGCTCGTGGTCGAGGAAGTACTCGTCCGCGGCCGATGCCGTCGCCGGATCGAGAACGCTCCGGTAGCGCGCCGCCTCGTCCGGTGAGGAGATCGAAGCGAGCCTCTCGAAGTACATGCTCGTTGTCTCGTTGAGCCGTATGGGGGGGCTCCAATCGGCGATGGCCGCGACCGCTTTCGAGAGATGGACGATGGAATTGGTCTTGAGCGGGACCGAGCCGTGCCCCGCGACTCCTCGCGCGATCACTTCCGCGCCGTAGGGAATCTTCTCGATCGTTTGGACCGAGGCGTACTTCGCTTCGCCGCCGATCCGGGTGATCCCGCCGCCCTCGGCGAGGCAGTACTCGGCCTCGATCTTCGGCAGGTGCTGGTTCACCATGAACTGGATTCCCACGCGGGTCGATCCCTCTTCGCCCGCTTCCGCGAGGAAGATCACGTCGCGGTCGAGGGGAACGCTCATCCTCTTGAGCTGCAGCATGAGCATGAGCGCCGCGACCACGTTGTCCTTGTCATCCACGGTGCCGCGGCTATAAATGTAGCCGGAGTCGCGGGTGGCGCTGAAGGGCGGAAACGTCCACTTCTTCGGGTCGACGTTCACGGTGTCGGTGTGGGCCATGATGAGGAGCGGGCGCTTCTCTCCGTTTCCCGCGAGCCGGGCCACCACGTTCGGGCGGTGGGGCTCGAGCGAGAACACCTCGACCGGGATTCCCTCCTTCTCGAGGACCTGTTTCAGGTAGTCCGCGGCCGGCTTCTCGCCGCCAGGAGGATCCGTGGTGTCGAATCGCAGGAGCGCCTGAAAGTGCTCCAGGGTCTCGGCCTCGAGCCGGGCCCAGTCCGGGGTTTGAGCCAGGCCGGCGGAGGCGGCGGAGCTGACGAAAAGAAAGGAGAAGAGGGTTCGCTTCATGCGCCGGATAGTAGCATGCGACACCGGTGAGCTAAACTCTACGGATGCTAGGCACTGCGCTCTTCCTGCTCGCCTTACAAGACCTTTCCTCGTTCGAGAAAACCGTGACCGAGCGAAGGCTCGATAACGGGATGACCTTCCTCATCGTGGAGCGCCACGAAGTTCCCGTCGTCTCCTTCCACCTCTACGCCGACGTGGGCTCGGTCGACGAGGAGGTGGGGCAGACGGGCATGGCGCACATGTTCGAGCACATGGCGTTCAAGGGAACTCCCGACATCGGCACCCGCGACTACCCGCGCGAAAAAGAAGCCCTCGATCGCGTGGACGAAGCCTACCGCCGCCTGCGTGCGGCGAAGCTCGAGAAGCAGCCGGACCCCGCGCGAATCGAGGAACTCGAGCGCGCCTTCCGCGCCGCCCAGGCGGAGGCGGGGGAATACGCCATGAGCGAGGAGCTCACCCAGGTCATCGAACAGGCGGGAGGGGCCGGCCTCAACGCCTCTACCTCGAACGACGCGACGCGCTACTACCTCAGTCTGCCCTCGAACAAGGCCGAGCTCTGGTTCTCGCTCGAGTCCGCCCGATTTCTCGACCCGGTGCTGCGCGAGTTCTACAAGGAGCGCGACGTGGTCATGGAAGAGCGCCGCATGCGCGTCGAGAGCCAGCCCGTCGGAAAGCTCGTCTCGAACATGCTCTCTCTCGCCTACCGCGCCCACCCCTACGGCCGCGAGGGCATCGGGTGGCGCTCGGACCTCGAGAGCCTGACACGGTGGCAGGCGCAGGAGTTCTTCGAGAAGCACTACGTTGCCGAGACGCTGACCGCGGTCATCGTCGGCGACGTCGACCCGAACAAAGCCGTCGCCTGGGCCGAGTCTTACTTCGGGCGCCTTCCCAAACGGGAGCGGTCGGAGCCCGTCTTGACTCAGGAGCCCGCGCAGGAAGGCCCGAGGTCGACGACGATTCGGGCGCAGTCCCAGCCGGTCCTTCTCATCGGCTACCACAAGCCGAGCGCCCTTCACGAGGATGACGCCGTCTTCGACGCGGTCCAGGACATTCTTTCCGGCGGGCGGACGTCGAGGATCTATAGAAGTCTGGTGCAGGAGAAGCGCATCTCCGCAGGAGCCGGGGGGTTTCCCGGATTCCCCGGGAACAAGTACCCGAACCTCTTCCTGTTCTTCTCATTTCCCGCGCCCGGCCACGACAACGACGAGAACGAGAAGGCGATGCTCGCGGAGATCGAGATACTCAAAACCGGCCTCGTAACCGAGGAGGAGCTCTCACGGGTGAAAGCGCGGGCCCGGGCAGAGCTCGTCGACGGGCTCGATTCGAACACCGGGCTCGCGAGCCAGCTCGCGGCCTACCAGGTCCTCACCGGGGACTGGCGCAACCTGTTTCGCCGTCTGGAGGCGATCGACCGGGTGAGCCGGGAGGATATCCAGAGGGTGGCGAAGGAGTACTTCACCGAGACGAACCGAAGCTTCGCCTACCTCGTTCCCGCGGAAGGAGGCGAATGATGCTCGCGACCTTCACGGTTGGCCTCGCTCTCGCGATCTCCGCGCTTGCCCAGAAGCACTACAAAGACCTTGACTATCCGCCGCTTCGCGAGCTCGTCGTCCCTGAGGTCGAGCGCGTCGACCTTCCGAACGGTCTCTCTCTCTACCTCCTCGAGGATCATTCGCTTCCGAAGATCGAAGGAAGGATGCTGTTACGCACCGGCTCGCGCCTGGAGCCTAAGGAGAAAGTCGGGCTCGCGAGCATCCTCGGGCAGGTGCTTCGCACCGGCGGCTCCACGAACCGCTCCGGCGAAGAGGTGGATCGGCTCCTCGAGAACGCTGGAGCCTCCGTCGAAACGCAGATCGGCGTCTCCTCCGGAAGCGCCTCGGTCTTCGCCCTCAAAGAGGACCTTCCGCTCGTTCTCGAGATCCTGGCGGACCTGGTGCGGAACCCCGCTCTTCCCGAAGACAAGATCGAGCTCGCGAAGGTCCAGGAGCGCACCGGAATCGCCCGTCGCAACGACGACGTGGGGGAGATTGCAGGCCGCGAGCTCGCGAAGCTTCTCTACGGGGCGGACAGTCCCTATGCCGGTGTTTCCGAGTACGCGACCATCGAGGCCATAACTCGAGAGGACCTCGTTCTGTTTCATCGCGACTACTTCCAGCCGAACCGGATTCTCCTCGGGCTCTGGGGAGACTTCGATTCCGCCGAAGTGCGCTCCCTGGTGGAACGGCATTTCGGGACTTGGACGAAAGGGGCATTGCGTCAGGATCCGATTCCCCCGGCCGGGGCGAAGAGGGGCCGCACCATCGCCTTCGTCGAGAAGGACGACGTCAACCAGACGCAGATCCGGATAGGCCATCTCGGAGGGCGCATCGACGACCCCGACTACTTCGCCATGTCGGTGGTGGCGGAGATCCTGGGAGGCGGATTCTCCTCGCGCCTCTTCCAGACGATTCGCACTCAGCGAGGCCTCGCCTATCATGCCAGCGCCCGCTGGGGCGCCGCCTACGACTACCCGGGGAGCTTCGTTGCCACGAGCAGCACCAAGTCCGAGTCGACCGTCGAGACCATCCGCGGCATCGTCGAGGAGATCGAGCGAATCAGCCGGGAGCCGGTGACGGAGGAAGAGCTCCGCCTCGCGAAGGACGGAATTCTGAACTCGTTCGTGTTCAACTTCGACGGCAAGGGCGAGATCGTGGGCCGGCTCATGACCTACGACTACTACGGCTACCCGCGCGACTTCCTTTCGACGTACCAGAAAAGCGTGGCGCGGGTGACCGTCGAGGACGTTCACCGCGCCGCCCTCGCGCACCTTCACCCCGAAGAGCTCATCGTTCTCGCCGTCGGCCGCGACGATGACTTCGATGCTCCGCTCTCGACGCTCGGCGAGGTCGAAACCATCGACATCGCCATTCCCCCTCCGCCCGCAGCTGGGGCGCCCCCGCCCGGCGCCGGGGACGCGGCCCTTGGAGACGAAGTGCTGGAGAAGTTCGTCGCCGCTTCGGGCGAGGCGAGCGCATCCATGGGGGGATTCCGGCTCGAGGGTGAAAGCGAGATCGAGACCCAGCAGGGAAAAATTCCCGCTCGCTTCCAGGTCGACTTCCAGGCTCCGGATCGCTACCGTGAAGCGACGGTGCTTCCGTTCGGCGAGGTGGTGACCGTGTTGAAGGGGGACTCCGCCTGGGCCACGACTCCGCGGGGAACTACGGAGCTCAACGCCGACCAGAAGCGCCGGGCGCGAGAAGGACTGTACCGCCACTACCTCGGTCTGCTATGGGCCGCGGCGAACGGCCACGTGAAGGCGAGCGCCCTCGACGGTGCTTCCGACGTCGCGCTCGAGGTCGATGGGGTCTCGATGCGCGGGAGCTTCGATCCGGCCACGGGTCGGCTGCTCTCGCTGACGCTTGCTGGAACCAGCCTCGAGGGAGTGCCGGTCGAAGAGAAACGCGAGTTCTCAGGATTCGAGAAGGGGAACTACCCGAGCGAAGTCCGCATCTCCCACGACGGGAAGCCTGCCGCGACCACTCGCATCGGGAGAGTCACCCTGAATTCGGAGACGAGCGCGGACCTCTTCGCGCGTCCCAAAGCGGCGAAGCCCTGAATCAGTCGCTCTCGGGCGCGTAGCGCTCCTCTTCGCGGTAGTACTCCGGGAAGCCGACCTCTTCCTTGAGCTCCTCGAACGAGATCGTCTCCTCGGGAGCGCGGCCTTCCTTGAGCGACGCGAGAGCGCGCTTCATCGCGAGGATGCTCGGGCCGAGGAGCGCGAAGGGGTGGGCCACGAGCTTGAACCCCATGTCCTCGAGCTCGCGCTCGGAGCAGATCGGGGTCAGGCCCTCTTCGAGCATGTTCGCGAGATGATGCCCGGGGACGCGGCGGCAGATCTCCCGCATCTCATCCCGTGAAGTTGGAGCTTCCACGAACAGGAGATCCGCGCCCGCATCCAAGAACGACTCGGCGCGCCAGAGCGCCTCCTCGAGCCCGTCGGGTCCACGGGCGTCAGTGCGCGCGAGGATGAGGATATCGGCGCCCTCCTCGCGCGCGTCGACCGCGGCCTGAACCCGGGAGACCGCCTCCTCGCGGGAAACGACGGTCTTCCCCCGGGTGTGACCGCATCGCTTCGGCGACACTTGATCCTCGATCATGATCGCGGCGAAGCCGGCGCGCGCGTAGCCGCGCACGGTGCGCTTCGCGTTCACTGCATTCCCGTAGCCGGTGTCGCCGTCACCGATGATGGGAATGTCGATGGCGGCGCAGATGTCTTTTCCGTGCGCGAGCATCTCTCCGTAAGAGATGAGCCCGGTGTCGGGAAGACCGAGGTGAACCGCGGAGACGCCGAAGCCGCTCATGAACGTCAGTGGAAACCCCGCGCGCTCGATGAGGCGCGCGGAAAGCGCGTCGTAGCAGCACGGGAACGAGACAATTCCCGGCCGGCTCAGGAGTCGGCGGAGCTTTTCCGCTTGGCTCACCGCGCTCAGTTCGTCGTCGTCTTCCTGCCGGGGCTCGGAGGCGCGTTCTTCACGTACTTCTCGAGCCAGTCGTTCATCTCCCGGAGCGTGTGCATCACGGATTCGCGCCCGCGATAGCCGTGGCTCTCGTGGGGGAGAAGCACGAGACGGGCTTTGGCCCCGTGCCCCTTGAGCGCGTGGAAGAACCGCTCGCTCTGGATGGGAAACGTCCCGGAGTTGTTGTCGGCCTCGCCGTGGATGAGGAGGATCGGCTCGTTGATTTCGTCGGCGTGCATGAAGGGAGACATCCTGGAGTAGACCTCGGGCGCCTCCCAGAACGTGCGCTGTTCCGATTGGAATCCGAAGGGAGTCAGGGTGCGATTGTAAGCGCCGCTTCTCGCGACTCCGGCGCGGAAGATGTCGGAGTGCGCCAGGAGGTTCGCGGTCATGAAGGCGCCGTAGGAGTGGCCGCCGATCGCGGCCCGGTCGGAATCGGCGACCCCGCGCCGCGCCGCCTCGTCGACCGCTGCTTGAGCGCTAGAGACGAGCTGCTCGACGTAGGTGTCGTTCGGCTCGGCGTCGCCCTCGCCCACGATCGGCATCGTCGCGTTCTCCATGATCGCAAAGCCTTGCGTCAGCCAGTAGAGAGGCGAGCCCCACCCGATCCGGGGAAAGCGGTAGGGAGACTCCGTCACCTGACCCGCGGCATCGGCGCTCTTGAACTCGATGGGGTAGGCCCAAACGAAGACCGGCAGAAGGCCCTCTCCGCGCGAGTAGCCCGGCGGGAGATGGAGCGTTGCCGTGAGCTGGACTCCGTCGGGCCTCGCATAGCGGACGAGCTCCCGGGTCGCTCCCACGAGACCGGGGTAGGGATGGGGGAACCGCGTGACGGACCGAGCCTCGCCTCCTGAAAGCTCCCGGACGTAATAGTTCGGGGGTTCGTCGGCCGACTCGCGGCGGGTGAGGAGCTTTCGCGAGTCCACGTCCACGAACGCGACGGGCTCCTCGTAATACGGTGCCTCCGAGTGGAAGATTCTCGTCGTCTTCCCGCTCTCGACGTCCAAGGCGTCGACGAAGGGACGATCGCCTTCTGGCGATGCGCCCTCGGCCGTGAAGAAGATCGTTTTCCCGGAGTCGGCGCTCAGAAGGACCTCGAACCCGCGGCCGTTGCTCTCGACCATCGGCGTCCCGGGAACGTTGTAGCGGTCCTCGTAGGAGTAGTCGAAGAGAAGCTTCGGCCCCGGAGCGCCGAGAGATGTATCGAGCTTCCAAAGCCGCTCGCGCCGGTCAGCCCACCACCACTCCCGCACGAGAGCGAGGCGACCGGCTCCCCAGAACGCCTCTCCGAACCGAAGGCCGAGCGAAGCGAGCTCTCGCGGCTCGGCGTCGAAGGGAGCGCTGAAAGAAAACACCTTGTCCCGGACGCTCGCATCCGCCTTGGGATCGCCGCCGTCCTGGGCCTCGACCCAAAAGAGGGTGGCATCCTCGTCCGGCCGCCACTGGATCGCGCGGGGACCGAGAGGGACCGCATTGCGCCCGAGGGGAACGTTCTCGGCGAGAGGGACGCGCGCCACTTCGCGCACGAGATTCCCGGAGCGCTCCCAGACCTCGAAACCCTTGGCGAATCGACCATAGGGGACGAGGTAGGAGAAGGGTCGTTCCAGGCGCTCCACGAGGAGGAGCCGGCCATCGGGCGACGGTTCCGCCCGCGACGCGAGCGCGGGTGCGCCCACGAGAGTCGTCTTGACTTCGAGGTCCACTTCGACGATTTGGGCGGTCCCGTAGTGCTCGAACAAAGCCTCATCGTGGGGGCTCTCGAGGAGGTCCTGGTAGGTCCAGGCTGCGGCGGCCTCTCCCGTCGTCTCCTGCACCACCGGTCCCTCGGGAACGCTCGGCGCCTTTGGAGCCGCTCCGCGGTTCCGAGGAATGGTCCGCACGACGAGGCTGCGGCTGTCCGACCGCCAGTGATAGATGTCGTCGAAAACGCCGTTGAGGTGGGAAGCGACGGGCTTCGCCGTCGCCGTGGCAACGTCGACGACCCAGAGCTCCATTCCGTCGCCGGTCGTGTGCGTGAAGGCGAAGTACCCTCCGTCGGGCGAGAACGAGACGTCGTCGATGCGAGGCGCTTCGGGAAGGCCCTGGATCGAGCGCGCGGAACCGTTCGCCACCTGCAGGAGCTCGGCGCGTACGGCGACGTCTCTCCGGCTCCGAGCATTGGTAGAAGGATTCAACCGGATCCCTGCGAGGCGGAGCTCCTCGTGCGACAGGTCGGAAATCGTGGCGAGCGCCGGGTGCTCGAGCACCAGAAGCCACGTGCCCGTCGGATCCAGGACCACCTCGGGCGTCGGCGCGGCATCGGCGATGTCGGCCATGGCCTTGGGCGGCATGCGGTAGGGAACGCTCTCGGCGAATATCGAGCCGGCGGTCGCCGAGAGAGCGAGAATCGTGAGGGTTGCCGATCTCATGGAAGGTCCTCCGTAGAAGGGTCCCTGGGATTCTAACGGAGCGCGGCTTCGGTGGCGAACCCCGCTCCGGGCCGCTATAGTCGCCTTAAGCCATGTCGCTGGCCGCAACTCTCTTCTCGCTGGTCATCGCGAACGTAACCCTCATCGACGGAAGCGGCCGGCCACCCGTCAAGGGCGTCACCCTCGTCATCGACGGGGATCGATTCGTATCGGTGACGCCGGCCGATGAGGACGACGAGGCACCTCCCTCGACTGGTACTCGCGTCGACGGTTCGGGAAAGTGGGCGATGACAACGCCAAGAAGATTCACGCGGTCATCAAAGCCGGAGTGGTCATCGACCGATCAGCGCTCGCGATTCCCGCGAACGGAGTGACCGAGCCATGAGAATCGGGATCTGCCTTCTCGCCCTCTTCGCCGCCACCGCCGCGGCCGCGCAGGACGTGCCTCTCTTTACCCATGACTTTCCCCCGGAGGAGTTTCGCGCTCGGCGCGAAAAGATCTACGACGCTCTCGGAGGGAGAGCTCTCGCCGTCGTCCAGGGCGCGCCCTCGCCCGTCGGCTACGTCCGGTTCCGGCAGTCGAACGAGTTCTATTACCTCTGCGGTGTCGAGAGCCCGCACTCGTATCTCCTCCTCGACTCCGGGCGCCGGTCGGCGACTCTCTATCTCCCCCATCGCAACGAGCGGCGGGAGTCGAGCGAGGGAAAGCTCCTCTCCGCCGAGGACGCGGAGATGGTGAAGGAGCTCACGGGAATCGACGCGGTCTACGGCGTCGAGCTCCTGAGCGACCACCTCGCGCGCTTCGCCTGGGGAGGCCAGGTTCCCTCGCTCTACGCTGCCTTCAAGCCCGCGGAGGGGCTCGCGACCAGCCGCGATCTCGCGACGAGGGCGGCCTCGGATATCGCGAACGACCCCTGGGATGGAAGACCTCCCCGTGAAGCGCATTTTCTCGCGAGGATCCGCGAGCGGTTCCCCCAGTTCACAACAGAAGACCTCTCTCCGATCCTCGATCAACTCCGGCTGGTCAAAAGCCCGCTCGAGATCGAGCTCATCCGCAAGGCCACGCGTCTTTCGGGGATGGCGATCCTGGAAGCGATGCGCTCGACCGTGCCCGGGATCCGCGAATCCGATCTCGATGCCCTCGCGAAGCTCTTCTTTCACCGCGGAGGCGCCCAGGGGGACGGCTATTATTCCCTCATCGCCACCGGTCCGAACGCCTGGTACCCGCATTACAATCGCGGCCAGCGCGACCTTGAAGACGGTGAGCTCCTTCTCATGGACTACGCCCCCGACGTCTCGTACTACACCAGCGACGTGACTCGCATGTGGCCGGTGAACGGGCGGTTCAACGAGTGGCAGCGGGATCTGTACGGCTTCTATCTCGGCTACTACAAGGCCATTCTGGAATCGATTCGTCCGGGGGACGTGCCGGCGATGATGCGGGACGCGTCCGCGAAAATGGAGCGCCTGATCGCGACCTGGCCCTTCACAAAACCCATCTACCGCGAGGCGGCGGAGCGCTTCGTGGACGAGTTCAAGGAAAGCGCCCGGCGCGTGCCTGCGAGCCTCGGGCACGGAGTGGGGATGGCGGTGCACGACGTCGGAATCCACGATGGGACTCTCGCTCCGGGAATGGTCTTCACCATCGAGCCGCAGTTCCGGATCCCGGAGGAGAAGCTCTACATCCGGCTCGAGGACGTCATCCTGATTACCGAGAGCGGCGCCGAGATCCTCACCGACTTTCTTCCCATGGAGATGGACGCCATCGAAGCCGTGATGCGCGATGAAGGTCTCCTTCAGATTCAAGACGCGCGCGGCATGTCGTACAAGTGATCCGGAACCATTCCTCCTCTCGCGCGTTGAATGCGTGAGGTGATCCGTATGGAGCTGAGAACGGAATCGAAGCGCGCCTTCAGGGGCGTCTGGTCTCGACCCGGGTTCACCGCGACGACCCTCGCCGCTCTCGGCCTGGGGATCGGCCTGAACACCGCGATCTTCAGCCTGGTGCATTCGGTGCTCTTGAGATCCTTGCCCTATCGCGACCCCGAGAGGATCGTGCGGGTATGGGAGTCGCGTCCTCGAATGGGTGATGACTCCGCGGAGGTGGCCGCGTTCTCCATGGATCACTTCCGCGCCTGGCGCGAGTCGACCGGTGTCTTCGAGTCGATGGCCGTTTATCAGGACCGGAGCTTCAACCTCACGGGAGGCTCCGAGCCGCTCCGGGTCGAGGCCCAGAGCGTCTCCCCTTCGCTCTTCTCGGTTCTCGGCGTCGAGCCTCTCCTTGGGCGCGCCTTCTCCGCGGAGGAAGAGACGCCGGGCGCGGATCGCGTCGTTCTCTTGAGCCACGGCCTCTGGCAGCGAGTCTTCGGCAGCGACGAGACGATCGTCGGGAGGACCCTTCACCTCGACGGTGAGCCCTACGAGGTGGTCGGAGTCATGCCGCGGTCTTTTCGATTCCCGCAACCCGCGACAGAGCTCTTTGTGCCCCTTCCCGATGTCGCCCCCGAGCCACTTCCCCCTGGCGCGTTTCGCATCGAGCTCGTTCCCGTCGTGGCCAAACTGGCGCCGGGTGTCTCGATCGAGCAAGCGGAGGCCGCGGGGCAGGCGTTTCTCGATCGCTACCGCAGCACGAGCGAGACCCCGGAGATGGAACGCGAGGTTGCGATTCACCTCACGTCGCTCCATGACCAGCTCGCGCGCCCTATCCGCCCCGCGCTCCTGGTCCTTTTCGTCGCGGTGACGTTCGTTCTTCTCATCGTCTGCGCCAACGTGGCGAACCTCTTTCTCGCGCGGGCCCAGGGCCGGGAGACGGAGATGGCCGTCCGCGCCGCGCTCGGCGCGGGTCGGAGCCGGCTCGCTCGGCAGCTGCTCGCGGAGAGTCTGACCTACGCTCTTGCGGGAGGCGCCCTCGCGATCGTCGTCGCCACGCTCTGCCTCCGGCTCGCCCGGCTTGCTCTTCCCGCGAGTCCCTGGCTCGAGGAGGTCGCTCTCGATGGGCCCGTCGTCGCCTTCAACCTCGGGGTGGCGCTTCTGACCGCGCTCCTCGTCGGGCTCCTTCCCGCGATTCGAGCCTCTCAGGTCGACGTCGTGAGCGGATTGAAGGGGAGCGCCGGATCGGGACCTCGCGGCCGGCTGTCGCGAAACGCGCTGGCGGTGGCCGAAGTGGCTCTCGCCCTCGTGCTGTTCGCGGCGGCGGGACTGATGCTGCGTAGCTTCATGAACCTCGCGCGGAACGATCCCGGGTATGAGCCGCGGGACGTCTTGACGTTTCGTCTCAGCCTTCCGGACACGAAATATCCCGACGGCGTCGCGCGGAAGGCCTTGTTCGATGCTCTGAGGGAGAGGCTTTCGGCGCTCTCTGGCGTCAGCGCCGCGGGTCTCGTCAATTCGCTCCCCCTCGACCAGGAGCGGATGGTGACGTTCCTCAACGTCGAAGGGCGGCCAATGCCGTCGGATCGGATGCAGATGCCGCGGGCGAGCGTACGCATCGTAAGCCCTGACTTCTTCCGCGCCATGGGAATTCGGCTCGCTTCCGGCCGCGCGCTCGACGAAGAAGACGAGGCCTCTGCACCCCCGGTGGTGGTGGTCAACGAATCGCTCGCCCGGCGCTATTTTGAAGGTGAGGATCCGCTGAAGGCGCGCATCCATCGCCTGGGGTCGATCGTCGGCGTCGCCTCCGACTTTCGTCAAGAGGGGCTCGATCGGGATCCCGAGCCGGAGATTTACTTCGACTATCGTCAAGTGCCCGACGCCATGAGTGAAGCGCTCTCGCGGATGAGCGTCGCCGTTCGATACGATCCCCGCTCGAGCGGGCTCGTGGAATCGGTGAAGGCCGCGATCCACGGGCTCGACCCCGAGCTTCCTCTCGCCGACGTTCGCACCATGGAAGCGAGACTCGAGGAGTCCGTCGCCCGGCCGCGCCTCTATGCGCTCTTGCTGTCGTTCTTCGCGGGGGTGGCGCTGATCATCGCCGTCGGCGGCGTCGCGAGCGTCGTGAGCTATCAGGCGGCCGAGCGCACGCGGGAGAACGGTCTCCGCATGGCGCTTGGCGCGACGCCGCGCGAAATCCTGGGACGGTCGCTTTCGGACGGATGGAGGATTCTCGCCGCTTCCCTCCCTCTAGGCCTCGCGGGCGCCATTTTCGTCGGCCGCATGCTTTCGAGCGTGCTCTTTCAGGTATCTCCGTTCGACCCCTGGACGCTCGTCTCGGTGTGCCTGGTGCTCGGGTCGGCAACTCTCGCGGCGAGCGCCATTCCCGCCCGAAGAGCGGCGCGTATGGACCCGGTGACGGCGCTTCGTTACGAGTAGGTGGGTGAGGTCTTGGGCTTGATGCGCGGCTTCTCTTTCGTCGAAAGCTCCGACTTCAGCTTTCCCAGATAGCGGTTCACCGGGTGGTTTCTCGGGAGGCCCCGAATCGCGTTCGGAGTGCGCGGGTTCACCCGGTTGATCTCGGCGAGAAGCCTCTTGTTTCCAGGATCGATGCGGAGGCCCTTGCGGAGCACCTGGGCGGCCTGCGTCTTCCAGCCGGTCTGCTCGTGGAGCCGCGCGAGGTTGACGTACATCTGCGGGTCGTAGAACGCGAGCTCGAGCGCCCGCTCGCACCAGGCGAGCCCTGTTTTCACGTCGCCTTCCTCGGTCGCCACAACCAGACCTCCGAAAGATAAGTGCGACGGGTCGCGGCTGCCGGACGAGACGATCTCGCGGAAGACGGCGGCCGAGTCTTTCCCCCGGCCGATGCGCAGGAGGTCCATGGCTTTCCGAAAGAGGCTCTTGTGGTCCTGCCACTGCATGTGAAGCTCGGGCACCTTCCTTTGGGGAGCGACAGGGCGAGAAATGCAAGAAAATTGCCAGCAGGGAGATGCGCCTAACCGCTTGATTCGTATGGAAGCTGAGTTTTCAGTCGGCAAACGGGCCGAGGGGTTTCCCAGACGGAGCGCGGGAAAGGCCCACAGGGAGAGCCGGGATCTAGCGCGGCTTCTCGGCGGCGAGCATAAAGATGTCGCGGCCCTCCTGACGGTACTTGCGCTCGAAGTTGGATCCCACGACCTCGCTCTCGAGGGCGGCGCGGGTTCCGGCGAAGTCGGCTTCGACCAGGGGCGATCGCTTCACCGCGGCCGCGATCTTCTCGAAGTATTCCCGATGATCGGTCGCGATCGAAAGACGCGCGCCCCGCTTCAACCTCGAAGCGAGCTCGTCGACGAACACCGGCTGCAGCAGCCGGCGCCGGTGGTGGCGCGTTTTGGGCCAGGGGTCGGGGAAGTAGAGGTGGATGGCTGACAGGCTCTCCTTCTCGATGAAGTCGCGCACGAACCCCGAGGCCTCGGCCAGGACGACTCGGGCGTTTTTTCTCTCGGCGCGCCGCAACCGGTCTCCCGCGAAGATCCAGTACCTCCGGGCATACTCGATTCCGAGGAAGTTCACTTCCGGCCTCGCTCCGGACTCCGCGAGCAGAAACGTCCCCTTGCCCGACCCGATTTCGAGCTCGAGCGGCCAGTCGTTTCCGAAGAGAGCCATGCTGGTAGCGGGCCGAGGGGTGGTCTCGGGAGTTAGCCCGTGCCCTCCGGGCATCCTCCTGCTCCGGCGGCTCCCACGACCAGACGTTGGTTGCATGGTTCGGTTCATGTTAGGCTACGCCCAATGGTCCACGTTGAGTATCCGGCCTAGGGTGAGGCTTCTGAGCTAACTTACTCGAATCCCCGTGAGAAGGCTGCTGTAGCCCATCCCCGTAAACAGGAGAGTTTCGTGAATACGAATGCGCCCAACCTATCTTCCGTCCCGTCCCGCGGCGGGATTTCCTGGCTCTCTACCATTCCCTTCGTCGCCCTTCATTTCATGACTCTGGGCGCAATCTGGGTGGGATGGAGTCCGATTGCGCTCCTCGTTTGTCTCGCGCTCTATTGGGTGAGGATGTTCGCTATCACAGGGTTCTACCACCGGTATCTCTCCCACCGGAGCTACAAGACTTCACGCTGGTTCCAATTTCTGTTCGCCGTGGTCGGCAACTCCAGCACTCAGAAGGGCCCGCTGTGGTGGGCTGCCCATCACCGGCACCACCATCAGTATTCCGATGATGAGGAGGACGTCCACTCGCCCACGAAGAGCGGGTTCCTGTACTCCCACATGGGCTGGATCTTCGATCGGGCCAACGGCCCCACGAGGATGCGGCTCATCCCCGACCTCGCGAAGTACCCGGAGCTCCGCGCCCTGGATCGTTTCGACGTTCTCATCCCCATCCTAACCGGCGTCTCCTGCTTCGGGCTGGGCGTCCTGCTCGAGGCGACAGCGCCTTCGCTCGGAACCTCGGGAATGCAGATGCTCGTCTGGGGATACGTCATCTCGACCGTGGTCCTGGCCCACAGCACGTTCACCATTAACTCCCTCTCTCATCTCCTGGGAAAGCGGCGCTTCGAGACCACCGACACCAGCAAGAACAACTTGACTCTCGCGCTTTTGACCATGGGTGAGGGCTGGCACAATAATCACCACTTCTATCCCACCGCGACCCGGCAAGGCTTCTACTGGTGGGAGATCGACACCACTTACTACGGCCTGTACGTCCTCTCGAAGCTCGGGCTCATCTGGGATCTGAGGAGAGTTCCGGCTCACGTTTTGGAGCAAGGGCGGCACGCGGGCGAGGACCGGGCGGAAGCGGCGGCCTGAGAGCTCAGTCCACCAGAGTCAGAATCGCTTCCAAGACCACTCGAAACGCCTCGGTAGAGGGCGCGACGACTTCGAAGTGTCCTGCGCCTTCGACCAGCGTGTGAGAACAATCGTCCCCTTTGGCGCGCGCCTTCGCGGTGTAGTCGTCTCCAAAAGCCGGGGGAACGATGGCGTCGAGCGAGCCGGTTATGAGCCGTTGAGGCACTCCGAGGGGTAGCCGTTCGATCGGCGAGGCTTCCGCGTAGCGAGAGCCTTCGTCCTCGGGGCGGCCAGAAACGAGCTCGGCCGCCATGGTGTCGCACACTCGTTCTTGGACCGCGCGCCTGAGGTCGGTGACTCCGGCGAGCGAGACGATTCCCGCGAGCGGCAGGGGATCGGACGAGCCTCGAATCTCGCTCTCTGCGCCGAGACCGTCGCGGGCGGCGAGCCAAAGAGCGAGGTGCCCTCCGGCGGAATGGCCGACGGCGGCGACGCGCGCGAGATCGAGCGGGTGAGACGACGCGAGCGTCCGGAGACGATCCGCGCCCGCGGCCACGTCGAGAAACGTCCCCGGCCAACCTCCGCCGAGGTTTCCCACCCGGCGGTACTCGAGGCTCCATGTGGCGAACCCCTCGCGGCGAAGAGCGTCGCTGAAGGCTCGCGTATGGCCGATGTCGTAGCGCGCGCGCCAGCAGCCTCCATGGAGCACGATCGCGACCGGGTGGGGTCCGTGTCCCGAGGGGAGCCGAAGCTCTCCGAACTGGAGAGGGTCGTCTCCGTATTGAATTCGCGCGTCCGGCTCGGGATGAGAGAGGTTCAGGATGTCGTCGACGCCAAGAACCGGAGCGCTCGCGGGGAGGTCGAGGGCGCGCAAGGTGTCGTCATCGAGGCGGTGGCCACCCTCGAATCGCTTCACCTGGAACGCGATCTCGCGATCTCTCAAAAGCGAGGACTGCCGCTCCCAGTGCTCTTCGGTGAGAAAGGGATCGCGGGTCCCGCCGACGAGGGTGACCGTCATCCTGCCGAGGCGCACGATCGCGGCGTCGTCGAGATCGTGGGGGAGGGGCGAGCCCCAGATCACGAGCTCGTCGATCTCGGCCTTCCCGCGGGTCGCCCAGCGGGCCGCGGTCGCGACTCCCTGGGAGTAGCCCAGGATCCGGAGACGGATTTCCGAGCGGCGAAGACCCTCGAAGATCCGATCGTGCAGCCGATCCAGATAGGAGACGTAGTCGTCGATCTCCGTGAGGCGGTCCTCACGAGTCATCCAGGAGGCGCCGACCCTCTGGTGGTCCTCGTGGTAGAAGCGCGAGAGGGCCTCGGGGACGACGAGGAGGCGCCCGTCCCGGGCCAGGGCGCGCGCGTGGCCCAGAAACTCCGAAGCGAGCTGGCCATAGCCGTGAAAGAGGAACCAGACGTCATCGAGAGGTCCGTCCACCCGGCCGAGCGTGAGATAGCGCGCGGTGCGAGAAACGGCGAGATGGTGGCTCTCGGGCTCCATCGTCACGTGAAGTTGCCGGCCGCCGGAAATCCGCGCGGATGCGACCCGAGGCCGACCGCGCGGGTTCTGATGACATCAGCCACGGTACGATACATCCTGGAGCTGAACGGAGATGCCGTCCGGATCCGCGAAGTAGAGCTCCTTCACGTCGCCGCGCATCCGGATGCGGCTCTCGACTCCGTGCTCCGCGCACACCTTCATCGTCTCGTCGGCGTTGAAGCGCTCGACCCCGAGGCAGAAATGGTTGATGTGCGCGCTGTTCGCGCCGTTCGCGCCATTCGCGCCAGGCGCAGCGTAGATACCGACGAACGATTCGCCGGCGGCCAGGTTGATGCCGTTGTCCTGCCGGCTCATCACCGGGAGATCGAAAAGCTGCTGATAAAACGTCACCGATCGCTCTACGTTCGATACGAACAACGTGACGTGATTGAGCGTCCGCACCGGCAGTTGAGGCTTCGGCGCCTGCGCCCCTGCGAGCCCGCCGGAAGCGAGCGCGGCGATCGCCGTCACGAACTCGCGGCGCGTCAAAGCACCCGTCTCATACCGACTCACCAACCGTTCGATTGCTGCGTTCATCGAGTCACCTCTCACGACTGGATGCGCAAGGTATCACGAATGGCGCGTTCAGAAGGACGAAGCCCACGAAGCCGGGGAGGAGAACCCCCCCTTTTCTCGTCTCTATTGGATAGGGGTGAGGGCCATGACGGGAGATCGACATGGGCCCTCAAATCGCGCAGGACGCGAGCATTCAGAACGTGCTTCGGGAGTTCCTTCAGGACCGGGGTCGAGATCTGGCGCCGCCAGAATCTCGCCTCTATCGCCACGTGCTTCTGTTCCTCGAGCTTTGCATCAACAACTACGGCCACCGAAATCTGGACGAGGAGAGCCGCGAGCGGTACGAGCGCCTCTACCGGGACTTCGATAGCGGCGGCCGGGATTTCTTCGAGCTGTTCGGGCCGGAGCTGCTCCTCCCGGAGCTCGATTTCTTCACCGACACCTTTCTGAAAAAGGAAGTCCATACGTCCGAGAAAGTGGTGCGGCGGGCGAAAGACGTCGTCTCCGAGCTTCGCCTGTGGCTCGTGAATCGGGACTACCTCACGCCGAAAGCCCTCGAAGATCACGAGGAGAGCCTGAGAGCCCGCGACAGGCTGAAGCGCCGGCTGCAGCCCCTGGCGCGACGGGTTTCTCGAACTCTCGTCTCCGTCGATCCTTCGACGCTCGCCGAGGACGACTTCGTGGCTCTCGACGATCACCTCGTCGGCCGCGTCGAGGAGGGGTGGGTCTGGCTCCGCGTGTACCGAGCCGCCGCTCCCGAGGAGATCGGTCCCGTCGCCCTTCCAAAGGAGCTCACGCGCCACCTCCGCCGCGGCTTCAATCTCTGCTGCTCTCTCGGACGGCTGCGGGGCCGTTGGCGCCTCGTGGAGTTTTCGGAGATTCATCCTCGCGGATAGAACCGGGCTACTGGAACGGGGATTTTCATGGCGCTTACCGGAACTATCTCTTCCGGGACAAGACGAGCCCGTCGAAGCCGTGGCGGGTAGGCGCGTCTTCCAGGAACTCGGTGGCGGTGGCGTCCGCCTTGAGGGAGGCGTCGAGAAAGCGGCCGACGTAAAGACACAGACGCTGATAGCGCTCGAGGGCCGCGGGAGAGCCCTCGCGCCCGTCGATGAAGACGTTCGAGGCAACGACGGTCGCGAGCGAGGTGAACTCGGCGTGGGTCGCGCCCTCGATCGTGAGAAGGTAGGCGCGTCCCCTCACCACTTCGTCGAAGTACCGGAAGCTCTTCGGGACTTGGAGAGACTCGCGCGAGTCGGTCGCATGGAGGAAGGCGGCCGTCGAGCGCTTGGGCTCGAAGAAGATCGAGCTCTCGAGGAGCGTTTCGCCGTAGGCGTAGCCGGTCGCCGCATCCAGGCTCACGACAGCGCCCACGTCGGGGTTCTTCATCTGAAGGAGCGCCTGAGCGACCCCCCCGAGGCTCCAGGCCACGAGACCCATGCGCCCCTCAGAGACTTCGGCGTAGCCGTGCATCTCCTGAATCACGAGCTCCATGTCCCGGAGCTGGGCGTCCACCGCCAGCGCGTCGTATGCGGCCTCGACGTCCTCTCTCGCCGGCAGAGAGGGAATCGCCGCGATGATGTAGCCCTGGCTCGCGAGATATTCGCTCAGGACCGTATTGAGGTAGAAGGGACCGGTGAGGCCCGTCCCGAAGATCAGGAGAGGAAAAGGCCCGGCAGCCCGCGGCGCTTTTTCGACCGCCGTCGTTTCCGAAGAGAAGAGCGCCTCGAGCTCGAGAGGCGAAAGCGAGAAACCGTACGTCGAAAGCCGCTCCCGGAAGCTCTCCCTACCGTCGCCGCCATCCACGTAGCGGCCGAACGTCAAGGGCCGCGCTTCGGCCGCGGCGCCCTCCGCGGGATACCAGATGGACATGGTGATCGGCCGGGCGCGGGTTTCTCCCTCGGCGCGGAAAGGACGGGAGTAGTCGAAAGATTCGATCTGCTCGAATCCCACTTTGTGGGGTCCTGGTTCGAGCTCGCCCCAGAGAGTCGAGACCATGAGGAAAAGCGGAAGAAATCCCACGGAGCGAGATTAGCGCGCCGGCCCTTGAGAGAGAAATCCCCGTCGGGCGTCTCCTCGAGCGTGTATCCCTCGCACCTCCGATCTCATACTCTTCTCGGAACCGAAGACGAAATCGGTCCCGGGCCTCGCGAGGCCCATCGAACGATCGTGAGGCGTGAGGAATCACAGCACGACTTTCGTAACCGTCGAAGTCACCGGGTTCTTGGTCACACGATACAGCACCGGGATCGTGGCGGGGAGATTCTGCTGGTGAGTCACGACACCGACGACGCGCCCCCGCGACGCGAGCTCCGCGATGGTACGCGGTGAAGCCTTCGAGCTCGAGCTTGACCGGGCGCATGAACCTCGTCGAGAAGCTCGTCGAAGAGACTCTTCGTGTCCTCGTATCCAGCGCTCTTTATCAAATATACGCGCTCACAGCTGCCCTTATCGCGCTACACCGTCGGACCTCGCCAGATATCCCACGCCCTCAGCCTTGTGTTTTTGCGCGTAAAGTCCGGTTTAGACCTACGATACGAGCGACAATCGCTCACCCGCCAACCCGGGCTATCCTGCAAAGGGTCATGGCCTTTATCGGATACTCGAGTAGTAGACTTAGTGTTCTGCGAACGAATAGAGAGATGAGGCGGAGCGGAAGAGAGAGGGTTGAACCACCGGAGTTGGTCGTGCGAAGAGCGTACCTAGCCGCTAATCGGGGCCGATACGCTGAAGCGAATCGATGGCTGACAAATGAGGTTCATCGCACTCTTTCAGTCGCATCGGTGCGGTGCCGTCGTAACCTCGACAAGATTCGCCGCAGTCTCAATAAGGTTCGAGATTCTCGGACCCGGTTGATGCTCGTTAAGCTCTTGGAGCTATCCCGACGGCTGGGCGACCCACACTTCTGTTGGAAGGCCGTGACCCGCGACAAGGGCATTAGCACCGTTACGGTGACGCGCGTTGTGGTGCGGGGGACTCGCGCGAAGGTCTACCTTACACTTCGCCTCATGAATGGAAGGTCAGTTCGCGAAAAAGAAAGTCTGGTGCGCCGCGGCGGGCGCTGGCTCATTGGATGACCAGCGTTCGCAGAACTAGGCGTTGGAGTGGACGTGGCCTTTCCCTTCGTTCGGCGAAGAGCCTTTATGATAATGCGCAGACTTCGGGTCAGGTCGTGCTGCTACTCAAGGCTTGGCCACGCCACTCAACGCCGTTGTTAGTTGCCCACAAAAATCCCAACTTGACCGACGGTGGCGACAGTGGGAATGTAGAGTCATGACCCAAGAAGCGAAGGGCGTTCTGGAGGCATACGAAGCTCTGCCACGTGAGGAGCGTGACGCAGTCTTGGTCGAGCTCGTCCGACGGGCAGCGACACGCGACCATGACGTTCCCAGCGAGACGGAACTCGTCGGATTGGCTGAGCAAGTTTTTCTGGAGTACGACCGGGGCGAGAGTGAGGGTTGAAGCCTCCTCATCGCGGAGAAGTCTGGCTTGTTGACCTCGGCCTTGCCGCCAAAGTGCGGCCAGCATGGGTAATCAGTGTTCCGCTGACCGATCAAGATCGCGCCCTGGTAGCGATCGTGCCGCACACGACAAGCCTTCGAGGAACGCGTTTCGAGGCGATTTCCTCGGTCTCCTTTCTCAAAGCAGGCGCCTTTGATGCTCAAGGTGTGGTGACAGTCCCGCTTGCCAAGCTCATGCGACCGCTGGGCACTCTCAAACCTGCGGATGTTGCTAACGTCGAGGCGCGCCTACGTGAGTGGCTTGGCCTGGCGTCACCCTCGCGGGAGGCCGGGGCCTAACTCAGAATTGGAGCGGACGGCGCCGAGAGGTCATGAACGCATGAGACATTGAAAGATGGAGTCGTGCCTTCGGTTACGAGGCCAATGGAAGACTACATCGGAGATGGGTATGACCCAGGTCTGCAGCTGGCCTGTCGTCGTCGCTCTGCCGAGCGGGGCCGGTACCAACCCGATCGGCAAGGCCTTTAAGCGCTTCAGGAATGGTAGCGGAGACAGCCTAGCGTTCTTCTGGCACGCGACCACCAAGTCGGGCCTTACCTGATGGCGCGGGAAGGAGCAGGCCGCCCAACAAGGGGATGCACCTGAGAAGGTCCGCGCCGGCAACGAGAACCGCGGCCCTTGCAGGTGATCCCCGGTGTTGTGCGGACGTGAGGTGAGAGGACACGATGGCCAAGACCGACTTCAAGTCCGTAGACGAGTACATCGCGACGCACCCCGACGACGTGCAGGTGATCCTGCAGCGTGTCCGAAGCACCATCCGCAAGGCCTTGCCCCGCGCCGAGGAAGCGATCAGTTACCAGATCCCCACGTACAAACTGCACGGCGGCGCCGTGCTCTATTTCGCTGGCTGGAAGCAGCACTACTCGCTCTATCCCGCCACCAATCACCTCGTCGCGGCTTTCAAGGGCGACCTGGCATCGTACAAGGTCAGCAAGGGCACGATCCGCTTTCCACTCTCCCAGCCCGTCCCCGTGAAGTTGATCGAACGCATCGCGAGGTTCCGCGCGAAGGAAGCTGCCGAACGCGCGAGGGCGAAGCCGGCAGGGCCGAAGAAACGCAGGTGAGCTGTGGCGCCGCACAATTTCGGGATGGAGCGGACGTGGCCTCTCTTTCGGGCAGCATGGTCGTAGGTATGAAATGGCGTCGCCTTCGTTCCGTCAGTGCTGGTGCTACGCGACTGACCACACTTTGACGACTGCATTGGTGGAGGTCCGATGAACACGTCGACAGCGCTGTTCTTCGCTGCTGCAACACCGCTGCTCGCTCAGTCATCGCAGTTACGTCCGCCAAAGCGTCTGGAAAAGCCGTTTCGGATTCTAGTTTTCTCGGAGCCGCGAGGGGAACCGGAGGCCGTGGCGCGTATTCTTGAGGCCGAGAAAGAATGCCAAAAGATTTTGAAAAGAAGGACGGACTGGTTCGTCACGGCCGGCGACCGTAAACAGGCGGAGATCGTGATGGAGATCAAGGCCAGTTGGATGGACGAGCGGATCACATTTGAAACCTTGAGCGGCACCGACGTCACCACAACGCGAGAGCACCACTCTCTTTTCGCCGATGTAACCATTCTCGGAGGCCGGTTCGGATTGAAGGCGGATGGGCGTTCAGTGAAAGGAGCGGCGTCAAAATTGGTGGACGCGCTGGAGGAATTCTGCAAGAAGAACTATTGGGAAATTGCGCGGCGGCGTGATAAGGACCCTCTCATGGAGTTGTCCTGGCCAGATAACGAACGGTTCGAGTGGACGTGGCCGTTCTCTTTGTCGTACAGCCTGCCGTCCGTCAAGGAAGGAACCTTCAGTCACGGTGGATCAGCCACAGCCTTCATCGTTCGCGTCACCGCTGTGACCGTGAGGTAACGATGTCGTGCATCGGTTCGATTCTCGCTGTGCTCGCGTCTACGCAGTCCGACCCGGCGTCGGTGTTCGACTACGACTCCAAGGCGCCCCTTCAAATTGAGGAGCGGGCGGTCGACATACTCGGCGACGTACGCGTGACGAACTTGTCGTACGCGAGCCCCAAGGGCGGCCGGGTGCCTGCGTACTTGGTCGTGCCCCGGGGGAAAGGTCCCTTCCCCGCCGTCGTCTTCGCGCATATGGGAGGAAGCGACCGGACCGAGTTCTTATCCGAGGCCCTGGGCCTTGCGCGCCTCGGCGTCGTATCCATCATGATTGACGCTCCATACCTCCGACCCGACCCGCCACTGGCTCTCAGGGATGATCATCGCGGCCGCGCCGAGAGCGATCGCGACATCTATGTCTGCTTGGTCGTCGATCTACGCAGGGCTATCGATCTTCTTGTCGCTCGGCTAGATGTGGACGTCTCCCGCATCGGATACGTGGGCCATAGCCTCGGCGCAGCATGGGGCGGTGTACTGACTAGCATCGACCTCCGAATCAAGACCTTTGTCTTCATGGCTGGGGCGGCAGACCCAGGAAAGGTAACCGGAGACGATCCGTATTCGAGGCTGATGCAATCCGTGCTCGGCACCGATCTGACCGCCCTTGAGCACTACGAATCCATGATTTCGACAATCGCTGCCCATAATTTCATCGGAGACGCTCGGCCGGGCAGCATCCTCTTCCAGCTCGCGCATTTTGACCTCAAGGTGTCGAAGGAAAGAGCGGAAGACTATCCAAAAGTGGCGGGCCCTTCACATGAAGTACGGTGGTACTTTACTGGCCACGACTTCCACGATGAGCAAGCGACCAAGGACCGGCGTGAATGGTTGGCGAAGAAACTCGAATTCCAATTGGGGTGAGTGACCCATCCAGGATGTAGGACCATGGTTGTAGCGGCCTTCATTGCATCAGTCGTTCTATTGACGCCGATTCCCTTGGAACCGGGGGAGTCTGCCCCCAGAGTTGAAGTCAAGGTCACCCAGAAGTACCTCGAGCCGGTGTGCCTGAATGGACGACCCGTCGAATCGGGCGAACGACATTGGCGGCTCGCCCCAGGGAGCCACTCGCTCGCCTTCACGATGCACAACGCACCCCGCCAGGCCGTCGCGGGCGCGGATGTGGCTCCTGGGATTGCACTCGTCCGATTCATGCTCGACGCTGGGCACAAGTACGAAGTGGAGATTCGCGCGCCGGCCACGACGTTTGCCTCGCGAGTCTGGAAAAACGGTGAGTGGAAGCCAGTGGTTCGGGATCGGACGGTGGACCGGATCGTCAGCAGCGAACCGGAGTGGTTGGTCGCAGAATGTGAATATTGACGTGGTAGCGCCGTGCCGTCAAACAAGGGGATGAAGCTGACAAGGTCCGCGCCCGGTGAGGATAGAGGCGCGGCCCTTGCAGCCAATGAGATAGACTCGGCCATGCGCCCAAAGAAGCAGGTGTACCAATTCAAGGTCACGCTTCTCGAGATCGAGCCACCCGTTTGGCGACGCATCCCCAGCGAGTTACAGCTTTTGGGATTTTCATGTGGCGATCCAGGACTCGATGGGCTGGCTCGACTACCACTTGCACCTGTTTCGCGTGACGAATCCCGAGACAGGAGTGTGAGGAGATCGGAATCCCCGACCGCGACGGGTTTGTAGACGACAATCCGTTCATGCCTGGCTGGGAGATCCCGATCGCGGAATACTTCCGCGAGCCGGGAACTCGAGCCGAGTATCTTTATGACTTCGGTGACGACTGGCAGCACGAAGTGGAACTTGAAGGGATACTCGAGCACGTCCCGAAGAAAAAGTATCCCGTTTGCGTAGCTGGCGCGCGGGCCTGCCCTCCCGAAGACTGTGGTGGGGTCCCAGGATACTGGGATTTCTTAAGGATCATCGGCGATCCGGCTGACGAAGAGCATGAGAACATGAAGGAGTGGCTGGGGCGGCCGTATAAGCCCAACGCTTTCGATACGGCGAAAGTCCATTTTGATAATCCCAAGAAGCGGTGGGATTTTGCTTTTCGCAACGTCTGATCTCTGCAGGACATCACAGCACGACTTTCGTAACCGTCGAAGTCACCGGGTTCTTTGTCACGCGATACTGCACCGGGATCGTGGCGGCGAGATTCTGCTGGTGGGTCACCACACCGACGACGCGGCCCCGCGACCCGAGCTCCGCGATGGCGGAGGCGACGACGTCGAGGGTCTCGTCGTCGAGCGTGCCGAACCCTTCGTCGAGGAACAGTGACTCGGGGCGGGCGGAGCCTTCGGCCGCGAGCTCGACCGTCTGCTCCGCGAGGGTGAGGGCGAGCGCGAGGGATGCGAGAAACGTCTCGCCGCCCGAAAGCGTACGCGCCGAGCGCCTCTCGTCGGCATTCCGATGGTCTACCACCTCGAAGTTCAACCGCTCGTCATACTCGAAGGAGTACTGGCCGCTCGAAAGCTCCTTGAGGATGGCGGTCGCGCCGGTGACGAGCCTCCCGAAGGCTTCCACCAGAAGCCAGCGCTCGAAACCCGTGGACCGGAGGTGCTGGCCGAGAGCCCCGGCGACGCTGGCCTCCTCGGTCTCTTTCTTCACGGCCTGTTGAAGGCAAGACGCGCGCTCGAGAGCGCCCTCGATACGCGCGACCTCCTGCTCGGCCTTCGCGAGCGCGGTCACGACGGCGTCGCGCGGTCTTCCTGGAATGGCGGCAATGGCGGAAACGATCTGGAGCCCGCGGCAGCGCAAGGCGATCTCGGACAGCTTCCGTTCGCGCTCCGACTCTGCGGCCTGAGCCGCTTCCGCGGCTTTGTGGGAGGCGGTCGTCCGTCGGGGAAGCTCTTGCCGGGCCCATTCCGCGAGCTCGCTCCAGGCCGAAAGCAAGCTCTCCCGATTGGACGCGGGCGGTCCGAGAGGGGCGACGCGGTCTCGAGCTTCATCGAAGCGCCGAAACGCGCTGCGCTCCTCGGAGGAGCGCCTTTCTACTTCAGCTGCGGCGCGCCGCTCCGCCTCCCGGGCGAGGCCGGCTCTCTCCCGTGCCCGAGCCCGGCCGGACTCGGCGGCGGCGATGGCGTCGAGCTTTGACGCGATCTCGGCGAGAGGCGGCGCCCTAAGGAGCTTCTCCTCGAGGGCCTCGATCTCCCCCGCGATCGTTCGCCCTTTCTGGACGCCGAGAGCCGCGCTCTTCGAGGCCTCCTGCCAGGCGCCATCGGCCCGCGTCTTTTCTCTTGCGGCCTTCGATGCGGCTTTCTCCGCGCTCGTGAGAGCCGGCGGAAGCGCCTCCTTGGGGATCGCCTCGACGGCCGAGAGACACACCGGGCAGGGTTTTCCCCTCTCGAGATGGCCGCGGAGGTCGTGAGCCGCGAGCCGTCGACGCGCCTCTTCGAGGAGCTCGCGCGCCTTCTTCTCCTCGGCTTCGGCCGCGAGTCTCTCCTTCTCGCTGCGCTCGAGCCCCTGACGAGCTTTTTCCGATTCGCGCTCCGCTTCTGAAAGGCGCCGGCGTCGATCTTCGAGCTCTTGATGACAGCGCTTCGATTCAGAGAGCGCCGAGGCGTCGGGAAGTCGGGAGAATGCCTCCTCCGCGGCCGCGAGCGCGTCCTCGGCTTCGGCTTGGACGCTCCGCGCTCGGGCGAGACCCTCTTGAGCGGCCGCGACCTTCTGCGAGAGACTTGCCGCATCCGACGGCATCGGGATGCCCTCGAGGAGGCGCCTGTCTTCCTCCAGCTTCGCGGCGTCCTTCCCAAGCTCCTCCGCGCGCTGCCGGAGCGCCTCGAGCTCGGGCTCATCCGACTCAATCTCCGTCCTCATGGCCTCGAGCTCCGAAACCCGCGCCTTCGCCGCCTTCCTCGACTCCTCGCTCACGCCGGCCATTCTCTCGAGCTCTTCCCGGTGAAGCGCCGCCTTCTGAGCCGCCTCGGCCTCACGGACTCGGGCCAGGTTGCCCATCCTCTCGTAGACCCCGACTCCCAGGAGCTTCGTCAAGAGGTCCTGGCGATCCGAGGGCTTGTCGTGCAGAAATCGCGCGAACTCCCCTTGAGGCAGCACAACACAGGTAGTGAACTGCGTGAAGTCGAGGCCGACGATCTCCCTCACCCGCGCCGTCACTTCGTCCGCGGTTCCCGCGAGGGTCCTTCCTTCGGATTCGAGCCGCGCTTCTCGAGTGGTCGCGCCGCCTCTCGTCCTTCGCACCACGCGCACGGCGGTGTACTTCCGTCCTTCGACCGAAAAGTCGAACCGCACTTTCGCCTCGAGCTTCCCCTGGCTGATGACGGGATGCACCAGGTTGGGATTCCCGTAGCGGGAGACGCTTCCGTAGAGCGCGAACGTGAGCGCGTCGATGAGGCTCGATTTTCCCGAGCCCGTGGGGCCGGTAAGAACGAACAAGTCGACTCCCTCGAAGTCGCAAACGGTGAGCTCCCGGTACGCGGTGAAGCCTTCGAGCTCGAGCTTAATCGGGCGCATGGACCTCGTCGAGAAGCTCGTCGAAGAGCGCGCGAACGCGGGCGTCGTCCGCTCCCCGCTCCTTCAAGTACTCGGTGAAGAGCTCGCGCGGCGAGCGCCCGAGCCTCGGCTCCGGCTCCGGTCGGTCGTTTTCTCGCCGGCGGCCGGCGATGACGACGTCGACGGCGTTCGGGAGGATCTCTCGGACCTTGTCGGCGAGCCCGGGAGCCGGGGCGGCGGAAACCTCGACCCGGAGGTAGGCGTCTCCGAGCTCGGGGGCGATCCGCTCGATCTCGCTGAGAGTCCCTTTCACGCGGCGAAGCCGTCTCCCCGAGCTCAGAGGCACGACCTCGACCTCGGCGGGTGTGTCCGGCTTCGCTTCGATCAGGTTCACGCTCTTCACGTCGTCCGTCTCTCCGAAGTCGAGCTGGAGGGGCGAGCCCGAGTACCAGGCGGGGCAGGCGGCGGGGAGTTTCTGCGCCCGGTGGAGATGCCCGAGTGCTGCGTAGTGGAGCGAGCCCGGAAACGCCGTCGCGGGAATGCTGTACTCGAAGACGGTATGGGCCTGGCGCTCGCCGCCGCCGAGGACGCCGCCGTGAACCATGGCGTGCGCGAGGAGGACGTTCACGGCTTGTGGCGACGGCAGGAAGGCGCAGAGATTCTCGATCACCCGCGTAGCCCGTTCGGCGTAGTCGCCCGCGTGCTGCGAGGCGTCCTTGGTCATGAGGTCTTCGGCTTTCACGATGCTGCGCTGGGAGAGAAACGGAAGAAGGGCGATCGAAGCGGCGCCCGCTTTCGTCTGGAGCGTGAGAACGCCGCCGTCCGAGGGCCGCGCCGGTTTCGCGAGCACGCGGATGTTGGTGAGCCGCATCAGGGGCTCGACCGCTTCGAGTCTTCGGCCGTTGTCGTGGTTTCCCGAGATGGTAACGACCCACTCGCTCGCGCGCGATAGATCGAGAAGCGCGCGGTAGACGATCTCTTCGGCCTCGGGCCCGGGCGCGGAGCCGTCGAAGAGATCGCCGGCGACGAGGACGATGTCTACCTTGCGGTCGCGGGCGATGGCCGCGATCTCCGCGAGCACCTGACGGTGCTCCTCGGCGCGGCTCTTTCCACGAAGGGTTTTCCCGACGTGCCAGTCGCCGGTATGAAGCAAGCGCATTCGAGGCTATGTTAGCCCTTCGAACGGACCGGCGGAGACTTCGCTCGTCGATGGGTCGGATCGCCGAGGGCCGGCTGCCTGGGATTCGGTCACATCGATTGCAGCGATCGCAGCTCAGCGCCGGCCGGATCGATCTTCATTACTCGAGGGCACCGCCACTTCGTGCGGCACCTTGGAAAGATCCCAGTCGATCACCAGGCCGCTGCCGATGCCCTTCACCGCCTTCGCGCCGTAGACCTTTTCGACGAAGTACATGGCGACGTCGTAACTCTTGGCGCCTCCGACGGAGGTGAGCGCGTGCCCCGCGTCGACGAAGGAGACGTTGCGGACGAGCTTCACCTTCGGGAACATCTGCTCGAAGCGATCCTGATCGCCGGGGAAGGTCGTCGCCCGGACGTCGTCCAGAAGCCCGGCCTTGGCCAGAACGAACGCCCCGTCGCAGAGGGAAATGACGTGCCGGGCTTTCCCTCCCGTCTCCGCCACCCAGCGGATGAGGTGCTGGTCCTCGAGGTCGGACCCCATGTTGTTTTTGGCGCTCGGGACGACGAGAACGTCGATGGGCGGCGCGTTCTCAAGGGTGTAATCGGGCGTGATGCGGAGCCCTTCGAATGTCGTGACCGGTTCCGCCGAAAGCGCCACCGTGAAGACCCGAGGCGGCTTCTCGTCGTGAAACATCACGTGGTGGATGACGTCCAACGGCGCCATGAGCTCCGTGTTGTAGACGCCTTCGAGCATCAGGAACGCGACGTTCGCCGGACGGAAGCTCGAGTCCCCGGGCGCCGCGGCCGACAGCGCCGCCACCAGCATCGTCTGCAGCATCGCGACCTCCACTGGCCGCTAGTATGTCACTTCGGAGCGGGGGCCGCGAGGACGTGCTCCACGACGCGCAGAAGGGCGCCGTCGCTGTACTCCGGAACGCGGCGGCCGTTCACGAAGAAGGTAGGCGTCCCGGTGACGCCGAGGCTTCGCGCGAGAGCGATGTCTTCTTTTACCTTCAGAAGGGTCCCGGGGGCGGCCATACATCGATTGAGATCGTCCAATTCGAGCGAGAGCTCGATTGAGATTCGCCCGAGGGCGTCCTCCGAGAGCTCCGTCTCCCGGAAGAGCGCGTCGTGCGCCTGCCAGAAGAGCCCGGCATCCGACAGTCCCGCGCAGCGCGCGAGAAGAGCGGCCTTGCAGGCGAATGGATGAAGCTGCTGCTGCAGCTCCTCGTGGCACGCGGTATCGATGGGAAAGTTCTTGAAGACCAGGCGAACGTCGTCCGGATGGTTCGCGAGAACCTCCTTGGCCGCCTCCGCGCCCTTGCGGCAGAACGGGCACTCGAAGTCGCTGAACTCCACCACAGTCACGGCGGCGCCTTCGGGGCCGAGGCTGAAATCACCGGATGAGACTTCGATCGCTCGCTGCGGCATTTGCTCGAAGTTCGCGATTTCGGTCGCGGCGACGTCCTCGGGCGGCGGCGGCGGCGGCAGATCCGAGGGCGCGTCGCGCGGCATGTAGCGCCAAACGAGGGCGAGGATCAGGAGGAGCACGAGTCCAGCGAACGGGAGCATCGAGAGGAAGAACGGCTCGTCTGAGCTTTTCTCGGGAGAGGTTTTTTCCGGGGAGGGCTTTTCTTGCGTCACGGAATCAGTATGCCATTCGGGGGCGGAGTTGACATCCCGGGCGTTCCCGACTTAAACCCCGGGTATGACGTTTCCTTTTTTCACTCTGAGTCTTCTGCTGGCCGAGCTCTACGTGATCGAGCCGTCGCGGGTGTTCGACGGCGAGAACCTCCACTCCGGATGGCGGGTCGTCGTTCGGGGAGAGAGAATCGAGGCTGCGGGTCCCGCGAGCGCCGTCGTCGCGCCGCCCGGCGCCGAGCGCCTTGAGCTCCGGGACAAGACGCTCCTCCCCGGCCTCATCGAGGCGCACTCGCACGTCCTTCTTCACCCGTACGACGAGGCCTCGTGGAACGACCAGGTCCTGAAAGAGCCGCGGTCGCTCCGCGTGGCCCGGGCGACGAACCACTTGCGGGATACGCTTCTCGCCGGCTTCACCACCATCCGCGATCTCGGCACGGAAGGCGCCGCCTACGACGACGTCGGGCTCAAGCAGGCGGTCGAGCAGGGAATCCTCATCGGCCCGAGAATGATCGTCACGACCCGGGCGATCGTCGCGACCGGAAGCTACGGACCCAAGGGATTCGATCCCGAGTGGGACGTTCCGCTCGGAGCCGAGCCCGCGGATTCCGACGACGTCGTGCGCGTGGTGCGCGATCAGATCGGAAAGGGCGCGGACTGGATCAAGGTCTACGCCGACTACCGCTGGGGGGCGAACGGGGAATCCCGGCCGACGTTCTCGGTCGAAGAGCTCACTCGGATCGTGGAGACAGCGAAATCGAGCGGCCGTGCGGTGGTTGCCCACGCCGGGACCGCGGAGGGGATGAGACGGGCGGTCGAGGCGGGGATCGAAACCATCGAGCACGGATACGGAGGAACGCGAGAGGTCTTCCGCCTCATGGCCGAGCGCGGGGTCGCCCTCTGTCCGACCCTCGCCGCGACCGACGCGACCTCCCGCTATGCCGGCTGGAAGAAGGGGGTGGATCCCGACCCTCCGCGGATCGCCGAGGCGAAGGCCTCCTTCCGGGCGGCGCTCGACGCGGGAGTCGTCATCTGCAACGGGAGCGACGTTGGTGTCTTTCCGCACGGCGACAACGCCCGGGAGCTCGAGCTCATGGTGGACTACGGGATGACGCCGGCTTCCGCGCTGAAAGCCGCGACCTCGGTCAACGCGCGCGTTCTCCACCTGGAGGACCAGCTCGGGAGCGTGCGCTCCGGTCTTCTCGCCGACTTGATCGCCGTCGAGGGCGATCCCACGAAAGACATCTCGAGCCTGAGGAAGACCGTACTCGTGATGAAGGGCGGGAAGATTTATCGCCCGATCCGCTAGGGCCAACGCGCCGCGGCTACCTCTTCAATCCTCATCATTTCTTCAGAACCGCTCGCTAAGGTCGTTCTGGGAGATGAAGAGCTCCCTTTGACGAGGAGGCATTTCATGAACCGACGAGCTCTCTTGATTCCTGTCATGGTTGCGACAGGTTCGTTCTTCGGGGCTGCCGCATCCCCGGACGGCGAGCTCGAGATTCCGTTCAGCAAAACGAAGATCCTCATCGAGTTCAACGCCAGCGCGCAAGACGTGGGAATCCAGGTCCTGCTCGATGGCGAGCCCTGGAAGAAACTCACGGCGTTCAATCCCGGTAAGCGCAAGATCCTGGACGTTACGGGCAGCAGGAGCTTGGCGCAGCAGGGCCTGACCGAGTTTTTCTTCGAGAGCTCCGAACCATCGCTCGCCGACGTGCCCCTGAACGAGTTTCTGGCCCGTTTCCCCAGGGGGAAATACCGGTTCGAAGGAGAGACCGTTGACGGAATCGAGCTTCAGGGCACGGCGGTGCTGAATCATAGGATTCCGGCGGGACCGGAGATCGTCTCTCCGGTCTCGCCCAACGACGATCCGCCCGTCGTGGACCCGAACAACTTTGTTGTCGAATGGGAGCCGGTGACCGAGACCATTACCGGCTCGCCCAATCTCGAGATTACCGGTTATCAGGTCATCGTGGAGCAGGTGGATCCTCCCCGGATCTTCAGCATCGATCTTCCAGGGACGGCTACGAGCGTGATTGTTCCCGCGGGCTTCCTCGTTCAGCCGGACACGCTGCACAAATTCGAAGTGCTGGCGATCGAAAAAAGCGGGAATCAGACGATCACCGAGGGGGAGTTCGTAACGCTGCCCTGAAAGTCATTCGTCCGTCGAGACGAACGGGATGTGGAAGTAAATCTCGCGATCTTCGAGGGGTGCGGCACGCGCCCCTCGAAGCTCCGCGAAGACGAAGAGCGCTTTCCGGATCTCGCTCGGGATCATCCAGGACGAGGGCCGCTCGAGCTCGCGCTTCAGGAGGTCCTCGGAACGCCCGGTGAAATGGAAACGGAGGGCGTCGAAGATACGGCCGCGAAGCGCGGGCTGGGACTCGCTCTCGGCGAGCGCCGCAAGGAGCGTTCCCGATGACTCGACCTTGATCGCCTTCAAGACCGAGAGCGCGAATCTCCGGAAGCGCGGCGAGCTTTCCGCATAGCGGACGCGGATGGCGGAGACGATCGAGGCCGACCCCATGCGCGCGAGCGCCTCGGCCGCGGCGCGCGCGACCGCGTCCTCTGGCGATCCCAGCAGCTCGACGAGGGGTTCCCCGAGCTCCGGGAGGTTCATCGCCCCGGGAAGCTCCACGAGCGCCCATCGCAAGTAGCCCGGGCTCTCCTCGAGGGCCAGGACCTTCGCCGCCACGTTCTCGCGGCGCTCAAGGGCCGAAAGCGCCTCGAGCAGATCGTCGATTTCGTCGCGCTCACCGGGCTCGACGGCGCGAGAGTCGAGCTTCCGGCATAGCCCATCGAGACGTCGCCAGAGCTCGGTCGTGGTCTCCCGATGAAAATACGTCCGGCGCTCCAGCCTCGTGATCGCGCGTCGTGAGAGAACACTCCTCAAGAGATCTTCCCGGCCCCTCACGAGCGAGAGCGGCGCTATGGACACCCATTGCTCGACGAACGGCGGCCGGCTCTCGGTGAGCACCCGGAGGGCTTCGAGAAGGCTTCGGGACGAGAGCGGAAACCGGCAGCCGAAGCTCAAGAGGTTGAGGCTCGCCTCCTCGCCGTAGCGGCGGCAAGCCTCGAGGACGAGAGGCGCGAGCTCTTCCTCGGCGGACCAGGATTCGTAGAAATGGAATCCCACGCTGTCCCGCACCATGGAGCTCTCATGGAGCAGGAACGGCTCGAGCCAGGCAAGGGGGGGCATATGGGGTCTCCTTCCGTTCGGCCTCTGCCTAGGAAGACGAGATCGCGGTGACCATACCGCCCTCGCCCGCCCGCCCTGTACTACTGAGTCCCACCTTCTTGCTTTTTGGGCAAGAAAATCTTCACCACAGAGGCGCAGAGTTCACGGAGATTCCTATCTCAGTTCGCGTTTTCGGAAATCGGAGCCCTACGGGG
>Ga0184637_10000386_pt1 | contig 32876 bp, 33 predicted proteins | sample PLM3_127_b2_FD_133143 | JGI IMG/M metagenome (GOLD analysis project Ga0184637, IMG submission 133143) | Groundwater sediment microbial communities from an aquifer in East River, Colorado, USA - PLM3_127_b2 | ecosystem: Environmental > Terrestrial > Soil > Riparian zone | place: USA: East River... | reverse complement strand
TCGTGATCACGAACTGGGTGTTGAGGTACATCCAGTTGGCGGCGTCGATCAGCCATACGTGGCTGAGCAGGGCCTGCTGGAGTCCTGGCTCGAAGAAGGCTCCGAGCGAGCGCTCCAGGTCGATCACGCGCTCGCCGTTTGCCAGCGCCAGGTCGACCTTGCCGTCGGCGATGCCGCGCACGATCTGGTAGCCCTGGTAGGCGAGAACGAAGAGGGCGAACTGCTTCAGCAGATCTACCCAGCCTCTGGGCAGCAGGCGGCCGATGGATGCGAGCGGGCGGAGCACGGGAATGTTGCGGGATTGTAAACGCGCAACTTCGGCGCTCCTTACCGTCGCTAGGGGGCTTCGATGAAGCCCACCACGCGGTCGACCACGTCCGGACGGTCGATCCACGGCCAGTGGCCGGCGTCGGGGAGCTCCAGCAGCTCGGCGTTCGGAAGCCGCTCCGCGTAGAGGCGCCCGAACCGCGGCGGCAGGTAGGGGTCGCGAGCGCCCCACACGACGAGGGCCGGGGCGTGCAGATCGCCGAGCCCCGAGCCGGCCGCCGCGAGCGCCTGCTCGGGGGCGGAGCGATACAGCTCCAGGATGGCGCGTTTCGTCCCGCGGTCGAAGCTGCGCCACACCATGTCCACGAACTGCTTCGGCATCGGACGGCGATCCGCGGTGGCCTGCCGCAGGACCAGCGCCGTGGCGGGCCGCGTCGCCGTGGCGTTGACCAGCTCGCCGAGCACGCGCCTGCGCCAGAAGCGGCGCGCGACCCAGTGCCAGCGGTATCCCGGCAGCAGCGGCAGGGTGTTGATGATCACGATTCGCCTTACCCGGTCCGGGTGATGCTGGGCGGCGATCAGGCCGAGCGCGCCCCAGTCGTGGGTCACGAGGCCGTACTCGTCGAGGCCGACCGTCTCGATGAAGCGGCCGAGGAAGGACGCGAGGCCGTGCATCGACCCGTCGAAGCGGTCGGGGTCCGGCCGCTCCGACCGCCCCCACCCCGGCAGGTCGAGCGCCAAGGCGGGGCCGTTCATCCGCTCCAGAAAGGGCACCCAGTCCTCGGAATGCGACGGGTTGCCGTGCACGAACAGAACCGGGGGGCCCTCACCCGGGGTGCGGCGAACGAACACGCGAACCCCGTCGACCTCGACAGCCGTCTCCTCTATCACGGCGGCGCACCATATCCTCGGCAACCGTGCCAGCCGCGACATGGAGACGACCGGCCAAGCGGCGGGTGCGGGCGATCCGGGACCGGCTGCGCTCGCTGTACGGCCGGCCGCGGCAGCGCCCGCACCGCGAGCCGCTGGACGAGCTCGTGCGGACGATCCTGTCCCAGAACACCAGCGACACGAACCGCGACGTCGCCTTCGCGCGGCTGCGCGAGCGCTTCCCGACCTGGGCGGCGGTCCGCGACGCGCCGCTCGCCGACGTGGAGGAGGCGATCAGGCCCGGAGGGCTCGCGCCGCAGAAGGCGCCCCGGATCCAGGAGGCCCTGCGCGAGCTCGACGATGACTTGAATCTGGCGTGGCTGGAGGACGCGCCGCGCGAGGAGGCGCTCTCCTTTCTGACCTCCCTGCCCGGCGTGGGGCGAAAGACGGCGGCGTGCGTGCTGATCTTCTCCTACGGGCGCCCCGAGATCCCGGTCGACACGCACGTCCACCGCGTCGGGGGGCGGCTGGGCCTGTTCCCGGCCGACGCGTCCTTCGAGCGCGCCCACGACGAGATGCTCGCGATCACCGATCCCGAGGACGCCTACGAGCTGCACATCAACCTGATCCGCCACGGGCGCACCGTGTGCCGGCCGCGCCCGCGCTGCGAGGAGTGCGCGCTGCGCCGCATGTGCCCGTACTGGCGCGGGCGCGCCGCGAATGACCTGCGCCCGAACGCCCGTTGAGGAATAGACTCAAGTCCGGCCTGTAAGGGCCGATCATCGATATTGCATCGTTTACCCAAGCAGCCGTCCAGGAAACGGCAGGAAGGAAGGGGTTCCCTTGAAAGAGACCGATTCGAAGCGCGGGCCTCTGCACCTAGGCAGAAAGCCCGCGATCCTTCTCGCGGCGATCGCGCTTCTCGCGGTGGCGATCCCGGCCGGGGCCGACGCCAAGAAGAAGGGCAAGCAGGGTGGCCCGAAGGTCACCGTGATGACCCGCAACGTCTACCTCGGGGCCGACCTGACCCCCGCGATCGACGCGGCGGGCGTCCCAGCGGCGATCGACGCGGCGGGCGGGATCATCAACGAGCTCGACTCGACGAAGTTCGCCGATCGCGCCGTGCCGCTCGCCAAGGAGATCAAGGAGTCGAAGGCCGACCTGGTCGGGCTCCAGGAGGTGGCGCTGTGGCGCGACCAGACGCCGAGCGACTACACCGTCACACCGGCGACCAACGTGCGCTACGACTTCCTCGCCCTGCTCGAGCAGGAGCTGGCGAACGTCGGAGCCAAGTACGAGGTCATCAACGTGCAGGAGGAGTTCGACGAGGAGCTGCCCGCGGACGTCGACGGATCGGACGCCACCGGCGGCCTGTTCGGCGCGGACCTCGACGGGCGCCTCACGATGCGTGACGTGATCCTCGCCCGCCAGGGCAGCACGGTGAAGGTCGGCAAGACGGACGGGGCCCAGTTCGTGAACCAGTACGAGGCCAGCGTCGGCGGGATTCCGATCCCGGTCGAGCGCGGCTGGGTCTCGGTCGAGGCCAAGGCCAGCGACAAGAAGTTCCGCTTCGTCAACACGCACCTCGAGGCGTTCGGTGATCCGACGATCCGCGAGGCGCAGGCGAGGGAGCTGTTCGCCAAGGGCGGCCCGCTGAAGACCAGCAAGCAGGTCATCCTGGTCGGCGACATCAACTCCGGCGTCGACAAGCACAACGTCTCCGGAGCCGACCAGCTCGCCTTCCAGGCGCTGCTGGACTTCGGGATGAAGGACAGCGGCAAGGTGCACACATGCTGCTACTCGGACATATTCAACGAGAGCCAGGTGTTCGACCACACGGTCGACCACGTGCTCACCAAGCCGGGCCTGAAGACGAAGAATGCGTTCGTCACCGGGAACGACGTCGGTGAGAGGACGGCCTCCGACCTGTGGCCCTCGGACCACGGAGGTCTGGTCACGAAGCTGCAGCTCAAGAAGTAGTTCGTTAGGTGTGATGATCTGCCGGCCGGCGCTCCGCTAGGACGCCGGCCGGTAGGATCACGACGCTTTGAGCAAGCGGACCTTCGTCGTGTTCGGGATCTTCGCCGTCCTCTTCGGGCTGCTGCTGCCCTACTGGGCGATCAGCAAGGAGGGCGGCGAGGGAGCCTCGCCCGAGCGGGTCGCCGCGAGCGACGAGGAGGCGAAGGAGTTGTTCGAGACCAACTGCGGCGCCTGCCACACGCTGGAGCGCGCGGGCACCGACGGGATCGTCGGCCCGAACCTGGACGACCTGCTGGGCCAGGGCACGCCCGAGGCCAACGAGCAGCGGGTCGCGAACGCGATCCAGAACGGGATCGAGGGCCGCATGCCGGCCGGCATCCTGCGGGGCGAGGACGCCGACCTGGTCGCGAGCTTCGTCGCCCGGGTCGCCGGCCAGTAGGCAGCCAGCCGGCCCTCCCCACACGCAGCGTCACGCGCCGCCGCCCCTTGCACCCCGGGGGATATCTGCTACTCTCCGACTGAGATTTTATGCCGACACTAAAGCAAACCGGAGGAAGCAGTCGTGGCTAAGACGATCGGAATCGACCTCGGAACCACCAACTCGGCGATGGCCGTGCTGGAGGGCGGCGAGCCGAACGTGCTCGAGAACGCGGAGGGCGGGCGGACGACGCCGTCGGTCGTCGCCTTCACCGAGAGCGGCGAGCGCCTCGTCGGCACCGTCGCCAAGCGCCAGGCCGTGACCAACCCCGAGAACACGATCTTCTCGATCAAGCGGTTCATGGGCCGCAAGGAGTCGGAGGTCAAGGAGGAGGAGACGATCGTCCCGTACACGGTGATCGCCGGTCCGAACAACGACGTCCGAGTCGAGGTCCGCGGCAAGCAGTACTCGCCGCCCGAGATCTCGGCGATGATCCTCCAGAAGCTGAAGGCCGATGCCGAGCAGAAGCTCGGCGAGACGGTCGACGCCGCGGTGATCACGGTCCCCGCGTACTTCAACGACGACCAGCGGCAGGCCACCAAGGATGCCGGCAAGATCGCCGGGCTGGACGTGAAGCGGATCATCAACGAGCCGACCGCCGCTTCGCTCGCCTACGGGCTGGAGAAGGAGAAGGACCAGACGATCCTGGTCTTCGACCTCGGCGGCGGCACGTTCGACGTCTCCGTGCTCGAGATCGGCGACGGGGTGTTCGAGGTCAAGGCGACCTCGGGCGACAACCACCTCGGCGGCGACAACTGGGACAAGGCGATCGTGGAGTGGATCGTGGCCGAGTTCAAGAAGGACCAGGGCGTCGACCTGTCCACGGACAAGAACTCGCTGCAGCGCCTCTACGAGGCGGCGGAGAAGGCGAAGATCGAGCTCTCCACCACGCAGGAGACGCAGATCAACCTGCCCTTCATCACCGCCACCGAAGCGGGCCCCAAGCACCTCGACATGAAGCTGACCCGCGCGAAGCTGGGCGAGCTGACCGCCGACCTGCTCGACCGCGTCGTCGAGCCGGTCAAGCAGGCCCTGTCCGACTCGGGCGCCGACATCGACCACGTGGTCCTGGTGGGCGGCATGACCCGGATGCCCGCGGTGCAGGACAAGGTCAAGGAGCTGACCGGGAAGGACCCGCACCAGGGCGTCAATCCCGACGAGGTCGTCGCCGTGGGCGCCGCGATCCAGGCGGGCGTGCTCGCCGGCGACGTCAAGGACGTGCTGCTGCTCGACGTCACCCCGCTGGCGCTCGGGATCGAGACCAAGGGCGGCGTGTTCACGAAGCTGATCGAGCGCAACACGACGATCCCGACCCGCAAGTCGGAGATCTTCTCGACCGCCGACGACAACCAGCCCTCGGTCGAGGTGCACGTGCTCCAGGGCGAGCGCGAGATGGCCGCCTACAACAAGAGCCTCGGCAAGTTCCAGCTCACGGGCATCCCGCCCGCGCCGCGGGGCATGCCGCAGATCGAGGTCACGTTCGACATCGACGCGGACGGGATCCTCCACGTCACGGCCAAGGACCTCGGCACGGGCAAGGAGCAGGCGATCGAGATCAAGGGCGGCTCGGGCCTCGGCGAGGAGGAGGTCGAGCAGATGGTCAAGGACGCGGAGTCCCACGCCCAGGAGGACACGAAGCAGCGCGAGCTGGCGGAGGCCCGCAACATCGCCGAGAACGCCGCCTACCAGGCGGAGAAGCAGATCGGCGAGATGGGCGACCAGATCGACGCGGACGCCAAGTCTGAGATCGAGGCCGCGATCAAGGAGGTCAAGGACACGCTCACCTCGGAGAACGCCGAGGAGATCAAGGCGAAGACCGACGCCCTGCAGCAGGCCTTCCACAAGGTCTCGGAGCAGATCTACCAGTCCGCTCAGCAGCAGGCGGCGGCCTCCGGCGGGGACGGCGCCGACGCCGACGGCGCCGACTCCGACGAGGAGGAGGTCGTGGACGCCGAGGTCGTCGACGAGGATCGCTCCCCGTAACGCCGGGAGGTCGCGGTGACACCGAAGAGGCGAGCGGGTGAGCCGGAGGTCCCGGCCCGTGCGGCCGGAGCCCCCGAGGCCCCTACCGGCCCCGCAGGCGCGCCCAAGGAGCCACGCGAAGCTCGCCCCGCAACAGACCCGGCCGAACCGGAGGCGACAGCCGAGGATTCGGCCGGAAATGATGCGGAACGTGTCGAGCGGGACATCGACGAGCTGCTGAGCGAGGCGCGACAGGAGCGCGACGAGTACCTCGAGCTCGCGCAACGCACCCGCGCCGACTTCGAGAACTACCGTCGCCGCGCCGCCCAGGAGGCCGCCGACGCCGAGCGCCGGGCGAAGAGCGCGCTGGCGCGCGAGCTGGTGCCCGGCCTCGACAACCTCGAGCGTGCCCTGCGCGCCGCCGGCATCGACCCGGACAGCGATCATCGTCCCGCCGCCAACCCGGCCGAAGCGGAGGCGACAGCGGAGGACTCGGCCGGCAATGATTCTGGCCTTGGGCAGGGCGTGCTGCTCTCCTACCGGGAGCTGCGCTCGACGCTCGAGGGGGCGGGCGTCGAGGCCTACGACCCGACCGGGGAGGAGTTCGATCCGACCTGGCACGAGGCGCTCTCGACGCGCGACGAAGCGGGCACGGACGCCGGCATCGTGCTGGAGACGGTCGAGAAGGGCTACCGCCTCGACGGACAGGTGCTGCGCCCGGCGAAGGTCGTCGTGAGCGAGTAGGGGGCGGCGATGGCACGCGACCACTACCAGGTGCTCGGGGTCTCGAAGCGGGCCTCCGAGGACGAGATCAAGAAGGCGTACCGCAAGCTGGCCCGCCAGTACCACCCGGATCGCAATCAAGGTGATCCGGAAGCGGAGGAGCGCTTCAAGCAGGTCCAGGAGGCCTACGACACCCTCTCCGACCCCGAGAAGCGAAAGCGGTACGACGCCGGCGGAGCTTTCGCCGGGTTCGGCGGCCGCAGCCCGTTCGGAGGCGGCGGCCCCGGCGCAGGCGGCTTTGCATCCGACCTCGGGGACATCTTCTCCAGCGTGTTCAGCCGCGGCGGCCGCGAGGCGACCCCGCAGCCCGGCCGCGGCACCGACCTCGAGACCGAGGTGCATCTGTCGTTCGAGCAGGCGATGGAGGGCGCGCAGGTCTCGGTCACGGTCCCGAAGGCTTCGACCTGCAAGATCTGCGGCGGCACGGGCGCCAATCCGGGCACGTCGCCGAAGGTGTGCCCGCAGTGCGGGGGACGGGGAATCGACTCCCAGAGCCAGGGGCCGTTCTCGATCAGCCAGCCCTGCTCGCGCTGCGGCGGGTCGGGCCAGATCATCGAGAGCCCGTGCCGGAGCTGCGGGGGCTCTGGTCTGACCGAGCAGCGCAAGCGCTACCGGGTCAACATCCCGCCCGGCGTGGGCGACAGCACCCGGATCCGCCTCGCGGGCAAGGGAGAGGACGGTCCGCGCGGCGGGCTCCCGGGGGACCTGTACGTCGTCACCCGCGTCGCGCCGTCGCCGGTGTTCAAGCAGCGCCGGGACGGCAACATCGAGGTGGTCGTGCCGATCACGATCACCGAAGCGGTCCAGGGCGGGACCATCGAGGTGCCGACACTGAGGGGAACGAAGCGGATCCGCGTCCCAGCCGGCACGAAGCACGGCGCGGTGCAACGGCTTCGCGGAGAAGGCCCACCGGAGCCCGGCGGGAGCGGGCGGCGCGACATCCTGTACCGCTTCGAGATCGAGGTCCCGCGCGACCTGACCAGCGAGCAGAAGCGGGCGCTGGAGCAGCTCGCAGACTCGCTCAACGACCACAACCCTCGCGAGAGCCTGCTCCGCGCCGCGCGGCGATCGCCCGCCACCGATCAGTCCGGCCGGACGGGCAAGGTGGGTGCCCAATGAGCCCCCGGCGGCCGAAGAAGGACCCCAGGCCTCGCAACGCGGGCGCGGAGGGGGGGCGGGCACGCGGTCCCCAGGACGGCTCGGAACGGATCGATTCGAGGCGGGGCGTGTTCATGATCTCCGTCGCGGCCGAGCTCGCCGAGATGCATCCGCAGACGCTGCGCATGTACGAGACGCGCGGGCTGATCACGCCGCAGCGCTCAGCGGGCAAGACCAGGCTCTATTCGCACGCCGACGTCGAGCGGCTGCGCAGGATCCAGCAGATGACCGAGGACGGCCTGAACCTCGCCGGGGTCGAGACCGTGCTCGAGATGCAGCGGCAGCTCGACCGGCTGCGCGGGGAGCTGGCCCGGATGCGGCGGCGCGCGGCCGAGGCGGAGAAGCAGATGCTGGAGGAGATCGAGCGCGTGCGCCGCTCGCTGCGAGCCGACCTCGTCCCCTACGGCGCCTACGAGCCCGGCGAGCTGATCCCCGCGAAGCAGGCGGGGAAGGCCGTCAAGATCCCGGTCGAGCGCTCGAAGCGCTCCCGCTCGGCGCGCGGCGACGAGGCCTAGTTACCGGCCTGACCCCAGCCGCCACAAGGCGCGCGGCGATTCCCCGCACGGTTTCGGTCCCGTATTCGTGCGAGGGCAGCGCGTCCGTGAGCACGACGATCGCCAGCTTGCGGCCGCCGCCGCGCAGCAGCGCGGCCTGGTGCACGAGCTGGCCGCTCGCCGACTCGCGCCAACCTCCCTTGAACCAGGTGCTCCAGTCGTCGCCCGCGGCCGCCGGGATCCCCCACCGCTGCTCGGGGACGACGCTCGCCAGCAGGCGCATCGCAAAGTCACGGTGGCGTGGGCCGAGCGACCTGTGCTCGAGCCTCCACATGAACCAGGCCATGTCGCGGGCGGTGATCGAGGCCTCCGACCAGTAGCCGGCCGGCACGAAGTCCCGCATGCCGGCCCTCGCCGCCACCGCCTCGAGCCCCGAGTCTCCGACCGCCGCGTAGATCGTGTCGGCGGCGTCGTTGTCGCTGTACGTGATCATCGCCCTCAGCCGGGTCCGCGTCGCCGCGTCAAGCGGCGCCTCCCGAGCGCGGTCGAGATAGGCGGCGAGCAGCAGGGCCTTGGTCACGCTCGCCGACTGGAACGGGACGGTGGCGCGAAACCCGTGCAGGCGACCGTGGGAGTCGACTACCGCGAACGCGACGCTTTCGCCGCGCGTCGCGGCGAACTCCGCCGCGCGACGCACGTCAACGGGTCGCGGAAGCCGATCGAGCGGCTGCGCGGCCGACTCGCCCCGGCCGTCCGCCGGCCGGCCACGCTCACCGGACTCGTACTCACCACAGCCGACGAGAAGCTGCGTGCTCGCTAGCGAAACGAGCATCGCGATCAGCGGTAAGTGGCGGGTCCGGCAACGTGGGCACTCAGGCCGGCTCATAGATCTCGAGCCCGGTGTGCTCGGCGATGAAGTCGAAGTCGGCATCGCTGTGCAGCAACGGGACGCCGTGGCGAATCGCGACGGCGGCAATTAGGCAGTCGAGTTGGCCGCGAAACATCCGGCCAGCTCGACGGCAGGCCCGGTATATGGCGGCCGCCGCGTCGAAATCGAGTGGGCCGCTCACGTCGAGGACCGCGGTGCCGAGCAGAACCGTCCGCAGCCGCATCGCCTCGCGTTCGTTCCGAGCGCCAGCGAGGACCTCCATGGCCACCGGAGGGGTCGCGCAGAGATTCGGCCACAGCTCCTTCATCGCCCGATGAGCGGAGCTGCCGGTCATGCGCAGGTACTCGACCCACGCGGACGTGTCAGCGAGGATCAATCCGCCCGGCGGCGATTCGCCCGCTCGGCTTCGCGATCCTGTTCCTCGATCCACTTCTCCACCGAGGGGTCCGTGCGCCTCATCTCGTCCAGGTCCCCTTCCCAGCCGATGCCCTCAAGCGCGAGGAACTCCTCGCGCGTGGCGGGCCGGACATACAGGGTGCGAAGTCCAGCGTCCACTGCCTCGCGCTTCGTCTTGAAACCGCGCTGGCGCATCACCGTATCGATCAGCTCGTCGTCGATCTCGATGTTCGTTCGGGACATCGCAAGCGATCGTAGCAGCCGATACACCATCGATGTGTAACGATTGTGTAACAGATCCGGGGTGCCGAGCAGGCGCCCGTCCACGCACACAAATCTAAGTCGAAGAGACGTAGATTTCTCCAGGATTCCTGGTAGGCTTGGGGCACAGAATGCAACCCGATCGCTTCACGATCAAAGCCCAGGAGGCCGTCGCCGCCGCGCAGCGGCTGGCCTCCGACGCGCGCAACACGGAGATCGCCCCCGCGCATCTCCTCCTCGCCTTGCTCGAGCAGGCCGACGGGCTCGTCGTGCCGGTGCTCCACAAGCTGGGCGCGGACGTCGACGCGATCATCGTCCGCACGCGCGGCGCCGTCGACGAGCTTCCGAAGCTGAGCGGCGACGCCGAGCCGGACGTGCGGCCCGCGTCCGAGCTCGTTCGCGTGCTCCAGCGGGCCGAGAAGGAGATGGCCGCGCTCGGCGACGAGTACATCTCCACAGAGCATTCCCTGCTCGCGCTCGCCGACAAGAAGTCGGCGGTCGCCGACATCCTGCCCAGCCGCGACAAGCTTCTGAAGGCCGTCTCCGAGGTCCGCGGGCCGCACAGGGTCACCTCCCCGAACCCCGAGGACACGATGCAGGCGCTGGAGAAGTTCGGCCGCGACCTCACGGCCGAGGCCCGGGAAGGCAAGCTCGACCCGGTGATCGGCCGCGACGAGGAGATCCGCCGCGTGATCCAGGTGCTGTCGCGGCGGACCAAGAACAACCCAGTGCTGATCGGCGACCCCGGCGTCGGCAAGACGGCGATCGTCGAGGGCCTGGCGCAGCGGATCACGTCCGGCGACGTGCCGGAGTCGCTGCGCGACCGGCGCGTGATCGCGCTCGACATCGGCGCCCTGCTCGCGGGCTCCAAGTACCGCGGCGAGTTCGAGGAGCGGCTCAAGGCCGTGCTGAAGGAGGTCCAGGCCGCGGAGGGCCAGATCGTCCTGTTCATGGACGAGCTGCACACGATCGTCGGTGCCGGCGCCGCCGAGGGCGCCGTGGACGCGGCCAACCTGCTGAAGCCGATGCTGGGCCGCGGCGATCTGCGGGCGGTCGGCGCGACGACGCTCGACGAGTACCGCAAGCACATCGAGAAGGACGCCGCGCTGGAGCGCCGCTTCCAGCCGGTGATGATCTCCGAGCCCGACGTGAACGACACGATCGCGATCCTGCGCGGGCTGAAGGAGCGCTACGAGGTCCACCACGGGGTGCGGATCTCCGACGCCGCGATCATCGCCGCCGCGACCCTGTCCGCGCGCTACATCTCCGACCGCTTCCTCCCGGACAAGGCGATCGACCTGATCGACGAGTCCGCCTCGCGGCTGAAGATCGAGATCGACTCGGTGCCGGTCGAGATCGACGAGGTCGAGCGCCGCATCCAGCAGCTCGAGATCGAGCGCCAGGCGCTCTCCAAGGAGAAGGACGAGGCGTCCAAGGATCGCCTCGAGGCGATCGAGTCCGAGCTTGCCGAGCTTCAGGAGCGGGCCTCCGAGATGAAGGCCCGGTGGCAGACCGAGAAGGACGCGATCGAGGCGATCAAGCAGGCGAAGGCGGAGCTCGAGGAGGCGAACCGCGAGCTGGAGCGCGCCGAGCGCGATGCCGACCTGGAGCGCGCCGCTGAGCTGCGCTACGGACGCATCCCCGAGCTGGCCAACGCGATGCAGGACCAGGAGGCGCGGCTCGCCGAGCTTCACCGCGACGGCGGCTCGATGCTGACCGAGGAGGTGACGGAGGAGGACGTCGCCCAGGTCGTCTCCAAGTGGACCGGAATCCCCGTCTCCCGCCTCATGGAGGGCGAGGTCGAGAAGCTGATCCACATGGAGCAGCGCCTGCACGAGCGCATCGTCGGCCAGGACGAGGCGGTCGAGGCGGTCTCCAACGCGCTGCGCCGCTCGCGCGCCGGCCTCGCCGACCCCCACCGCCCGATTGGCTCGTTCCTCTTCCTCGGCCCGACCGGGGTCGGCAAGACCGAGCTGGCCCGGGCGCTGGCCGAGTTCATGTTCGACTCCGAGCAGGCGATGGTTCGGATCGACATGTCCGAGTACATGGAGAAGCACACCGTCGCGCGGCTGATCGGCGCCCCGCCGGGCTACGTCGGCTACGACGAGGGGGGCCAGCTCACCGAGGCCGTCCGCCGCCGGCCCTACGCGGTGATCCTGCTCGACGAGATCGAGAAGGCACACAGCGACGTCTTCAACGTGCTGCTCCAGATCATGGACGAGGGGCGGCTCACGGACGGCCACGGGCGGACCGTCGCGTTCACGAACACGATCCTGATCATGACCTCGAACGTCGGCTCCCAGTTCATCGCCGAGCAGGCCGACGAGGAGAAGATGCGCGAGGAGATCGAGGAGGTGCTGTCGGCGACCTTCAAGCCGGAGTTCCTGAACCGGGTCGACGACACGGTGATCTTCCATCGGCTCACGCGCGAGGACCTGTCGCGGATCGTCGACCTGCAGGTTGCCCAGCTGACGGACCGCGTGCGCGAGAAGGGAATCGAGGTCGAGCTCACCGACGACGCCCGCGAGCTGCTCGGCAACCTCGGCTACGACCCCACTTACGGCGCCCGCCCGCTGAAGCGCGTGATCCAGAAGCAGCTTGTCGACAAGCTGGCGCTCCGCATGCTCGAGGGCGAGTTCAGCGAGGGCGACGTGGTTCGCGTTGACGCGAAGAAGGGCGAGCTGACGTTCGAGAAGGCGCCGGCGAGGGTCGCCGAGGCCGCGTGACGCCGCCCCCGGGTGCGGCTCGTCAGTGCTCCCTGATCGCCGAGCTGGCCCGGCGGCAGATCTCGTCGTCGCTTTCGCCGGCACGGGCCTTGCGGGCCTTGGCACGGTATGAGCCCGGGCGATCCTTGAGGCGCTCGCGATAGCGGCCCTCGGGGCTCGTCCTGTCGCGACCCACGGTCTTCCAGGCCCCCGAGCCCTTCCGCTGGATCTTCACCGGGACCCTCTGCGCGCAGCCGACGAAGCCGCCCTCCACCGCCTCGACTCTCCCCTTCGCGGTCAGCGAGCCGCCGCGGAGCTTCAGGGAGACGTCTCGCTCGCTGACGTTCTCGGCGTTGAACCACAGGCGGGCGGTGGAGTCCTGCTTGAAGAAGTCGAGCAGCAGGCCGGCCACCTTCGAGGCGCCGCTTGCCGAGGGGTGAGTCCCATCGCTCGCGAGCTCTGAGCACGCCCACGTCAGTCCGTCGCTTCGCGGCACGAGGCCGTCGGCCCACAGGTACGGCCCCCAGGAGAGCCACGGGGACTCGACCGGCCCGGCCTCGGGGTCCCAATTCAGCGACGGGGAGCCGGCGAGCTGGTCCTCGATCGCCCACTTGACGGCGAACCCGCTCTCGTACGCGTACGGCTCGGGGTTCAGGCTGGTGCTCGCGTAGCCGGCGTAGATCCGGCTCGAGACGTAGGCGAGGCGCAGGTTCGGGTAGCGGTCGGTGAGGGTGTGGAGGATCGCCGTCATCTCGCTCTGAAGCTGCTGCGCGTACGCCGGCCATCCGTTAGTCGGGCCCGCGTCGGCCACCTTCACCCATGCGATGGCCACCTGCTGAGGCGTGAGGCCGGCCGCCGCGAGTCGGCCGTCAAGCGTGCCCCACGCCGGGTGGCTCGGGTCCGCCCAGTCGTCCGCGGTCATCCCGCCCTGCGCGCCGTCCACCACCGCGAGCTGCGGGTCCCCGCCGGGGTCGGCGCTCGCCAGCGGCACGAAGCGCTGGAACTCCTGCGTCGTGTTCGACATCCCGACCGAGATCAGGGCGTAGCGGCCGCTCCCGTCCGGATTGCCGCTCGCGTCCAGCGGGACGATGGCGTCCGCCAGGAGCTGGCCGGGCTCCTCGTGTGAGCTGGGGCGCTCGTTCCCGCCGCCCGGGTAAAGACCGCCCTGGGCGTCCTGGTAGGAGCCCTCGCCGAGGTCGTCGATCGGGGTCAGGCCCAGCGATGTCCGTGTGCAATCGGCGGCACGGGACCGCTCCGGCAGAAGCGCGAAGGAAAGACAGCCCGCCAGCAGCGCGGCCGTCGCCAGGTAGATGGTCGTGCTCCTCGCGCTCATTCCTCTGCTCACTCAACACACATGGCTCCGCATAGATTCGCCAATCCGGCTGTTCGCGCGACTCCAACCGATGTGATGTGTTCGGGGTAGAGTGGTAAGCGCCACGATCGGTACAGGGACACGAGAGCTGCGGCGCGAGCCGGGCTTGGTTTAGCCGGCCTGGCGGCAGGCGCGGTGATGCTGGTGGCGCCCTCAACGGCGAGCGCCGTGGTGACGATCGGGAGCGATCTGGCACCGGATTCCGGTGCGTTCTTCGCTCCCTGCCCGGGGGGGAACGGATGCACGGCCACGCACACGACGCTCCCCGGCCAGCAGCTCAGCTCGCCGATTGACGGTGTCATCGTGCGCTGGCGGGCCAGGGCCAACAACACGGAGAGCACCCCGGTCCGGCTCAGGGTGATCCGCTCGGGCTCGGGCGGCGCCTTCACCGGCGTCAACAGCAGCGCCACGCAGACGATCCCCAGCACCGGGACGACGACCTTCACGTTCCCGACCCAGCAGCCGATCGCTGCCGGGGACCGGATCGCGCTCGACGCTGATTCCCCGAACGGCAACATGGGCATCGTGACCGCGGACCAGATCGGCGTGACCTACGCGCAATGGCAGCCGCCCCTCGCCGACGGCCAGACACGCGCTCCCGACAACACCGTGACCGACAGCAATGAGCTCCTCGTCAACGCCGACGTCGAGCCCGACACCGACTGCGACGGGGCGGGCGACGAGACCCAGGACGCCTCGGTCCAGGGCGGCTGCCTGCCGGCGAAGGCGGCCGACCTGACATCGAGCAAGGCGAAGGCGAAGGGCAAGAACCTGACGCTGGACTTCGCGTGCGCGGCCGGCGGCGGCGACTGCAACGACAACACGGTCGAGGTCGAGACGGCCAAGAAGGTGAGCCTGTCGGCGGCCGCGGCGGCGAAGAAGAAGAAGGTCGTGCTCACGACCGGCAGCTTCTCGATTCCGGCCGCACAAAGCCAGGAGGTGACCCTGAAGCTCACAGGCAAGGGCCGCAAGCTGCTCAAGAAGCAGGGCAAGGTGAAGACGAACGTGACGGTCTCGACCGCCACCGGGAGCACCAGCTCCGACTCGCTCAAGGTCAACGGCAAGCGCAAGAAGTAGGCGCGGGGTGCGTGCAGGGACACGGGCCTTCTCCGGTCGGGCGGGGCTCTCGCTCACGACGCTTGCGGCCGCGGCCGTGCTCCTGGTTGCCCCGTCGCGGGCGGGTGCCGTGGTGACGATCGGGAGCAACCTCGCCAGCCTGCCAAATGTGGGATTCACCGGGACCCAGACCTACTCGCAGGCGGCGCTTCCCGGACGGCAGGTCAGCTCGCCGATCGACGGGGTGATCGTTCGCTGGCGCCTCCATTCCACCCTCCCCGGGGGGACGGCGCGCCTGCGCGTGCTGCGGCCGGGGAGCGCCGCGTTCAGCGGCGCGGGAGCGAGCGCGACGGCCACCGTCTCCGGGACCGGTAGCGAGACCTTCCCCACCCGGCTCCCGGTCCGCGCCGGGGACTACATCGGCGCCAATCAGCTCACCGATTTCACGCTCGACTTCAAGGACGCCGTGACGGGTGCCTCCGTCAACACCTGGAACCCGGCTCTCGCGGATCTGGAGACGCGCGCTGCGGACGGGTCGCTCGTCGACCATGAGCTGCTGCTGAACGCCGATGTCGAGCCGGACGCGGACGCCGACGGATTCGGCGACGAGACGCAGGATGCCTGCCCCGGGCAGGCCGGCGATGCGAACGGGTGCGAGAAGGTCCCGCCCGAGACCACCCTCACCAAGGCCCCGAAGAAGAAGCTCAAGACGCGGAGGAAGACGAAGAAGGTGAAGTTCAAGTTCACCTCCTCGGAGCCGGGCTCGGACTTCCGGTGCGAGATCGACAACAAGCACGGGACCGCCTGCCACTCGCCGTACAGGCAGAGCTTCAAGCCCGGCAAGCACAGCTTCGAGGTCCAGGCGATCGACGCCGCCGACAACGCCGACCCGACGCCTGCGACGGCCAAGTTCAAGCTGAAGCGCAAGGCGAAGCGCAAGCGGTAAGGCGCCACCTGCTGTACGGCGCCATCCGCGCAGGGCGGGGATAATCCCGGACTCTCCGGAGGAACCCTGTGGCCCTGCGATCCGACACCGGTACGAACGATCCCGCGCTCGCCCCCGCCGGGGCACCCGGCGGGGCGACGCCCGCGCGGCTGCCCGGGTGGCTGCCGGCCGTCGCGCTCAGCACCGCGCTGGCGGCGGTGCTGCTGATCTGGGATCCGCAGGTTCGCGATCTCGCGGCGCAGGCGTTCAGGGTGGAGCTGTTCGAGCGCGAGGGCTTCGCGATCTGGAACGGGAGCTGGTACGAGGGCCACTACACGCTCACCTACAGCGTGCTGTTCCCTCCCCTCGCGGCGCTCCTCGGGCCCCAGCTCGTCGGCGCGCTGTCGGCGATCGCCTCCGCCTACCTGTTCGACCGCATCGTCCGCGACCACTGGGGCGAGCGCGCGCGGTGGGCGACCCTGTGGTTCGGGGCCGGCGCGGTGACAATGCTGGCCACCGGCAGGGTCACGTTCTCGCTCGGCGTGGCGTTCGGCCTCGCGGCGCTGCGGGCGCTCCAGTGCCGCCGCACGTACCCCGCTGTCGCAGCGGCGGCGGGCTGCGCGCTGTCGAGCCCGGTGGCGGCGGTGTTCCTGTCCGGGGTCGTGGGGGTCGGCGCGCTGGTGCGCCAGGGACGGGTCAACCGCGCCGCGCTTGCCGTCGGAGCCGTGGCCGCCGTCCCGATCCTGCTGCTCAACCTCGTGTTTCCGGACGAGAGCCGGCAGCCGTTCTCCTTCGCCGCGTTCTTCCCCGTCGTCCTGTTCGGAGCGGTCGTCCTGTATCTCACCCGGGGGCTCGTCGAGGAGCGCCGCTTCCGGTTCGTGGTCGTCGCGTACGTGATCGCCGCGGCGCTCGTGTGGCTGGTGCCGAACCCGCTCGGCAACAACGCCGTGCGTCTTCCCTCCCTGTTCGGCGGGCCGCTGCTGCTCGCGATCATGCTGGTTCGCCGGCCCCGCGTGCCGATGGTGGTCGCCGTGCTGATCCTCGCGAGTGCCGCCTTCTGGCAGTTCCTAGCGCCGGCGCGCGACCTCGCGCGCAGCTCGGGCGACGCCTCGACCAGGGCCGGCTATTACCACGGCCTCGAGGACTGGCTTCACGCCCACGGCGGCAAGCGTGCGCGGGTCGAGGTCCCGACGACCCTCAATACCTGGGAGGCCGCCTACCTGGCGCCCGAGTTCCAGCTCGCCCGGGGGTGGCTGGGACAGCTCGACCGCGCCCGCAACACCGTCTTCTACGAGGGACGGCTCACCCACGAGCGCTACCGGCGCTGGCTGGAGCGAAACGGCGTCCGCTACGTGGCCCTCCCCGACGCGCCGCTGCAGCAGACCGCTCGCCCGGAGCGGCGCCTGATCCGCAGCCATCCCGCGTATCTCGAGCCGCGCTGGTCTTCGCCCCACTGGCGCGTCTTCGAGGTCGCGAACCCGCGGCCGCTCGTGCGCAGCGACCACGGCGAGGCGCGGCTGCTCTCGCTGAGGCCGGAGTCGTTCACGATGCGCGTGCAGCGGCCCGGCACGTTCACGGTGCTCGCCCGGCCCTCCCCGTACTGGAAGCTGACCCGGGGCAGCGGCTGCATCGGCAAGCGCGGCAGGTGGGCCACCGTGACCGCGGCCCGGCCCGGCACGGTGCGGGCCGAGATCGGCTTCTCGATGGGCGGGGCGCTGCGCTCGGCCGCCCGGTCTGACCAGACCTGCTAGGGCCGCTCGTCGCCGCGGGGACGGGCTGGGATACTGCGGCGCGATGCGAATCGGGATCGTCTCCTGGTGGTTCAACCGCGGCCAGGCCGTCGTCGCGCGGCATCTGCGCTCCGCACTCGACGCGCTCGGGCACGAGACGTTCGTGCTCGCGCGCCCCACCCGCGGCGGCAACATCAGGCCCTCGTTCATCGACCGCACGGGTGTCTGGGACCAGCCCGGCGTGACCGAGGCCTCCGCGTACGAGATCCCCGCCCGGGAGTACGAGGACTGGGCCGAGGCGAACTCGCCCGAGGTCGCCTTCTTCGACCAGAACTACCAGTTCGAGGAGATCGCGAGCCTGCGGCAGTCCGGCGTGAAGACCGTGGGCCGCTTCGTGTGGGAGGCGTTCGCGGCCGACAACGTCGACCCCGCCAAGCGGGCCTTCGACCTCATCTACTCGCTGACCGCGTGTGAGCAGCAGCGCTACGAGCAGCTGGGAATCACCACCCCGAGGGTCCACTGGGGCTGCCACCCGGAGCTGCTCGAGATCACCCCGGAGCGCGATCCGGGAACGGTCGACGTGATCTATCCGGGCGGGTTCATGAGCAAGCGCAAGCCGTTCGAGTCGGTGCTCGAGGCGTTCTCACGCGCCCAGGATGCGCGGCTTCGGCTCACCTTCAAGGCTCAGGTGGAGAGACGCGTGAAGAAGGTCGGAAAGCTCGTGGGGCGCGACCCTCGGATCGAGGTGATCTGGGACGACCTGCCGACCCCGCGCTACCTGAAGCTGTTCGCCGACTCGGACGTGTGCCTTGCCCCGAGCCGCTGGGAGGGGCTCGGCCTGCACCTGTACGAGGCGACGGCGTTCGGAATCCCGATCATCACCAACGACAACCCGCCGATGAACGAGCTGGTCACCGACGGGGTAAACGGGCTGCTCGTCCGGGGGGTTCAGACGGGAAGCGCGAAGTCGGGGATCCCGGCCTACGAGCCGGACGTCGAGGAGCTGGCGGCGGCGATCGAGCGGCTCGCCGACGACGGGCTTCGGGCCGAACTCTCCCGCGGTGCGCTCGAGGTGCGCGAGCGCTGGAGCTGGGACCGCACCGTGCAGGGCTACGCGGAGCTGATCGACCGCGTCACCGCGCCCGCGCGCGCGGGCGCCGCGCACGCCTCCTAGTCCCTAGCCTCCGCGGACGCCCCGTTCCCCACGACCAGGTGCCGCAGCGGCCGGTCGAGGCGCCGTCTCACCTCGGCGACGTCGTCCTCCCCCTGGCCGGCGCCGGTGACGAAGATCACCTCCTGAGCGGGAAAAGCGGCAAGTGTGTCCTCGGCCGCCTGCACCGGGTCGGTGTCCCCCACCCGGCCGCTGGCCTCGACCCGCGCCGCGGCGAGGGCGGCGAGCGACACCGCCAGCCGCTCCTGCGCTCCGAGCCTGGCCTGGCGCAGGTCGGAGAGCCAGTGCGAGAGCCGGCGGTTGAGCGCCGGAGCGACGACAAGCACCTCGGTCGCGCTGCCGGGGTCGGAGCCGGTGGTCCGCGCGCCATCCGCGGCCGCGTCCGCGATCGCCTCGACCGTGCGCGGGGCGTCGGCCGCCACCGTGGCGACGACCAGCAGGTGGTAGCGCCGCTCGTCAGTCGAGGCGACCGCTATCGGCTCGTCGTACTGGGCGCGGGCGGCGACCACGAGGAGCGTCGTGGCGGCGGCGGCGCCGGCGATGAAGCCCGCCGCCGGGCCCGCGAGCAGCACCGCACCAACGATCGGCATGATCAGCGCGAGCACGATCAGGGGCAGGGTCCACGCAGGGAGCTCGACGGGGGTCAGCTTCTTCAACGGGCAGGGCGCGCCGAGCCGCTGATCAGCGGCCGTACCCACGGTGGCGCCTTCGGCATCCGACCCCTCTTGAGCCGCTCCACCTCCAGCCCCGCGACGGAGAGGGTGTCGCCCGTGGGGCGGTTCGGATGGCACCCGCCGGCGAGCCAGCCCCACGGCCCCTCCAGCCGATCCTGCCAGCGGGCGAGGCGCTGGCTGTCGGGGCTGCGCACGTGCTCGAGGTAGAGCAGCCCTCCGTCGGGGCGCAGCACTCGCTCTGCCTCCGCAACGGCTCCCTCCGGGTCCTCGACCGTGCAGAAGACCAGCGTGGAGACGACGGTGTCGAAGCTCGCGTCCTCGAACGGGAGCCGCTCGGCCGGCGTCTCGACCACCTCGACGGTGGCGGGAGCCGGCGGCTCGGCCGCGAGCCGCTTGCGCAGCCGTGCAGCCATGAACCGATCCGGCTCGGTGAGCACCAGCCCGGTGACCGAGTCCGTGTAGTGGGTCAGGTTGAGCCCGGTGCCGGCGCCGAGCTCCAGCGTCCGCCCCTTCGCATCGCGGAGCAGCTCGGCTCGCATCTCCCGCAGGCCGCCCTTCTCGCTTGCGGCCAGCATCCGATCGTAGATTGCGGCGAAGAAGCGATGCGCGGTCATGATCCGCCTCAGGACTCTAACGCCGGCCGGACTTGCGCCCGGCGCCGGAACGTGCGAGAAATGAAGCCACCCACCAAAGGAGGACAGATGGCGACGTTCATCATGCTGACCAATCTCACGTCCGACGGGGTGAAGACGTTGAAGAGCAACCCCAGCCGCGTGCAGGAGGTGAACAAGGAGGTCGAGCAGCTCGGGGTCAAGGTCGTCAACCAGTGGGCGACGCTTGGCCAGTACGACTTCATCAGCGTGGTCGAGGCGCCCGACGAGGCAACGATGGCGAAGGTCTCGGTCGAGCTGGGATCGCGCGGCACCACGAGCAACCAGACGCTGGCGGCGATCCCGGCCGAGGAGTTCGTCGGCTCGCTCTAAGCTCCCTCCGGTGAAGGTCCTGGTCGTCGGCGGGGGCGGGCGCGAGCACGCCATCGTGCGCGCGCTCGCGCGCTCGTCGCGGACCGCCGAGCTCGTGTGCTGCCCGGGGAACGCGGGCATCGCCGAGGACGCACGGCTGCTCGTCCCGGGGGCGGAGGACGTCGGGGGGATCGTCGCTGCGGCCCGCGAGGAGAGCGTGGACCTCGTGATGGTCGGCCCGGAGGCCCCGCTCGTCGCCGGCCTCGTCGACGCCCTCGAGGAGGCCGGGGTCGCGGCCTTCGGTCCCACAGCGGCCGCGGCTCGGCTCGAGGGCTCGAAGATCCACGCCAAGCAGGTGATGGCCGACGCGGGAGTGCCCACCGCCTCGCACGCCGTGCTCCGAACCCACGAGGAGGCACTCGATCACGTCTCGTGCGCTCCCTATCCCGCCGTGCTGAAGGCGGACGGGCTGGCCGCGGGCAAGGGCGTGATCATCTGCGCCACCGAGGCCGATGCCCGCGAGGCCCTCGCCGGGTTCTTCGTCGAGCGCCGCTTCGGCGACACGGAGGTGATCCTCGAGGAGCACCTCGAGGGGGAGGAGCTGTCGCTGCTGGCGCTGTGCGACGGGGAGAACGTGCTGCCGCTGGCGCCCGCGCAGGACTACAAGCGGATCGGCGACGGCGACCGCGGGCCCAACACGGGCGGGATGGGGAGCTACTCGCCGGTGCCGAGCTTCGACGCCGCCGCGGTGGAGGAGATCGCCGATCTCGTCCACCGCCCGGTCGTCGAGTCGCTCCGCCGCGGCGGAACCCCCTTTCGGGGCGTGCTCTACGCCGGCCTGATGATGACCCCGGGGGGCCCCAAGGTGCTCGAGTTCAACTGCCGCTTCGGGGATCCCGAGACCCAGGCCGTGCTGCCGCGCCTGGGCTCCGATCTCGTCGAGCTGTGCCTCGCGGCCCGCGAGCCCGGCGGGCTCGCGGGGGTCGAGGCGGAGTTCACGCCCGAGTGGGCTGTCACCGTCGTGCTCGCCTCGGCCGGCTATCCGGCATCGAGCTCGAAGGGCGACGTGATCCGGGGGCTCGAGGATGCGGCCGGGCCCGGCGTCGAGGTCCTGCACGCGGGCACGGCGCGGCGCGACGGCGAGGTCGTTACCGCGGGCGGCAGGGTCCTCAACGTGACCGGCCTCGGCCCGACCCCCGGTGCCGCCCGGGAGCGGGCCTACGATGCAGCACGGCGGATCAGCTTCGACGGAATGCAGATGCGCACCGACATCGCAGCCCGGGCCGTGGAGCGAGCGGCCGCGGGATAGGGAGGACGGATGGAGACAACGGAACCCGAGGACCTCGCGGGCGCGGAGACCGAGGTCGCGACCGCCGAGGCGATGCCCGAGGTCGAGCAGGCGTTCGAGGAGATCGAGGTCGATGCTCCCCTGGTCGGGATCATCATGGGCTCGAAGAGCGACAAGCCGAAGATGCAGCCGGCCGGCGAGGCCCTGCACGAGGCCGGGATCCGCTACGAGGTCCGCGTGATGAGCGCGCACCGCAACCCCGACCAGGTGCGCGACTACTGCGAGAACGCGCGCATGCGGAGGCTGAGGGTGATCATCGCCGGAGCGGGGATGTCCGCCGCGCTGCCCGGCTTTGCCGCCGCGCACACGGACCTGCCCGTGATCGGCGTGCCGCTCGCCGGCAAGAACCTCGGGGGCCTCGACGCGCTGCTCTCCGCCGTGCAGATGCCGCCCGGCGTCCCCGTCGGGTGCGTCGCCGTGGACGGCGCGCGCAACGCCGGCCTGCTGGCAGCCCGCATAATCAACACGACGTGATACCTCGCTACACGCGAGACGAGATCGGCGCGGTGTGGGCCCCGCGCCGCCGCATGGAGGCGTGGCTGGCGGTGGAGCTGGCCGCGACCGAGGCGTGGGCCGCCGAGGGAGTCGTGCCCCCCGAGGCCGCCGAGGCGTGTCGCGAGCGGGCCTCGTTCACGGTCGAGGCGGTGGAGGAGCGCGAGCTGACGACGGGACACGACGTGGCCGCATTCGTCGACGTGGTCGCACAGTCAATCGGCGAAGAGGGACGCTGGATCCACTACGGGCTCACCTCCTACGACGTCGTCGACACCGGCCTCGCCATCCTGCTCAGGGAGGCGGGCGTGATCATCACCTCCGGCGCGACCGACTTCCGAGACGCCCTGATCAAGCGGGCGATCGAGCATCGCGACACGCTGTGCGCCGGCCGCACCCACGGCGTCCACGCCGAGCCGACCACGTTCGGCCTGCGGCTCGCCAGCTTCGCGTTCGAGGCTGACCGCAACCTCGAGCGGCTGCGTCGCGCGTTCGAGGCTGCGGCGGTCGGCAAGCTGTCGGGCGCCGTCGGGACCTACGCCTCGGTCCCACCGGCGATCGAGGAACGGGTGATGGCCTCACTCGGGCTGAGCGCCGAGCCGGTCTCCACGCAGATCGTGTCCCGCGACCGCCACGCCGAGGTCGTGGGCGAGCTCGCTCTCGCCGCCGCCGGCCTGGAGCGCTTCGCGACAGAGGTCCGCAACCTGCAGCGGACCGAGGTGCGCGAGGTCGAGGAGCCGTTCGCCGAGGGGCAGAAGGGCTCCTCGGCGATGCCTCACAAGCGCAACCCGATCCTCTCGGAGCGGATCTGCGGCCTCGCCCGGGTGCTGCGGGGCTACGTGCAGACCGCACTCGAGAACGTGGCGCTGTGGCACGAGCGCGACATCTCGCACTCCAGCGCCGAGCGCGTGATCCTGCCCGACGCGACGATCTTGCTCGACTACATGCAGCACCTCGGCATCCGCCTGGTCGAGGGGATGTCGATCGACACCGCGCGGATGCGCGAGAACCTCGAGCTCACGCATGGCGCGCTGCACAGCCAGCGGGCGCTGACCGCCCTGGTCGAGGCGGGGATGGAGCGCGACGAGGCCTACCGCCTCGTGCAGCAGTCGGCCCAGCGCGCATGGGACGAGGGCACCGCGTTCCGCAAGCTGATCGGAGAGGCCGCGCCGGACCTCGACCTCGACGCGGTGCTCGACCACGACGCCTACCTGCGCCACCTGCCCGAGGTGTTCGCGCGGCTCGAGGCGCTACGGGGCTAGCGAGGCGGCGGCGTCAGCCGGGAAGCGGCTCCTGCTCACGCCCTACGGGCTGGTACGCCTCGGCGGGCTCGAGCATCCCCTTGATCTGCTCGCGCAGCTCGGGCGTGTCCTGGTGCCCGTGGACCGACACCGCATGCTCCGCGGCGGTCTGGATCAACTCGCTCTCCTCGCCGATGATCACCAGCGTGCACTTCGTCTCGCTCGGGAACCGGCGGCAGTCCGACATCATCCGCCCCATTCGCTCATCCCCTTCCTCAGGTGATACAGGGCTTGCTGGACCACGTCTTACACCCGCACGCGCTGGGAGTCAAGCGGCGGAGCCGCCACCCGCTCCGGCGCGCGACGCTGCTCGAGGATCGCCGGCGTGCCGTGGCGCGGCGACAGCGTCACGTTGCGATGCCCGAACGGCTCCGGGCGGTCGGTGGCGGGGCGCAGGACCGTCCGGCGCAGGACCGTCCGCAGCGCGACCTTCATCTCGAAGCTGGCGAAGGCGGCGCCGAGGCAGCGTCGCGTGCCGCCACCGAACGGGATCCAGCTGTAGGTGTCGGGTCCTCCGTCGAGGAAGCGCTCGGGACGGAACTCGTACGGCTCCGGGTACAGGTCCGCCCGCGTGTGGACCAGGTAGATGGACGGCATCACGGCCGTCTCGGAGGGAAGCTCGAAGCCGCCCAGCTTCGCCTTGGAGGTGATCAGCCGCCCGACGCTCGGGACCACGGGCCGGACGCGCAGCGTCTCGGTCGCGACCGCATCGAGGTAGCCGTCGCGCCCCTCGGCGAGCTCGGCGCGCAGCCGCTCAAGCGCCTCGGGGTTGCGGAACAGCAGGTCGAACGCCCACGCCAGCGCCGTCGCCGTGGTCTCGTGCCCGGCGAGCAGCAGGGTCATGAGCTGGTCGCGGACCTCGGAGTCGCTCATCGGCTCGCCGTCCTCGAATCGCGCCGCGACCAGGGACGAGAGGATGTCGTCGCGCTGCTCGACCTCGGGGTCGGCGCGGCGCTCCGCGATCTGCTCGAACAGGACCGCGTCCGTGTCGTCGAGTAGGCGCTGGAGGCGACCGTACGGCCCGAATCGGCCGAGGCGGCGAAGCATCAGCCCGATCACCTGCGCCCTCGGCGAGCTGGTCTGATTCAGGAGCGTGACCAGCAGCTCCCTCAGCCGCTCGCGCCGGGCGGGATCGTCGATCCCGAACACGGCGCGCAGGATCACCTCGAGGGTGATCGACTGCATGCGCGGGTGGAGCGCAAAGCGCTCGCGCAGCGGCCACGAGTCGACCTCGCGGTCGGTGACCCCCTCGATCACCGTCTCGTAGGCGCGCATCCGCTCGCCGTGGAAGGGCGGCAGCATCAGCTTGCGGCTGCGCAGGTGCTGGTCGCCCTCGAGCAGTAGCAGCGAGCGGGGTCCGAGAACCGGCTCGAGCAGGACGGTCCGCCCCTCCGGAAGCCGGTTGTCGCGATCGCCGGAGAACAGCCGCTTGATCGACTGAGGGTCCGACAGGAAGACCAGCTCCCCGACGCGCGCCATGCGCAGGGTAAAGGTCTCGCCGAACCGCTCCCGGCAGTCCTCCATCAGCTTGACCGGCGAGCGCATCCAGCGGGCCGTCTGCGCCGCGACGGGGGCGGATGGTCCAGGGGGGAGGCCCATGCCTGAAATCTACTCCCGGGCGAGCGGCGCGGGCGTCATCGCGTGCGTGCGAACCGCTCCACGGTGGCGAGCAGCTCCTCGACCTTCTGGTCGGCCTCGGAGCCGCCACCCCTCAGCGCGTCCCGGACGCAGTGCGAGGTGTGGTCCTCGAGCAGCTTCATCGCCACGCCGTCGAGCGCCCTGGTGATCGCCGCGATCTGGGTGATCACGTCGATGCAGTAGGCCTCGGACTCGACCATCCCGCGAACGCCGCGCACCTGACCCTCGACCCGGGCGAGGCGCTTCGTGAGCGCCGCCTTGTCCTTGAGATAGCCGCGTCGCGGCCCCTCGGGGCTGCCGTTCTCCGCCATACCGGCCCTCAGTATACGGGAGGGGGGTATCGATTCCCCTCTGTTCGGCTAATCGCCGCCGGCCTCGACAAACCCCCGCAGCGCCTGCCTGGCGGAGCCGACCAGCGGCCCGCCGTGTGCGAACAGGATCGCGTCGAACTCCCGGTCGAGCAGCTTTTCGTACGCGCTCCGCAGGCCGCGCTTGACTCCCTCCGGGTCGTCCCCGAGGAGCTGGTCGGGGACGAACCGCAGGCCGTCGTAGCTGATCACGCCGTCGGCGACCGCCAGCACGCCGTCGCCGACCTCGACGTGAAGCGCGGTCTCGTCCGGGCAGATCGCCCCGACCTCGAGCGCCGTGACCCCCGGCGCGACCTCGTCCCCGAATGAGAAGCCCTCCACCTGCGGACCGTCCTCGAACTCGTGCAGGCCCGACTCGTGGCACAGGACCGGGCATCCGAGCTCCTCCCGGAACCGGTCGCTGCCGCGGTAGTGGTGGCGGTTGGTGAGAACAATGCGCTCGGGCGGCGTTCGCCGGCCAAACCACGCGGCCCCCTCCTCGGGCTCCATCGGGTCGATCAGCGCGCGCGCCTGCTCGAGGTAGTAGGAGCTCACGTCCATGCGGATGCTCGGATGCAGGGCGGTCCAGTGGAGGACGCCCGGCAGGATCTCCGCAATCTGCGCCATGATCGGATCAGCCTATCCGCAGGCGACGCGCCCGTTGTTAGCCTCGTCTCGATGACGACGGCACTGGCCGGGCTGAAGCTCCACTCCAGCGGCAAGGTGCGGGAGATGTACGAGCTGGACGGCGACCTGCTGATGGTCGCCTCCGACCGCATCTCGGCCTACGACGTGGTGATGCCGAACCCGATCCCCGACAAGGGCCGGGTGCTGACCCAGATGTCGGTGTTCTGGTTCGAGACCACGGGCGACATCGTCCCCAACCACTACGTCTCCGACGACGTCCCCCCGGAGGCCGCCGGGCGCGGTATCCGCGTGCGGCGGCTCGACATGTATCCCGTCGAGTGCGTGGTGCGCGGGTACCTCTCAGGCTCGGGGTGGCGCGAGTACCGCGAGTCCGGGTCGGTGTGCGGGATCGAGCTGCCGGGCGGGCTGCGCGAGTCGGAGCGGCTCCCCGAGCCGATCTTCACCCCCGCGACGAAGGCCGAGCTGGGCGCGCACGACGAGAACATCGACTTCGAGCGCGCCTGCGAGATCGTCGGCTCGAGGCCGCTGATGCAGGAGCTGCGGCGGATCTCGATCGAGCTCTACGACCGCGCCTCCGCCCATGCCGCGGACCGGGGGATCATCCTCGCCGACACCAAGTTCGAGCTCGGCGCATCGCCCGGGGCCGAGGTCGTGCTCGGGGACGAGGTCCTGACACCCGACTCGTCGCGCTTCTGGCCCGCGGACGAGTACGAGCCGGGGCGACCCCAGCACTCCTTCGACAAGCAGTACGTCCGCGACTGGCTCGATGAGGCCGGTTGGGACCACAGCCCCCCGGCGCCGGAGCTCCCCGAGGACGTGGTCGCCAGCACCCGGGCGAGATACATAGAGGCGTACGAGCGGATCACCGGCCGCACGCTCGAGGACGCGCCCTCCCCGGGTGCCTGAAGGCCGCGGCGCTACGCTGGCCCGGTGAAGGCACGAGTCCTGATCCGGCCCAAGGAGGGGATCCTCGACCCCCAGGGCAAGGCGGTCGAGCGGGCGCTCCCCGCGCTCGGCTTCGACGGGGTCTCTCACGTTCGGGTGGGCCGGCTCGTCGAGCTCGAGGCCGAGAGCACCGACGACCTGCCGGACCTGTGCGAGAAGCTGCTCGCCAACCCCCTGATCGAGGATTACGAGATCGAGGTGGACGAGAAGAAGTGACCTTCGGAGTGATTCAGTTCCCCGGGTCCTGCGACGACCGCGACGCGCTCGCCGGCTCGGGCCGCCTCGGCGACGCCCGCCTGCTGTGGCACGAGGAGACCGACCTCGGCGGGGTCAACGCCGTGATCGTCCCCGGCGGCTTCTCGTACGGCGACTACCTGCGCGCCGGAGCGATCGCCCGCTTCTCCCCGGTGATGGAGGCGGTGGCGGAGCTCGCGGCCGCGGGCGGGCCGGTGCTCGGAATCTGCAACGGGTTCCAGGTCCTGTGCGAGGCAGGGCTGCTGCCGGGCGCGCTGCTTCCGAACACGGGCCTGCGGTTCGTTTGCCGCCAGGTGGAGATCGCCGTCGAGAGCACGGACACGCCGTTCACCCGCGCATGCGCGCCCGGCGAGCGCCTCTCGATCCCGGTCAAGCACATGACGGGGCGCTACTTCGCACCCGAGGACGATCTCGACGCGCTGGAGGCCGGCGGGCAGGTGGTCTTCCGCTACGCCAGGGGACACAACCCCAACGGCTCCGCCCGCGAGATCGCCGGAGTGTGCAACGAAGCCCGCAACGTGGTCGGCCTGATGCCCCATCCCGAGCACGCCGTTGATCCCCTGACGGGATCGGAGGACGGGCTGCGCCTGTTCGCGTCTGTCGCGGCCGATCGCGAGAAGGTCCCGGTCAGTCGCTGACCGCGTCCCGCAACCAACCCCGCGATGGCGGAGGCGTAGCCGAGCACATCGCGGGCTTTGATTTGAGCCCATGAAGCTCGTGATGGCGATGAAGGTGCGCGACGAGGAGGACGTCCTCGAGCACAACCTGCGCTGCCACCGCGCGCAGGGCGTCGACCACTTCATCGTCACCGACAACGGCTCCACCGACGGCACGTCTGAGATCCTGCGCCGCTGGCAGCAGGCCGGGCTGCTGAAGCTGATCGAGGAGCGGTCCGCCGACGATTTCCGCGACCAGGCGCACGGGTGGGTGACCCGGATGGCGCGGCTCGCCGCCACCGAGCTCGAGGCGGACTGGGTCGTGCACGCGGATGCGGACGAGTTCTGGTGGCCGGTGGGGGGATCGCTGAAGCAGGCTTTGGAGGGGATCCCGGAGCGCTACGGCGTCGTGCTCGCCCCGCGGCCCGAGTTCGTCGCCCGGCCCGACGGGCCCGGCCCCTTCTGGGAGCGGATGACGGTCCGCGAGGCACGCTCCCGGCTGCGGCCCAAGGTCGCCCACCGCGCCGAGCCCGACGTCAGCCTGCATCGCGGCGCGCACGACGTCGACATCGCGGGCGACGAGAGCGGGGTGCGCCACTCCGGCCGCGCCGTGATGCGCGCCGTGAAGTCGAAGCGCGCCGCGGCTGACGACCGCCTCGTATGGGCGCCCGTGTGGCCGGCACGCGTGCTGCACTTCCCGCTGCGCTCGTTCGAGCAGTACAAGCGCAAGGTCGAGGTGACGCTGCGGGGCGGCTTCGACGACCGGGCCCACGACGATCTGCGCCGCGAGTACGAGGCGGGGCGCCTGCCCGATCTGTACGAGAAGCTGACCGAGGACGACGACGCCGTGGAGGCGGGCCTGCGGGAGGGTCGCCTGGCCGAGGACCATCGCCTGCGTGACTTCCTCGCCCGCGTCCCCGATCCGCTCGCCCAGGGCGCCGCCGCTGCCGAGCCCCCACCACAGCCGGCGCCGGAGGAGATCGAGCGGGATCTCGCCGAGCTGCGGGTCGACGCGATGCAGACGCTGGCCCGCACGCAGCGCTCGCTGATCCGCCAGCTCGACGCGTTCCGCCGCCGCGTCAAGAAGCAGCGCCAGCGAGTCGAGCGCGCCGAGCGGGGGCGCCGCTGGAGCCGCGTGCGCTCCGGGGCGGCGCGGTTCCTGCGCCAGTCGCGCGTCGAGCGATGAATTTGTTCATCCAGGGGATGCGCCGGTCGGGGACGACGATCCTCTACGACGCCTTGCTCGACGACCCCGAGCTGAGCTGCTTCTACGAGCCGCTGCGCGAGGAGAAGGAGACCGTCGGAGGCGGAAGCGGCGCCCGCGAGCTCGACGTCTTCGCCGAGACGCGCACGCTCCGCGACGAGTTTCGCCGCGCGCGCTATCCGGACCTGCCGGTAGACGAGTTCAACTGGGGCGGCCCCCGCAGGCCCGAGCTGGAGCTCGAGCACGAGCTGCCCGGGCACTGCCTCGAGCTGCTGCGCCATCTGCTGGAGCTCGGGCGCGCGACCGAGGGCAGCACCGACACCGCGATCAAGGAGACGCGGCTGTACTGCAAGCTGCCCGTGCTCCACGAGCTCGATCCCTACGGCGTCCTCGTCCACGTCGTCCGCGACCCGCGCTCGGTGGCCGCCTCGATCGTGCTCGGCCGCGGTCGCAGGAGGCAGCGAAAGCTGCGCACCGCCGACGACTTCTTCGCCGACCGGGTCGAGCGCAAGCTGTGGTCCAGCCGCGAGATCTCGGAGCGGCTGCTGGAGCGCTCCGGCTACCCGGCGCTCGACGAGCCCTCAAACGTCGAGCGCGTGCTGCTCACCTGGCGCCTCACCTTCGAGGCGGCGCGAATCGAGGGCATGCGGCTGTTCGGCGGCCGCTACCTGCTGCTCCGCAACGAGGATCTGCGCTCCGACCCGGCGGCGGCGCTCGGATCGCTGTACCGGCTCCTGGGCCGCCCCCTTCCCGAGCCCGTCGCCGCCTGGGCGGAGGCGAACGTTCGCCCGCCTGAGGAGGTCTACGCGGGCGACGACGCGCGCTGGCTCGAGGCCGTGGAGCGCCTCGGGATGGGGGATGCCGTCGAGGAAGCGGGATACGGCCGGGTTCTGGCATCCTGAGCGGCCCCTCCCCGGGCCGCGCTCGCGCGAGCGCGCCCACGCACCCCCCGACGCGATGCGAATCGGAATCGTCTCCAAGTGGTTCAACCGCGGGCAACCCGTCGTGGGGCGCTACCTGCGCTCCGCGTTCGAGGTGCTCGGGCACGAGACGCTCGTGCTGGCGCGCCCCAAGAAGGAGCGCGGCCCGCGGCCCGGTGCGCTCGACCGCGACGACGTGTGGGACCAGCCTGGGATCACCGAGGCCTCGGCGTTCGAGGTTCCCCTGAGGGAGTACGAGGGCTGGGTTGAGGCGAACCGGATCGACGCCGTGTTCTGCGACCAGAACTACCAGTTCGACGAGCTTGCGGCCCTGCGCGGCCAGGGGATCAAGATCGTGGGGCGCTTCGTGTGGGAGCACTTCGCCGAGGAGCACGTGCAGGGTGCCATGGAGGCCTACGACCTCGTCTACTCGATGACCCGCGCCGAGCAGGAGCGCTATCGCGGCTGGAGCATGGAGACGCCCTACGTGCAGTGGGGCGTCCACCCCGAGCTGACCTCGATCGCGCCCGACCGGGGAGGGGAAAACGTCCGTTTGATCTTCCCGGGGGGGTTCATCGGCCACCGCAAGCCCGTGCTCGACGTGGTCGAGGCGTTCGCCCGCACCGATGACGAAGCTCTGCGGCTCCTGGTCACCGCGCAGGTGGACCGCCGTCTCGACGAGGCGAGCGAGATCGCCGCGCGCGACTCCCGGATCGCGATCGACGTCGAGGACTACCCGCGGATGGAGTATCTGCAGCGATTCGCCGACTGCGACGCCTGCCTGGCGATCAGCCGCTGGGAGGGGCTCGGGCTGCCCCTTTTCGAGGCGATCGCATTCGGGATGCCGGTGATCACCATGGACGTCCCGCCGATGAACGAGCCGGTCGAGCAGGATCTGAACGGGGTGCTCGTGCGCTCCCTCCCCGACGGCCACGCCAAGTCCGGGATCACCGCCTACCGGCCCGACGTGGACGACCTCGCGAGCGCGATCGAGCGCCTCGCGGACCCCGATGTGCGAGAGCGGCTCGCCGCGGGCGCCCGGGAGATGCGCGAGCGGCGGAGCTGGTCGCGCACCGTCGAGGACCTCGGCGTACTGCTGAAGCAGCTCGAAACGCTACCCGCGGGCGTGGCGGAGTAAGGCGACCGATGGCCGGCGCACCACCTGTCCCGTTCATCGTCGGCGTCGGCCGCTCGGGCACGACGCTGCTGCGGCTGATGCTGGACGCGCACCCCGACCTGGCGATCCCGCCGGAGACGCACTTCGTGCCCGAGCTGATCGAGCTGTTCGAGACCGACGAGGAGGCGACGCCCGAGCAGGTGGTCGAGATCATCACCTCGGGTCGCCACTGGGGGGACTTCGAGCTGGACGAGGACGCGCTGCTGGAGCGCCTTAGAGGGGCGCAGCCTCTGGACGCGAGCGCCGCGATCCGCGCCTTCTTCGAGCTGTACGCGGAGCGCGAGCGCAAGCCGAGGTGGGGCGACAAGACACCGATCTACGTCAAGCACATGCGTGCGATCGAGGGCGCGATCCCGGAGGCGCGCTTCATCCACCTGATCCGCGACGGACGCGACGTGGCGCTGTCGCGCGCCGGGCGTGCGCTTCGGCACGCGGCGCCGATGCGCAAGGTCGCACGCCGCTGGAAGCGGCGCATCCTCAAGGCGCGCGAGCAGGGCGAGCAGCTGGGCCACTACCTGGAGGTCCGCTACGAGGACCTGGTCCTCGACACCGAGCCGACCCTGCGCCGGGTGTGCGAGTTCATCGAGCTGCCGTGGGACGAGGGGCTGCTCGCCTATCACGAGCGGGCCGGCGAGCGATTGGCGGAGCTGGGCGATCTACCGAGCATGGGTGGAAAGCCCGAGCGCCCCGGCTCGGAGCGTCTCGCCGCGCACGCGAAGACGAGGGAACCACCCGACCCGAGCCGCCTGTCGCGCTGGAAGGACGAGATGAGCGACGAGGACCGAGCGGCGTTCGAGCGCGCCGCAGGCGATCTGCTCGCCGGTCTTGGATACGAGGTGAATCGCGGGGCGGCGGTCCGTCGCCGGCTCGCGCGACTTGTGGGGCCGGTGGCGCGGCTGCGCCGCGGAAGCCGCGGCGATGCCCGCGTCGAGGTCACCGAGCCCGCCGACCTGGACGAGGAAGGTGCCGCCGCGCTGCAAGGTCACGAGGGACCCCCCGCCCCGTTCGTCGTCGGCGTCACCCGTTCCGGCACGACGCTGCTGCGGATGATGCTCGACGCCCATCCCCAGCTCACGATCCCCCCCGAGACCCACTTCGTCCCCGACCTGATCGAGGCGTCGCGCGAGGAGCAAGCCTCCCCCGAGCGCCTGCATGAGGTGGTCGTCCACAACCGCCGCTGGGGCGACTTCCACCTCGACGCCGGCGAGCTGCTGGAGCGCTTCCAGGCGATCGTGCCGCTGAACGCGGGCGACGCCGTGCGCGCCTTCTTCGAGCTGTATGCCGAGGGCCAGGGCAAGCCGCGCTGGGGCGACAAGACCCCGATCTACATCAACCGGATGATGCTGATCGAGCGCGCGCTTCCCGAGGCGCGCTTCATCCACCTGATCCGCGACGGGCGCGACGCGGCGGTGTCGCGCGCGAAGCGGGTGCTGAAGGAGCCGACGCCGATGTACAAGGTCGCCGAGCGGTGGAGGAACCGGATTACCCGGGCCCGCGAGCAGGGTCCGCGGCTGGGCCACTACCTGGAGCTGCGCTACGAGGACGTCGTCCTCGACACCGAGAGCACGCTGCGGCGGATCTGCGACTACATCGAGCTGCCGTACGACGACGCGATGCTCCACTACCACGAGCGGGCCGCGGAGCGCATGAAGGAGATGCACCGCGACCTCCCCCCGGAGCCCGGCAAGCCGCTGCGGCCCGCCGACCATCGCATGGCCGCGCACGCGCTCACCTCCGAGCCGCCGGACCCGAGCCGCCTCGGCCGCTGGAGGTCCGAGATGAGCCCCGAGGACCGCGCCGCCTTCGAGCAGG